>JACCDW011987985.1_pt1 | contig 10077 bp, 9 predicted proteins | sample 7449781 | NCBI WGS metagenome assembly JACCDW01 (sample SAMN15323449, study PRJNA562643) | freshwater metagenome | isolation source: river surface water | place: USA:Blue River Watershed | collected 2017-08-18 | reverse complement strand
TACAAATCAAACAGCACGCTGCTCTACCTACTGAGCTAAGGAAGCAGTGGTAAGTTTCCTTACCACTTTAACCGGAGCAAAAAATCACCAGTTTTAAACGCACTAATGCCTTCTGCGGGTCTTCCGAGACCTTTTATATCCTCCCTTCCGTGTACCATGTAATGGTTTCTTCTGTGGCCATTTACATCTTTTTCCGAATGACCAAAGAGAATTCATTGACAATGATCCATTTTTAATCGGATTAGTCGGCAATATAATTTCATTAATAGTAAGCATCTTATCGGCTTCTGCTAAATCAAATGTTGTCTTCAACATTTCTAAATGGTAAGGTTGTTCTTCAGAAATAGGATACTCATCCTTATTTGTTGTATGCGAATTATACATATCACGAATTATATTTCGCTGTCCAACAAATGAAAATGTGCCAACTCCATAAGTATTTTCTTCCATGGTTTTACGAACTATTTCAGTGATAATGTTCATTAAACGACTGTAAGAATAATTAATTGGAATTTTCTGTAAATACGAAAAGTCAATAGATTCAGGCACCATTTCTCTAAGTTCACTAAATGCAATACGATCCGATGACGGATCGCGAGGATTGCGAGCAAAGAGACCTCTACGTGCACCTTCACTAGGTCCAGGCATCGATGATGCTTCGACTACATATAAATGCGAAGGTTGCCATCTCTCAGGAATAGATGCTCTACTACTGGCTAAACCAGGGAACATTAAAATAATATCTTCAACCGTTCCAAATAATAAAATTGAAGTTTGTATTGTTTTATAAACAGGAGCTATCAGGACATGGTCCATAGGATCATTAATTAAATTTCTACGGAGAGCAAGTCCTAATTGTATACCAAGATCACTAAGAGGTGTTTCTGACCCTTCTTCATCGGCCCTGTATGCATTCAGATCGACAGTAGTTTCATTCAATAATTTCGACAGATCGCGACAGGATATTGAATCAGCAATTAATAATAGATCTTGTTTTGAATCAACTTCTCCAAGTTTCTTCTCTAGATTTTGTACAATCATTGGATTCGTCTCATAACCCTGTTTTCCTATTTTCTGCATTAATAGACCAGGTGTACGTCTACCCACTACTGTAGGTTCTACAACATTTGGTACAGGAGGTCTAGGAGGTACAATTACAGGAGGAGGTTGTGGAGGTGCTACGACAACTGTTTTACGTGCGTTAGCCTCTTTACGAAGTCTCGTAACCTCTTGTTCACTTTCACTCAATAAACGTTTCGCATTATCCGCATTCGCCCTTGCACGCCCTAATAGTGCATCATATTCTTGTTTCATTCTAGCAACATCATCCTTCAAGGATGCTCTTGCTGCCGCAAGTTCCGCATCTGCTGCAGCACGAGCAGCGGCTAACTCGCCCTTAATTGCATTTAATTCTGATTGAAGTCTACCTGCTTTATTTGTGGTATTAATGGTCGATTTGAGTCGTGCCATCTCCTTTCGTGCAGCCTCAAGTTCTGCCTCATAACTACGTCTAAGTGCTTCTTCTTCCGCTTTTAATTGAGCGAGACCTTCTTCCTTTGCACGAGCCGCCGCTTCCTTTGCAGCTTCGGCCTCCTTTACAGCCTCCTTTAATCGCCTATTTGAATCTTCAAGGGCCTCTTCAAATACTGCTCTTGATGCATTGACATTTGCCTCTTTGCTGGCATTTAGTGCAGCAGCACGCGCTGTAGCATTCTGTAATCCAGAAGTCAATTGTTGGATCTGTGCCTTCGCTCCTTCTAATTGTGCAGTTAAATTTTCGACTTGACGGGCAGCAGCATTACGATTTGCCGCTCTTCCATTTAATTCATTCGCCCTACGAGTCGCCCCCTCTAATTGTTCACTAAGTCTTCTATTCTCATTTAATGCACGATTCAATTGAGTACTTAGATCAGTGATTTGTTCTCTAGTAGCTTCAAGCTCTTGTGCCCTTGTCCGTGCGGCGCCCAATTCCGCATTTAATGCAGCAGTGCGTTCCAAGGCTGCATTACGTTCTGCCACAGTCGCTTGTGCTCTACCTTGTGCCGCTTCCAATTGAGCTGTCAAACTCTGAAGTCTTCTTCTTGCGACTGCATTACGTTGTGCAGCATTACCTTGTCTTGACTCTAATTGTCTAGTTAAATTTTCAACTCTTGTTGTTGCTGCATTACGTTCTGCGGCGATCACATTTAATTGCTGAGCACGACCCTGTGCTTTCGATAATTCTGCAGTCAGTTCTTCAACCCTTCTAGTAGCACTATTACGATTAGTTGCAGTTGTTTGGAGCTGACCTTCAGCCTCTCGTAATTGAGCAGTTAATTCTTCCACTCGCCTTGTCGCTGATTCACGATTTGTTGCCAAAGTTCGTGTTTGCCCTTGTGCCGCCTCTAATTGTGCAGTTAGATCGCGTATTTGGGCTTTAGTCTGAGCTAATTCAGTTTGTATAGGACCGAGTTCACCCCGAGCCTCTGCTAATTGTGCTTCAAAAGAGGATCGCATCTCTCTTTCACTTCCTTGTACAGCTGCATTGATGGCGGCCTGTTTAGCAGCCTCGACTTCTTGAATACGTGCATTCATTTGACTACGAAGATTTCTAAGCGCTGCATTTCTAGTTGCTGCATTTGCCGTTGATCTGCTCACTAATGACGCTTGTAATTGTTGCATCTGTTGTTCATATTCGGCTCTAATTAATTGAATCGCTGCCTCCTTTTCAGCTTCAGCTGCTGCTTGTACTCTTGCAACTTCACTTGCCTGTCCTGCTTCTGCTGCAGTGCGAGTATTCGCTAATTGTCTTTGTAAATTTTCAATCTGTGCATTCTTTGCAGCTGAACTGAGTGCTATTTCTTGAACCTGACGCTCAGAGGCTGAAAGTCGTTTTTTAAGTGTGGCTACCTTGATATCTCTATATTCAGCAACTTTACTTGCTGTTAATGCATTAGTTGCACCAGGACCTGCCAATGTATTAAAAAATCCTCGCTGTTCAATTTCACTTCTTAATTCAGCAACACTACCAGGTGATCTTTGATTTATTACAGGTGTTTTACCTTTTCCTTGAGCTACCATTGTAGCTTCATTTAATGATGTTGGTCCATTGGGTTTTACTCCTGCATAACCAAATCCAGGTTGCTGTGCTATTTGTTGAGCTAGTTCAGTAACATGCCCTAAAGGTAAAACACTTCTGCCTCCTGGTACGGGAAATAATCCAGCTGGTGGACCTTTTGGTATGTGTACAAGACCCCCTAATCCTTTAGCTACAGCTCCTGTAGCCCTTTTTGCTGCACCTGACATACAATCTAATAATAATAACTAAAAAATATAGTGCATATTATTATATTATTCTGAGAGCCAATGCCGCCGGCAAACAGGGACATATTTATCCCCAGCGCCGATCTCAACGGTTTCATCAATAGATCCACTCACTTTCTTAGTGAAATGAGCAGCGGTACCATCACGACAAACGGCACAGTAAGAGGACAGTCTCAAAACGGTTTCAGCAATAGGGACTAGATCAAGCATCTGTCCAAATGGACGACGACTCGCGTCACCATCCAAACCGGAAACGACAATTTGTAATTTATCGTGTTTGTCAACCCAGCTTTCAACCTTAGATCGCAAATCATCGAAGAATTGTCCTTCATCAATGACAATTACATCATAAGCGGCAATGTCTTCATCACCTAGCTCTCCTAAATGTAGTACAGAGCGAGCGGGGACAGTATCGAGATCATGTGATGCAATACAATTTGAGCCATAACGCGTGTCATGGGCATAATTGATTACGAGAACTTTGAAGCCGATTGACTTATAACGTCTGATATGACGTAATAGTTCAGTTGTTTTCTGAGCGAACATGCATCCGAGAATTACAGTTAGGTGTCCCATCCTTGACTCTACTAGGAGGAGCCGTAAGTCCTCAGTTTTGTTAGCCGCGTCTCTGCACTCTTCCAATAAATAATAGACTAAACCATTAGTATGCCAATAAGAGTGGAAGATTTACCATGTGTTTGTATCTCTTTGGCCCGGCGTTCAGATCGCTGGGACCGTTTCAAGGCCCAGCCAGAACTTCGTGCAATTCCAAATCTTCGTCGTTTTGACGCAGTTGATGGGAAGAAGATTGATCTTACGAATGATAAACGAGTCAGTGCCTTCACGAAGAAGAATATTATAACCCATAGTCGTCGATCACATCACGAGCTTGATAGTATTGGTGGTGTTGGTTGTGCATTAAGTCACATAGGAGTATGGCGTGAATTCCTCGATTCTGGCAGTCCCTATATGTTAGTGTTCGAAGATGACGCAATTGTGTATCCTGGGTTTGTCACCAAAATAAATGCAGCACTGCCTGAAGATTTTGATTTGGTTGTGCTAACACGTGCATACACTTCGCGTAGTCTGATTCCACCAGAAGGGTTAGAAGAGGCGACTGGTTTTGTACTTGCACATTGTTATATAATTAGTCGCCGCGCTGCACAGATTTTCTACGATGAAGCGCTTCCAATTACAGGGCATATCGATCTCTATATGTCGACTCAATGTCAACTTCATAAGCTGAAACTCTATTGTTCAAAGACCTTGGCGGCACCTCAATTCCAACAAGGATCAGATATTGTAACGAAGCCTAAATGTTATATATGTGATGTACCTACGGATTATGAAAAGTATATGGCTCTAATTAATCAATGGGACTTGAAGTTAGCACGTACGAGTGAAGTACTATTAGGGGTAGTGGTATTTGCGTATCTTTCACATCAGGTATTTGCCTGGATGCGTAAACCGTCAAATTGAATATATCGTAATGACAATTAGGAGAAAATGATGATAAGTCAAGGACAGAATGCGTTATTACCGGATTCAACACGTGCTAATCGTAAACCACGCACGCTCCGGTATGATATAAGCTCTTATGACCGCAATTTTGCAACAGAGCACAGTCACAGATTCCGTTGGCGTCTTCCGAATGCTGTTCGTGAAGTCTGTGAAGTTAGTTTAGTCGGTGGATCGATTCCTATACCAGTAACGAATGTGTTTAGTCAGTCAAGTCAAGTACACAACTACAGTTACAATAAATTTACTGTTGATATTGGTGGAACTCAATATAATGTTACTATTCCTAATGGTAATTATACAGCGGCTACATTGGCTGCTGCTTTACAGACAGCTCTAAATGCCTTACCACCGGTAACCACTTTTGTGTGTGCTGTAAATTCTCTTACTGGCGGTATAACTATTACTGCATCTGCTGGTGACTTCTCTTTCCTTTTTGGAACAGGAGGATATGTTGACACAGTGGATGCAAGTACAGGGGCAGTTTTAAAAATGAATAGTCCCGCACTTCTCTTCGGTTTTCTTCCAGGAGTTGATGTAACCAGTTCTGCTAGTGTTCTTGCAAGTCCTAATTCAATGGACGTCAATATGTTAGTTAATCGTGTCTATGTGTACTTCAACTACGATACAAGTCAGGATCTAGTTGCATATGATCGCGGCCTAGGTCGTCGTCAACCGTCAGCAATAGTGTATATGGACACCGTCATAAATGATAGAAAGTATCTCAATAAGGAGACATTTGTTCCCCTAATTGTTGCGAAGCCAGCACCTATTGCACGTATTAATGCTCTTCAACTTAGCTTTGAAGACTTCTTCGGTAATCCAGTTGACTTCGGTGGCCGTGAAGTTTCATTAGCTATTGAAATAGTTACATTAGAAGCATAGAGAAAAAAATTGAAAATTGTTGGATGTCTTTAATACTATAAGAATTACGACAAGATGAACGTAAACGCTTTCAAGATTTCGTCCTCAAGCACTTTTGTGAAGGTCCGCGGCATCCAAGCCGAGACGCCTCACATTCCTCTCCATATTATTGCAGTTATTGATGTCAGTGGCTCAATGCAGGGAGAGCGTCTGGATAACGTGAAGAATTCTCTGATTCACATGGTTCCCATGATGACTGCGGAGGATTCATTCTCTCTAATTGCATTTAGCGATTCTGCCCAAATTCATTGTGAGAATATCACTTTGGATGCGGCTGGTATTACAACGGTACGAGATACAGTTAATGATCTCCGTCCAATTAGCTCAACAAATATGGGTGCTGCATTGATTGTGGCACGTGACATTGTTGGGCGCACACCTTGTGATAAGAAGGTGTGCATTCTCCTCCTGACTGATGGCCATGTTAATAGTGGCATCCGTGAGGTGGATCCCCTGAATGTTCTTGCAAATAGCATTCGGGATGTGAGTCGTCCTGCACCGCGTGGTGCAGTAATGGCTCCTACATCTATTTCCCTCTTTGCAGTGGGTTATGGAGCAGATCACAATTATTCCCTGCTGCAGTCATTTGCGCGGGATGGCGGTGGTTCCTACCAGGTCGTCAATACATTGGAGCATGTCGCTTCGGTGTTTGGCGATATGCTTGGTGGAATGCAGACAATTGTAGCGCAGAACGCAGAGATCCTGATGCCGGCAACGGCTAAGGCTCTGACGGGTCTGCGAACCACTAGTGATGCTAGTGGTCAGAAGGTCCAGCTGGGAGATATCTATGCTGGAGCACAGAACGCAATCATTATCGATAATATGCCTGTGGCCGTGGATAACGTGACACAGAGTATCAATTATCGGTACTTTGATGTGCGCACGATGGCGATGGTCTCAGGATCATGCGTCATCTCTCTGGAGTCGAGTCCAGAGATTATTCGTGAGGGTGAACTATTTATGCTTAAGCAGCAGATGGCGGCCCTTATGAATCGTATTGCAACGGGAGCAGTCCTGGAAGCCGAGCTCCGAAATGAGATTCAGGCAGCAATCGATCAACTGCGGCCGCACTCTGGTGAGCCGTGGGTCCAAGTCATGATTACTAACTTTGAGCGGCAGATCCGTCTCATTGAGAATCAGGGCGCAGCGCATGCGAGCCGAGGTATCTCGGGCATCGCTGCAAATAACGCCGCTGTGCTGGCGTTCAATCGGGGTGTGGCAATGATGTCACAGGATCCTGATGACATTCATGCACAAACGTCCGCCGACATGTTTAGTACACCCATGCAACAGATGCGTTCGGGTGGCATGGTCCGCGGAGTCTCTGGTGGAGCAGCTATTATTGCCCCACCCCCTCGCCTCTCTGCCCGTAGTGTGGGTGGCGGGGCTGGAAATCGCTCTGGTCTCTCGGGAGACATTGCGTCACTAAATCCATTTGGATTGCCACCTCTGCCTCAGTGTATTGCTGTGCCAGGAGGTCCTCATCTCGGCTCCGCTGAGATTCCACCAATGCCTGCACCTATGCCCCCTATTAGTCGGCAAATTGCAGTTGATCGGCCTGCGCCGATCGAGATCCCACCCCCTCCTACTCTGGAAGAGCTTGAGGAGGGCCTACATGATCCTGGCTATATGACGCCACGTGATCAGATTCGTACTGTCGATCCATCTAATCCTCCTCCAGCACCGATTCGTGCAGAAAATGGGGAGCCGTCACCTAAGCGTGCGCGTGTTACATTTCGAGAGTAATTGAACAAATAAATAATTAATGTTAATAATTAAGGGATTTTTTTTGCACAGGCATCAAAAACTGACTCCTCTAAAAGTCACTTAAATGTAATATATAAATTTTACTTATACTATGTCGACTCCATCTAAAATTCTTTTCATTAGTGACGGTGTCGGTTCAGTTGAACTCCTTGAGACCTTTGGATCTGATCTAACTGTTGTGAATGCAGCACGTGTATCATTTGCCAAAGAGTCGACCGAAATGTGTTTAGCTGACGAGAAGCTAATTAATTATTTGGCAAAGAATGATCATATTACGCCATTCTTCCATCCTCAGATTCGTTTCCGAATCAAGATGCCGATCTTTGTTGCACGTGAATGGTTCCGTCATCAAATCGGTCTTGCTCGTAATGAAGTGAGTCGTCGTTATGTGGACTTTGAACCTGAGTGTTGGTCACCTGCCGATGGACTTCGGGCACGTGATCCGAAGCTGAAGCAGGGATCCAAAGATACACTAATTGAAGACAATGCTCTGTGGACTGAACGCATTGCCGAGTATACGAAGGATACAATCAAATTCTATAAGGAGCTACTCGCAGCACAGGTTGCACCTGAGCTCGCTCGTACTGTATTGCCACAATCAATGTATACTGAATTTATTGAGACAGGATCTCTGAGTGCGTATGCCCGTATTTGTGGTCTACGTCTAGATCCTCATGCGCAAAAGGAGATTCGCGAATATGCTGCATTGGTTTCAATGCTAATGGAGCGTGCTTTCCCTGTTAGTTGGAAGGCACTCACGAATCGCTGGACCTCAGAACCGGCTCCTGCTCCTGCTCCTGCTCCTGCACCAAAACCATTGCTCGCAACACCAACCGTTACGAATGAAATTATCACACCAGATCGCCAAATTACTGTAGAGGGTGAATCCCTAACGGTAACACTTTCTCAGGCCCCGCCTGTAGAATCAGTAACAACAATTAATCCAGTTACTCTAAAAAAGAAAGATGATGATGTACCATCTTATACTCAATGGGGCTGCTAAGAGTCAAATAAAATTGAATAAATGAAGTCTAAATATGATTACTAACTAAAATATGACTTTTATGGCAAGTATATTATTATTAACAACAGGTTTCTTCCTAGGAACTACATTAACGCTATTAAAAATAATTAAACCACAACGAGATTAATTTCTTTAGTATTAGTAAATGCTAAAGGAACTAATGAATAAAATCATGCAATTTTTTTCGCGTATAATTCCGTCAAAGAGACAAACTGCAAATGTTGTTTTAGTTATGGATCCGATGGAACCATTTGAAAAGGCTGCCGAAGAGAGACGTAATGCAACCTGGTATGATGTCGAATTATCTGATGTTACACATGGTACAATTAGGTATAAAATTTGAAAATTATCGATTTAATATTTGTATGTTAAGAATGGAATATTATCCTGCAGCCCCTCCCGAGAGTCAGTTATATACAACTAATTATGTTGCTGATACTAAGTTGGAATATCTAATAATAATGAGTAATAGGTTCCGAACACCTATTGAGAATTTGCCATATTATCTTGGAGCAAGATATTGGCCCCAAATTCTATTACAAGCAATTATTTCAGGAGATATTATTGAGATGGATCGTGTTATGAACACACAAGGTATTCATGTAAATATAACTTTATGGAAGAATTTGACTCCTATTTGGTTTGCGACGCAATATGGTCATTTCCATATTGTTCAGAACCTAATTTTGCGAAATGCAAATGTAAACATTTATGATAAGGATATTAAGATGAGTTGTCTCGATATCGCTCTATCAAGGAATTATAAACGAACTGCCTATCTACTTCTTGCTTATGGTGCACGGACATTTAAGAGGCTGACTCCTATGTTGCCTGAAGAGGCTGCTGAAGAAGCAGAGGCGAATGCACCAGTTGAAAAAAAAGAACAATAAATCAATCTTAGTCAAAGTACCGACCCATACAATAATATTTTTGCATCAGTAATTGTCCATTTGGACAATAGACAGAATACCATCCATCACGAACTCCATAGCAATACATTGATCTATTATAAATCGCACCATTAGGATAGAATTTTATTTGAATTCCATCACGTCGTCCATCCCTAAATGTCAAATAATGCATACATTTACCATCAGAATAAAATTGCTGATATGGACCATTGAGAATTCCATTAATCAAAGTGCATTGCATTAGAATGTAGCCAAAAGGCGAATAATGCGACAATAACCCTTGTAATTTGCCGGCAGAATCACATTGATATACAAGCGTACCACCAATAGAACTTGAAGTAGAACAACATATTAAATCATCCATTCTTACATACCCTAATTGTGGGTCCAAAAATTCAAATTTTGTAAGTGTGTATTGCCTAAATATACAATTGTTGATATATAATATATATCAGCAGTTGTACCTTTTAGTTCCTTGCGGAACTTAGGGCACGCAGTCAGCATTTGGATTCAAAAATTTCAGTCATAAATTTTGCGAATATATCGTTTGCTGTTAGCTGACTTGTAGGGTAGCAACCAGGGTCCTTTCAGAGCCTCGCTGCCTTAATCATTAGGACTAGCCTAACAATC
>JACCDW011399605.1_pt1 | contig 10077 bp, 4 predicted proteins | sample 7449781 | NCBI WGS metagenome assembly JACCDW01 (sample SAMN15323449, study PRJNA562643) | freshwater metagenome | isolation source: river surface water | place: USA:Blue River Watershed | collected 2017-08-18 | reverse complement strand
TCCAGGAGTTGGTGTAAGATTGGACATATTGGGCCAATAGACAGTCGGTTGTCTGCGATTGAATTCTATGACGTTTGTGGTAAAGGGGTCATTTGGATTCGCGATAACAGCAGCATCATAATTAGAGCTTACCCCAATCGCATTAAGAGCATTCTGAATATTTATATAGTTATTGGGTTGTGTAAAATAAACAGGCGCAAAGGTATTGAAGTTAATACCAAAATAAACAGCAAGCTGAAGCTGTATAAAGTCATACATCGCATTCACAATGGATAAGATTGCTGAATTCACAGCCTGAAGTGCTGAATATGTGCTTGTGGTCAACCCAAAATTTGTAAGTTGTTGCGCCAAAAAAATCTGATACTGGGTATCCAATAAATTCACCAACGACGTATTGAGCGAAGGGCTTTGAATATACAAACGATTGTTGAACGTTTCATAGTTTACAACATAGCGATTGATTAAGCTTTGACGGAAGGTATGCGCAGACCGGTATATATCCAGTGTATTCACATTAGCATCAATCATTTGCTGGATAATTACATCATTTACACCTTGAAATCCATAGACAATCCGAGAATAAATGGTTTCATCGGGTAATAAAGCACTTGTATCAATATTGGTATTTAAGAGATTGATTCCATACTCAGGATCTAAGACATATTCTCTGAGCACAGGATAATAGTAGGCCACTTTCGTTTGTTTCAAATTGGGTGTAAATCCCAAGGTTGGAGTTGCCCAAAACCGTGAGATAATAAATGCTCGTGTAGGCGCAGCTGTATATGTACGATTCAAACTATCATAAAAATAGTCACCAGGGTAATTGAAGGCATATCCAAAATCACCCGTCGCAACGAACAAGGGTACAAACTGATTGAATCCACCAGGATAATCGAAGAACAAAGGTGGGGTATTCAACTGAATTGTTAACTCTGCTATCAATGTATTGATATTGTAGGTTCCTTCACGAATACACTTCCTCACATTTAACGCACCTTCTGCTGTATTTAAATAGTTATAGAGCACGCGTCCGAATTCATTGATCGTCATACAAATGTTATTTTTTTCCGCACGAAAGTACAAGAACGAAGACAAGAGCTTCATTTGAACAACCTGCATGCTTGTGATGTTGGAGTAGACACGAGGCAACCTCAGTGTCACATTCGCTGGAGTTGGATAGACGGATCTATCTCTGTCACGACTGTTCAACATGACGATGCTTGTCATGGGTTGCTGAGTAACCGCATCCGAGCCCCAGATTTTAGAGCCTGATGTATCAAAGCTTTTGGAGTCAAATGGAAGGTCTATATTAAACGCTTGCTGGAGAGGAGCAAAGCCTGTATGTTTTTGAATGCGATTAATGCTGTATTGAAGTTGGGATTCCCGTGTTGGAAAATCCTGGCCTCCTGCTTCATTCAATTGAAGACCTGTCGCGAATCGTACAGTATCAGGCAGATTCTCTGGGGAGTCGGTAGTCCTTGTGACTGTAGACCCTTCAGAATCTGAGGCTTCCGCTTCAGAATCCGACTCATAAGGTACAAATTTGGGTGTCGGGGTAGCTTTCTGGGTATAAGGTTCATAAGGACGAAAGAATTTTTGATTGTTCGGAAGCATCACAACTTCACCTCTACCTTGGTGAAGTTGAAAAGTACTGAGTGTTTAGCCTCTTCTTTAAACAAGTCTGCCGCGGCCACGATAAACAGAGCCAGGATTTTGGACTGCGACAATGTAATTCGCATCCCCACTCATTGCTAACCCAAATGCTGTCAAAGAAGGATTTAACTCATAAAAACTACTTCCACCGTCAATGCTCGCATAAAGAGTAGAAGAAGGGCCACCTTGTACAACCACAAAGGTTCCTGTAGCATCACATGATAAGAGACTATATGAAGTTAATGATGTAAGTTGTGTCCAAGCACGCCCTCGGTTGCTACTCTTGTACAAAAAGTCTCCTGTAAAATCGGATTTAATTCCATAGACAATATCGCCATTGGAGTTACACACCAAATGATTCCAGGTTCCAGTAGGACCAAAGGAGTCCCATTGTTCTCCATCTGTCGTCTGGTAGACACCACCATTTATTGCCCCTACAAACATGATATAATTGTCTGCTGTATCAATCGTACCCATGCACAAGGAACGAAACTGGATACCCCCTGTATCTATATAACTCAGAATAGAGCGAAACCCTTCCCCGAAAGAATCGCTGATATAGACGTAATCATCTGTTACAACACCAACCTTTATTCCGTTGCTTGTACATGCTACATCTTTGTAAGGAATCGGAAATTCAGTATTTGTTAACTCACTCCAGTTACTGCCATAATTTACAGAACGATACAATATGCCAACATTCAAAGTGACAAACATGAATCTTCCATTGAAGGACATGCAACAGTTATCTTGAAGGTAATTGCTTGCCTCAATAGACTGTACTTTTGTAAAGGTACCACCAGTATTCTGCGAAACATAGATACCATTGGACGCAGCAGTACCACCTGTTGCTGTCACAAGAATTCTTTCACCTGATAAAGACAATGCTGTTGAATTGAAATCATAGGAGCCAAATACATTACAGAAAGTATACGCAGGCTGAATTTGATAGGTAAATGGCTGTAAGTTTTGAATATAATTCGTAAATAAAGCATAGCGCGTAGTACTCCAAGAGCCCAAACGGATACTTTGAAAATCTGTATTTAAGACAATTGTTGACTCATAATTATCAATGAGGTCAAACGTTTGTGTCGACACAAAAATAGGATTTACAGAGGCAAGGCCTTTCGCATCACGAATGTACAAAGCACTGTCTAAAATCGTACTGGCCGGAGGCAACATGATAATTTTTGATGTTGTTTCTGTATCCACATTCACAACAGAGGAAGAAATGTAGGATGTCGGATACGACATTTCTACCTAGCCTATTCAAAACATCAAGGAGGATTAGACACAAGTGTTCCATCATAATAATTTAAGATGTGCCATTTGTTTAAAAACCGATTCGCTGCTAAGTCTATTGAAGCATAATTCTGATTTATCCGAATACATCCCAATGTACTCCTATGCTCTAAGATGTTATCAACAGAGGAGCTTATAAAAAGGTTATTTGTAGCTGCGTTTCCATAAATATCTTTCACTGTATAAAAGGGGGCCTGTGATACATTGCTTCCTATAGACGCTATTGGTGGCAAGACAAGAGCTTTACTTTGTGTCCGTAAATCTACAAGCCACGTGCTTGTTTGGAGGCTTGGATTCACAATTTGCGCCCCTGTTGGATCCGCGTTGCTTTGGAGACACGTCGCAAAGGTTGAGACACCTGGGTAGCCACCTAATATACCATAATTCAAACTCGAAAAGTATTGAAGAGTCAATGCTTCATTGGAATTCAAATACAAGATTGTAGAATTTTGGACAAACATCTGGGGAACAGTTGCAACAGAGAAAACAGGGGACCCTTCGCTTTCTGCTGCTTCTTTCAAATACAAGACACGTCCAAGCCCACTAAGTATCTCTACACCAAAGGGCAGAACAAGTTGTTTATAGCTCATAGATGCTGTGCTCATTGTATTTGTCACTAAACATGCTGAAATATCTGTGCCAACTTGAATGACAGACATCTTTCTACTAAAGAAATCTAGCAATTATAACGTTTGTGAACCGAGCTGGTAAAAAGGTGTTGTCACTATGCCCGTAGCGATAACAGATGAAAAATAAGCATTTCCTCGTACATCCAAAGAGGTTTGAGGAGTCAGTCCTTTGACAGAAAGACCTGGAATCTGATTTGTTATAGATACCAAATTATTTAAATACAAAATGCGGTTTGTAGTACTTATCGTATTATATTCAAGATCTGGTGTATATTGAATGCGTAATGAGCCTGAATGAAGACTTGCTGTATTCAATGTTTGACTTAGAGTCAATGTAGAAAGATAGGCATTTGTAGCATAGAGTTTCTCTCGGACACTAAAATCATAGGGAGGAAGTAGAAATATCCCAGAAGACAACCCATTTACCATCACACGTTGTAAGTCATTGTGGATGAAAATAGAATTATTTAAACCTATGCTACTCGTATAGCTAAATACACCAAAGGTACTGTTGGGTACATTTGTTGTTTGAAGAAGAAGCTTCGCATCATTAGAGCCTGTCGCAAGAACTGCAAGGCCGTTTGGAGGATAAAAAGCTCTATCGCGCACAATTGTTGAATTGGCGTTGATAGTTGATGTATAGATAGAAGTATTCGTAGAAAATCCCAAAGGATTCACACTACCATAATAGAGGTTTGATGCATACAAACTTCCATTGATATCTATTCCATAACTAGGTGTAGACATTTGGATACCAATTCGTTTTGTCAAGCTATCAAAATAAATACCAGTATTCAGTAACATTGTTGTGGGTGAAATTGCTAAGATTTGATTCACAGATGATATAGGAGAAAATCCTGCTGCCTGTACAAGAAAGGTTGGTGTAGAAAAACTAGACACAACTGTTGTCCACAACTGAGACGTAAATGATGAGACAGAAAGTGTAGAGCCTGTTAGCAACGCAGTAGAGACTGTGCTAGCAACCGTTTTCAAGGCAGAGAGATGAGCATAGGGTACTGCGATATTTGATATATTAGCGCCATCTCCTAAAAAGACTCCAGACAAGAGGTCTGCTAAGATGGTTTGCGCGCGCACAATTTGAGCTGAAAGTCCTCTGGGAAACAAAGAGTTTGTATTCAAAAGAAACGAAGGTTTTGAATCTGCTGAAACAATGGTTTGAGACGCACCCCATACCACATTTGAAGCTCTTACAGTATCCACACGCGTGGCTTCCGCAATCGCTGTTGTAAATTGAGTTGTTGACGCAAAGGTAGAATAGACGGAAAGGGTAGGTGTAGCAGTTAGAGCTATTTGTGTCGTCTGTGTTTGAATTGAGGAAGCATTCAAAGTGGACGCACTAAAGGACGTAAACGGAGATGATGTTAGAATCTCTACATTGCTCAGTAAAAACGAATTTACAAAAAAAGAAGATATAATTGAAAAATCTTGAACTATGATATTGCTATCTACAGTGACATCACCATTCACACCCACACTTCCTTGAACTTCACTATATCCATTTGTAAATGTAGTCCCCACAGTGCTGAGATGACTGCGAAACAGTGCTTCTCCTAAGAATGAATTCCCAGAAACAATGACAGAATTTACGAAACCTACTGGACCCGAAACATGAGCTTGCGCAAAGGTCGCACTTGCCTCTACACTAATTGGACCACGGACAATTGTATTTCGCAGAGATGACACAGCAGCAGGTGTGAAAAAGTTCGTTCCAATAGAAACGAGACCAAGAGAATCTACAGCAGACGTTGAAAGACCTCCCACAATACGAGCACTGGAAAGCACAACTAGCGTACCCGTTGAGAATGAACTCAGAGTTGAAAAGACAACACTAGAAATTGAGCTTGTATAAAGACTTTCTAAGGCCACAGTTGTTGCAGAGATGGTTGCTGTAGTTGCGACATAGAAACTACTCCTCACATCAAAAGAGCCCAAGAAAAAAGCATTGTTTAAGGTTGACACTGATTGTAAAAACCCTGTGTTGCCTCCCACGTCTAAAAATTGTGTAGAAAGATGTCCTGCGATAGAGCTAACATCTTGTGAAATACGAAGGAGTCCAGGTGTTTGAAACTGTGAAATCACAGCGAGTCCCAACAAACTACTTACAGATTCTTTTACCTCAAGGGTCGTTGCCTGGAGCACTGTTCCAGTAGACTGTTGAAGTTGGAGTGATTCCGCATAATTTGTTGACAATGTTTTTAATAGACCTTCAGTATAAGTTGTACCTCCCACAGAGAGTGTTTTGCCTACTGCTAAAGTTGTCCCCACACTAAAAAAACTTGAGACAGGGAGAAGTTGATTCACAAAGGCCGAGCTGAGGAATTGTACAGGCCCACTGACAAACAATTGTTTGTCAATTTGAACATCCCCATAGACATTGAAGCTGGATTGAATTACAACAATTCCTGGAACACTTAGATTTTGAAGAACAAACGTATTATTCAGCGTAATGGCATTTACTGTCAATAGCGTGTCAACAGTCAAAGAGCTCGCATATTTAACACCTGAGCTCAAAAAAGAAAGATAACTTGTACTTGTATTTAAGGACGTTACATTCGCCGCAGCGGTTGCTGGTGTTTGACCTGATGTGTGAAGAATTTGCCAGATTGAACTCCGGAATGCTAGATTCACTAAACCATAGGGTTTATCCAACGTATAAAGTGTCGTCCCATCTAGAAATCGTGCTGTACCTATTGTGCTCAAACGAATTGAACTTGGTCCTACATTCACCAGTCCAGTTGTATCACGAATAGTCACTTTAAAATTGGGAGCGTTATAGGAAGGCAAAAGTACACTTGTAGGAGTACTCACATTTCGTATTAAAAGTAACGATGTGCTTGGTGTCACAACGATATTTGTCACTGCGGACATCCCTATTTAACATACGATGAAAAAAACAGATTAAACAAACTGCATAGACAAATGAAACCCATTTTGGAAAAGAAGTCTGTTTGTGCTTACAAATCCTGAAACAAAAGTACTTCCACCTACGAAAAGGGTACTTGTATATGCCGACGTATTGTTTGTATAAGCAACAGTCACATTGTTCAAATTATTCAAAGCAAGAGTCCTGTTGAGTTGAAGACCTGAATTGCTATAAGCAATATTAGGAGTGGCTAGAGAATTTACAAAGGAATCTTGAGGAGCATTAAAAAATTGGACTTGTGAATAAAAGGTTGCTGAACCATTTGTTTGAAGTGTAGAAGGTCCTACCGCCATGCTTGCTGCATTTTGTTGTGTTGTATTTACAATGACTTTGTTAGACACAAACGTGCTTTGATAAATTTCTACACCATTGGGAGCATAGGCTACAGAATGGACATCCAATTTATAAAAAGGGAAGGTATTTACACCAACGCTGCTTAGAGGAAGATTCACAAACAATGTACTGTTAAAGATAAGTGTAGATTGATACGTTTGAATCGTATTTGTAGACCGAAGCTGAACAGTTTCGTCTTCAGGCAAAAAGAAACATCCTGGACTCAACCCTATGCGACTTGATGAAACATAAAGAGAGTTTGTAGTCAACCCATTCACATAAAGGATATCACCCTGGATTCTATCCATCGGAAATGAAAAATTAGATGAGTTGATTGTACTTACTCGTAAGGAATCCGCAGCAAATGTATAAGGCTCTGTTCGTGTAGGAATCGTGTATGTATTTGAATTTAAGACGACACGTTTTGTAACGGTATCCGTGGAATCTCCATAAATAGACAATGTATTCAGAAAAAGTAAATTTGGAATATCTTTTGGAGCAGCAACATGGAGTTCATTAGAAAGAGGATTGTCAAGGAGGTTAGGAAGGGTAAGGTCACCATAAAAGCCGAACTGACCAACTGTAAAGGATGAATTTACAGTAAATCTATCCGCAATCATAGTTGAGAGAAACAGAACATCAGTGTGTATTTTTTGTGCTTTCAAAGAACTTGTTTCAACAAATAATGTGGAGACACCAGCAGGGTATCCAACATTGCTTAACAAACGCCCATCTCCACTTAAGATACCTGAGATAGAATCACCAAAGATAGCACCACTTGAAAGTCTTTGAAGTACAGAAGTATTGCATAAAGTATACGCAATTGTATTAATGTCAAATGTATTGGTTGAAGCTATCGTATTCACACCAAATGAACTTCTTGCTTCAAAAAATGTATTCTGCGCAAATGTCCCTTCTGATTGCGCAAAAAACTGAAGGCTGCTCAATAACAGAGTAGACAAGTTGATGGTTTGAAAATCATTGCTCATATCCATCGTGAAGGAAGGATATTGAATTCCACCCGTCCCTATCGAGCTAGCACGGAGTGAACTCACAGCTACAGAGCTCACAATTCCAAGATATCCAGCCGCTAATGTACTTGTTTCAAAGGAATTGGCTAGAACGCTACTGACTAATGTAATACTACTCAGTTTCATCGTTTGAGTCACAGTAAGATTGCCTAGGATACTCAAATCCTGAGCAATATAAGAAGAGCTTATATTCAATTGATTCCAATACAAAGTACTTGTTGTGAAATTTCCATCAATCCGCACAGCTGTACTCACCTGTACATTTCCAAGCGTTGAAAGTGAGGTAAGTGTATAAAAATCTCCAAGTGTTGAAAAACTACTCAGCGTCCGAATGCTCTCCCTCACAAACAATGAGCTATGACTCTGAAAGATACCTTCACCATACACCAGTGCGGGTGTTGATAAGGTTCCACCAATACTTGTAGAAAAAGATAAAAGTGAGCCTAGACCAAATGCTGTTTGGATAGCTAGATTTTGAATAGAGGTCGGAGTTGACACATTCACTTGCGCATTTCCCCTCACAGAAAGACTCTCTGCGAAAAGATTTCCAGTAGAGACCAACCCTTGGAAAAATTGAGAGCCCAACCCAACCAAAGAGTCTGCTTCTAGATTGCCCTGGAGAACTACTTCGCCCCCTACAGAAAGATTCTGAAGCACACCAATTCCAGAGAACGTTGAGAGTCCTCCATGAATTGTCGCAGAAGACAAAACATAAACATTTCCAGCAACTGCCATTGTGCTGAGAGTTGACAAGGCACCCACATTTGTTCTATAGGATGTGTAATTTCCCCCAGCATTGAATGTAGAGCCCACCTGGAGTCTATTTGAAACAAAAACATGATTACCAATATCAATAGATTGGTCACCTGATGTTGTTATGATTAGTTTATATGTATCAATGGCTGACCCAAGACGAATAGAACCCGTAGATAAATAGTCAAGAACACTTCCTGAATTCACAATTCCACTTGACAACAAGAGCACTGAAGAAGAAGTAATAAAATTATCGTGTATCGTCAATGAAGACGCAAAAGTAACTTTCCCAAGGGTAGACAAAGCGGAGGAAAAAAATGTACTTTGCCAAACAGTCACTGAAGAAAAGAGGTTGACATTACCAAGACTTGAAATCGTTTGATTTAAGATAAGTCCTGAGCCTTGCGAAAAATTACCGGAAACAAACAAATTCTCTACAAATAAAGTGCTTGTAAATTCTTGAAGTGTGCTGAGTGACGAAGTAAATAAAGTTGACACATTTAAATTTTGAACCCCAGCTGAGAGATATTGATTGCGAAATGGAAAACTGTTCAGAATAGACCAACTTGTAAGTCCAGCTTGCGCAGTAATTGTACCCTGGGGTTGATTTATAAGAGTAGATAGGCTTCCATCGCTAAACTGTGAAACAGTACTTACAACAATAGGAGTCTGTAAAACTCCAAACGAGCTTGTTCCATCTTGAATTGTTACAACTTGACCTGTATATGAGTAAGCGTTGAGCAGAACAGGTGTATATGGGGATAGTAATGGATTTACCTGCACAATTGTTGTGCTGGGAGTCACCAAGATGGGATTTGGGTTCGCCATCACTCTAGTTGTTAGATGGATTGTAGCGATAGGAAAAGAAGCGGGGCATTTATTGTACTTGCGAAAACATTGTTTAAGAAAGCGTTACCTTGTACATCAAGGTCAAATTGAGGATTTTTTGTGAAAACGCCTACACGTTGTGTTGAGGTTTGTAAGGTGACTAACGAATTGAGTGTGATAGATGAGGCATTAAATTGGATTCGGTTGCCCGCTGAAACAAAAGAATCATCTGTGCTATCAAACAAAGACAAATACTGGTCTTGGAAAAAGACATTGGGTGCTGAAATATAGGTGCTGGATGTCAATAAATAAAAGGTTGACAAGGTGGATGTTCCCAGGCTTCCATCCACAAGACATTCCTTTTGGTTAGGTTGACCCGTAACATTTGTGCCAGGAAGATTTTGTGTTCCTATCCCTATGGGCTGAGGATATTGGATTGATTGAGGAATGGTATACGCGTAAAGAGCATTGTTAATATTCAAATTCCCCACCATTCCAGTTGCTCCATTGTCTCCTGTCCACCCACTACCACCATCTGTTGTAAAGGCATCAATCAGGTTTGCTGTTTGAGGAAGAGGCTTAGGTACTCCTCCGTTTTCACCCG
>JACCDW011363570.1_pt1 | contig 10077 bp, 8 predicted proteins | sample 7449781 | NCBI WGS metagenome assembly JACCDW01 (sample SAMN15323449, study PRJNA562643) | freshwater metagenome | isolation source: river surface water | place: USA:Blue River Watershed | collected 2017-08-18 | reverse complement strand
TTTCTTTTTTTATAAAAAGGTTTTTCAAAAAATTGGCCAAGGGAGAGAAAAAAAATAATCCCCCGAAATGGGGGAAAAAAGGGGGGAATTAATTTAAAGAAACATATAATAACACTTATAAACATTTTTAAAAAATGGTAGAGTGTAAAAAATGTGGGATGTGCTTTAGAGACAATTATGGATTATCACGTCATATGTCAAGGGTTAAACCATGCAGTATAAAAAATGAAAAGATGATTTTTATAAAAGAAAAAAATGATGAACAAAAAGAACTGTTTGATGAACAAAAAGAACTATCGGGTGAACAAAAAGAACTATCGGGTGAACAAAAAGAACTATCAGGTGAACAGAAAGAACTGTGTGTTTTTTGTATGACTACTTTTTATAATAATTCTAGTTTAAAAAGACATCAAAAGATATGTAAATTAAAAGATGATCCAATAAGACTATTAGAAATTAAAAATCAAATAAAAGTTAAATTTCCAGAGTCAAAAAATGAATGTAGATTTTGTAATAAAATTTTATATAATACATCAAAATTAAATAGTCATTTAAAATTTTGTAAAAAACGTGAAGACTATCATGGTAGTCTTTTGAAACAACCTGAACAAACACTTATAAATTATGGTACAATTAATAATAATACAAATAATATTCAAAATAACATAATAGTTCTTAATTTTGGTAGTGAAAATCTTGATAATATAAAAGTTGAAGACATCATGAATGATGTTTATGAAGTTATAGGTAATAATTCAGATGCTAACAATTATATAATGGCGGGAAAGTTATTAACTCGTTTTGAAGAACGAGTAAAAGAAAATCCTGAAAATAAGAATACTAAACTTCGTAGTTTAACAAGTAATTACGGAGAAATAAAAACATCTACTGGTACTAAAAAGGTAAAACTAAAAAAGTTTTTGGAAAATTGTATAAAAAATACAGCTAGAAATTTCAATATCAAAAAGAAAGAAATAAAAACAAAAGACAGAGAAACAAATAGCATCTTTAACGAAGTTGATACTTACGCTAAAAATGGATTTGAAATTAACAATGAAGAAATTCTTGATAAAAACGAACTTGAACTTATTAAAGAAAATAATATAGACTACCAATATGTTTTAATTAATGAAAATTAATAAAAAAAAGAATTACCTTTTTAAATTTAGTAATTGACAAATCCTGCATTTGGTGATCCCAATGTTGTAAAGGTGTTGTCAACTGTCTTAAATGTCTGATTGATCATGTATTGCTGGTAAACATCTGTAGTACCTCCGTAACTGAGTTTTGGAATATACTGAGGTGAATCAGGTGAATAAACAACACCTGGTAAAGTATTAACTCCTTGTTGCCATTCAAGTCTTGGATTATGGATTCCTTGTTCCATACCGAGGATGTAACTATTTGAAGAAGTTTTTGAACGATCGTCGGTCCAATAATTATTGGCTCCGCCCAAAACAAATTCATCCTGGGGAAGATTCTGAAATGTTTCATAAGAATAATCAGATGCATTTGCATTACTAAAGAAAGTTGGAACCTGACCTTTGTTGTCTGGATCCCAAATAACGCTAAGAGGGTTAGTGAACAACGGAGCAATTTGGTAACTTGCAGTGTAACGATTTTCAATGCCGTCAACCTTTTTACCAAGTAAACCAGAATAATCGGCAACAGATCCACCGTCTGTTTCCAAATTGTAACTCAAACGAAGACCATTTGTTTCTGGTTTGGGAAGAGGCCTGTACACCTGGAATTTAGATCCATCGGGAACAACATTCTTAAAGGTACCAGGTCCATCAACGTTTTCATCAGGTCGTTGCCAAGTTTTACCAAGTCTTGCATCGGGGTTTTGTAAAGCTTGTCCATTAATTCCAGTTGGTGCAGCACCAGGAATGTAAGAATACTCAGTAGCAGTCCTAAGACCGTAATTTGCAGCACCTCCAACGCGAACAGATTTTCCTCCGATTTGAGCGTATGTTGGTAAAAAATTTGAATAACTTGATTGTGCCTGTGTCAAAGGAGCGACATAACCATCATATGCATAAAGTGTTGTTTCTTTCATAGTTGGTCGGACATCATCTTGGAGACGTGCCTGGAAAGTACGTTGTCCTTTTGTATTTACCTGAGTATACATAGTTGGATTGAGTTCTCCGCGATCAGTGTCAATAACGTAATTACCTTCACGGTTTTGTTCAGCCTTTGGATAAGCGCTGAATACATTTCCTTCAGGTTGGGGATTGAGATTAAGATCGCTTCTTGACTTTAGAGAAAAATTGTAACTTGAATTGTACTTTTCAAATTCAACTGACTGGGTAGGTACCACTGAATTCATTGGCCCTGTTCCCGGTACAGCCGCATCAAAATTGCTAAAATTACAATTGTTCATTTTACCCTTTAAATTTATTTTATTTTCGTTATTTTTACCTTAAATAAAAACCTCAAAAAAGATAAATGTCAAGTGACGCAAACTTCCGAAAACTTAGTTCATCTTTAGGTGGGATGTCTCTTAATGGTATCGTGTCCCAAGGGACTGCAATTGATCTTAATGTTTTGAAGATAGACGATTCTGCTGCTGGTCAAACACTTACCAAAACAATTACAGGTAAATTTTTGGGTGTTAAAATCGCAGGCGTTCAGTACTATCTCCCGCTGTATCAATAAAAAGTTAAAAATAAATTCCCGAAGGAAACTCATTTTTAAGTTTTTTAACGGCTATTCAGCCTTTTAGAATTCAAGGGTAAGTAATTCAGTAGTCCACATTTGAGAAATGGTTGTACCACGGAGTGTTTCAAGTTCCGTTTTAAGATTTTCCATCTTGGACTCCAGTTCTTGTATTTTTTCTTGGGTCAAGGTATGGATTTTGAGATTCAAAAGATAATCGTAACTGGAATCAATTTCTTTAATGTTGTGCTTTTTAATTTCTGAAATGATGTATTCTTTCTTTTTGTTAAAAATTATAATTTGTTCGGAAACAACAAGTTTGATAAACTTTACTTTGGCATCCATAAGTTCAAAGTTTGCCGTGAGCGAATCCAAAAGGTACTTTTTTCTTGTCTGGTAAAGTTTCTTACGGACATTGTAAAAGCGATAAATGATTTCTTCAGGACAACTCATCTTCCTGATTTTACATTCTTCGTCAAAGACGTGCATGTTTGAAGTACTTATGCTACTTGTAAGTTTGAACTTCTTGATAAGATCTTCAGTAGACATTTGATCAAGAACAGACTTTTGCATTATCACTTTGAAGTTTACTACAGTATCATCTCCATAAGGTTTAAAATCAATGATTTCATTTTCATTAACAAGAGTTTCCAAAAATTCTTTGTATGGATCTGTCCATTTACCAATTGGAAGTTCGGTGATTTCCAAAGTTGTATTATTTATTCTTTTGATTACACCAGTTGTAATAAAACGATTTTCTTTATCTGATACAATTGTACCCTTAAATCCACGATACCAAGGAACCATAGGCTCAAGATCACCTTTACCATCGGTATCAATAAGTTTCTTAAGATTCGCGATGATGTCATCGGGATTGTAACAAGGAATACTTGTAGAATAACCAGTGCCAATACCTTCCGAACCATTTACCAAAACCATCGGAATGATTGGAACAAAGTACTTGGGTTCAATTTGCTGCCCATCGTCGTCAAGATATTCCAAAAGTTCTGAGTCGTGTTCATTGAAAAGTATTTTGGTAATCGGTTCAAGCCTGGTAAAGATATACCTAGGACTAGCCGCATCTGGTCCACCTTGAAGACGCGTACCAAATTGACCACTTGGTACAAGAAGATTTATGTTGTTCGTACCAACGAAGTTTTGAGCCATATTGATGATAGTTCCTTGCAGACTAACTTCACCATGGTGGTAACTGGTATGTTCCGAGATATAACCAGAAAGTTGGGCAACTTTTATGTCCGATGTAAGTTTCTTTTTTAAACAACCATAAAGTACTTTGCGTTGGCTTGGTTTAAAGCCATCAATCATATTCGGAATACTTCTTTGAAGATCGGCAATTGAAAAGTTTACCAATTCGTTGTTTACAAACTGGGAAATAGTTTGCTTCAGCTTTGTAAAGTCCAAAACATTGTTCTTTCCAATATTTTCTTTTATCCATTCCTTTCTGTTGTCTTCAAAACCCTTTTTGAAAGCCTTGATAAGATCTTGGTCGGTACTTTGATCTGCCGAGTAATTTATAACCTGATTTGAAAGATTCTTGAAGTATTCTTTTGATTCCTTTGCTGTAGAAGTACCAAGTCCTTTGTAATACTTAATGTTCCAGGTTTTTGGATTGATAGTTTCTTTCCAAGATACAAATTCAGACTGGTTGTAAAAGGAAATGATTTCTTTTCCCTTTTGAGCCTTAACGATCGGAGTGATGATACTTGAGATAAATGAATCAATTTTGATCAAACTTGGCCAAAAGGTATGTACAAAGTTGATGATCAAACCTTTGATGTGGCTTCCATCATTATCTGCATCCGTGTAGATCATAATTCCTCCATATCTAAGATTCTTTGTATTGGAGTATTCTTTGCCTTGCTGAAGACCCAGGATCTTTTTAAGATCGTTGATTTCTTGATTCTTCAAAAGTTGTGCCGCAGTTGCATCACGAACATTCAGAAGCTTACCACGAAGAGGAAAGACCCCATAGTAGTCTCTTCCAACTTCAGAAAGTCCCGATATAGCTGATGCTTTAGCTGAATCTCCTTCTGTCAAGATCAGTTTGCACTTCCAACCTTCAGCACCACCAGCTTTTCCGGCATCATCCAATTTGGGAATACCGGAAATTCTGAATTGCTTTTTGCCATCGGTCTTTGACAAACTCTTTTGGTCTTTTGCCTTGGCGATGTCAATGACATTTGCAGTTATACCCAAACGATCAATTTTCTTAAGAAGGTCATCACCGATCAGAGCCGTAGAACCAAACTTTGAAGCCTTGGTGGTATGTTGTTCTTTAGTTTGCGAACTGAAAGTAGGATTTTCAATTAAGCAATTGAGAAAGATCAAGATATTGTCCTTGATATACGCAGGTCTGATAGCGATGTCTTTGTACTTGGCTTCCAGTTGGCTTTTGAATTTATTAACCATCTGATTGATTATATAGTCAACGTGAGTACCACCATCGGAAGTTGAAATACCATTTACAAAAGAAACCTGTGTAAACTTGTCAAATGGATTTAAAGCAATTACCATTTCCCAGCGTTCATTCAGTTTTTCATAAACACGAGGGCATTCAAGTTTAGTTCCAATATAAAGGTTTACAAAATCTTCAAAACACTTTGTTTCAACTTTTTCATCATTAAATGTTAAAGTAACGGACTTTCCAGTAACTGCAGACCCTTCATAAACTCTGGTGCGAAAGAGATCAAAGGTGTCTTTTTCAAGTTCGGTTGATCCAAAACGGGCATAGTCAGGTAAAAATGTAATCTTAGTAAAACTCTTTTTTTTGCTTTTTTTGATTTCGGGTGTTCCAACAATTGACATATTATTTTCCCAAGTCTTTTTGAAAGAATTAACGGAATCGCAAATTTCAACGGTAAATAATTTAGAATAAGCATTGGTAAGTTTAGATCCATAACCATTCAGACCACCAACAGTTCTTGCTTCAGAGTCGTCGTAATTGGAACTGGTATGAAATTCACCAAAGATAATTTCAGGTACATACTTATTGTGTTCTTTATGGATTTCAACGGGAATACCTTCGCCATCATTAAAAATACAAATGGTATTTTCGTTAATGGTTACATTGATATTTTTTAAAGTTGGATCTCGTTGAGAATGATCCAAAGCGTTAGTAATAATTTCATCAAAAATTTTATAAAGTCCTGGGCTAAAGGTAATATTCTTTTTTATCATTTTTCCATTTTCAAAGATCCAATGTTCACGAGTAACCTTTTCAATATCGCCGATGTACATACCTGGTCTATGAAGTACATGTTCAAGTAAAGATTTCTTTTGGTAGGTTTCTTCAATAGTCTTTTTGGGTGCCATTTTTTAAAAATTGAAAGTTATTTTTTGTCCTGTATAGTTATACGACCAGGTCCTTAAATACCTTCAATTTTGAAAAAATTTAAAAAAATTATTTGTTTTGTCTGATAAATTCTTTGATTTTTGCTTCTTCACGCGGTCCTTCAAATACCTTATTTGATGCGGTTACAATAGTTGGATACCCTTCAATAACAATCCCTTTTTTAGATAAATCATTAATTTCTTTTTGGTTTTTTTCAGCGTCTAACATTACAACATTTTGTTCCATATTAAAGGCACCTTTGTTTTTCATTTCAATAATTGGTTTGCAATGAGGGCATCCTTTCATTGTTGCTATATAAACGGTTTCTCCAAATTTAGACTTTTTATTGCCAAAGCTTGATTTATTTTTGTAAAGATAAACAACAATTAAAAAAATGAATAAAGAAATAGCAAAATTAATATAGTCCATAATAATAATATCATTATTTAAATTTTTTAAAAAATTACAAAAAATAAATTACTTTAAAAAAGAAAACTTTTAAAGTAAAAAAATGGCTCCTCGTATAAAATATGACGATATCCCTTTTGAAAAAGTTACATTTAATGGTAAGGTTTTTATGTATACAACACCTGGTTGGGAAGTTCTGTACCCGGTTGTTGACATTATAAGGCTTTTTAAAAGTAATACAGTTATTTCTTATAAATTTGGCAAGGGTCAAAATATAATCAGAACATATGGAACTCAATACAACCATCGTGTATGTGGTTTTGAAATTAAAAATAAAAATGATTACACGGAAGCATTAAAATCTGTAAAGTGTGTTTTTATATTTACAGATTCTGCAGATTCTTATGCAGAAACCTTTATCAATATGGCTAAGTCTTTGAAGATTCTTTTGGTTTGTTATTCTAATTTAGACAAGGTTTATCACTTTTACAATTGTTTTGAAAGTAGCAAAATAACATTGAACAAAGCAGAAGAAGTCATTGACCACATTTACTCAGCATTTGAATCGGTAAAGGTGACAAAACTTGCTGAGTTATTTCCAGATTTTGAAATAATAGAAGCTCCCGTTGAAGAACCCAAAGAAACGGTTTTGGAAGAGTGTTTGAAAAAATTGAAGGTAACGGATTCCATAGAAAAGAAGAAGAAAGAATCACTGATGGTTAAAAAGGTAAATGACGCAAATTTAACAAAAATAAAAAATATGGAAAAAGATCGTAAAAAGGTTGTTTATGATGATGAAGACATTATAAAAAAAATGAAAGCGGTTAATATTTTTGCTAAATTCCGTTGATTATTCATTTTTAAGAGCAATACAATTTTTAAAGATCATTTCTTTACTATTTCTGTACCCAATCATGTAAAGGTTAAAGATGTCATCTTTTGTTTGATTAAAATTAACAAGTTCTTTTTCAAAACGAGAATCAAGAATTCTGTGAACTTGGTATTTATCAATTTGTGAAGAATTTACATTTAATAGGTCCATCATGCTATTTATAAGATCAACTATTTTAATTGAAGTATTGTTATTTCCACGATTTTTTAGACAAATATCAAATGCAAGTGTATCATTTTCCGTAAGGAAATCTAAAGGCGTGTTATTACATATACCTCCATCAAAATAGTTTTTTCCATTTATAATGTAACTTGGTAAAAAACCAGGTAAACTACAACTTGCTCTAATTGCATCTACAACTTTTATATCAGGTGTTAACTGATAATTAAAATAATCAACTGTAGCATCATTAACATTTAATGCAAGTGTTGTAAATAAAACTTTTGAATGTTTTCTTAGATCGCTGAACGTTATATCCGGACTTACTTTTAAAGAAATGATGTCTCTTAACTGATTCATAAATTTAATACCTGATAACAAAGATTGATTTATTAAAAAATTATCAAGATCAATATCTACTGTTCCTATAATGTCTATATTTATGCAATGATCTAACAAAGTTTCCCAAGGTACCTGTAATAGGTACATTAAACCAAATAAAGACCCTATACTAACACCAGCTACTTGTTCTATATCTTTAAAGGGAAGGTATTCATTTAACGCTTTAATTGTTCCAATATACGCCCAACCTCTAAGACCTCCACCGGTAAAAACAACATTTTTAATCATTTAACTTTATTAATATTTTTACAAAAAAATTTTTACCCAAGGACCCCCCAGAACACTTTGAAAAATGTCTGACTTTTTTGAAATCAACAAGACTAAGTACCTTACACTTATTGGACATATTCAATCTGGTAAGACAAATGAAGAAATAAATTACTGCTACGCAAGTATAAAAAAATTTAACTTACCTGTTATATTTATTGTAAGAAATATAACAGCCGATCAGTTACAACTCAGAGATCGTTTTGATCAAAACGTTCCCGATCTTAATGTAAGTTTATTAAGTATTTTATCAATTGACCAAGCCGTTCAGTTTTTGAAAGATCTTGGTGTTATTATTTTATTGTGTAATGAACACCAATTGCACAAAGCCATGTTGGTTTTAAGAGAATACCGTGGTGAATACAACCTTTGTATTGATGAAGTTGATTTTTCAATAAAATCAAAAAACAACGATTCAAAAGTTGATATCCGTTTGTCAAGTTTGAAAGCATCTGCTAATCATATTCTTGGCGCAACGGCTACACCATTTGCTGTATTTTCTTGTGACCGAACTCTTACAAAAATAAAAAAAATAAAACCCGGTAAAAATTATAGAAGTTTGGAAACATTGAATGTCAAGTTTGTGAATCCAATTGTAAAAGGTGATTTTCCATTTAGTGATTGTTTTAATATACAAAATATTTATACTTCACTTCTTGCAAAACCACGCGCATTTTTGCTTCATACCGTAGTAAAAGAAATCCATAAACAAAAAAAATTATTTGACTACCTTATTGATATTCATCCAGAATTTACGATGGTACTTTACAATGGAGAAGGTATCCAAGTTTGTGCTCCTGGTAGAAAGGGTCCTCCACTTGCCAAAAAGAAAGCACTTAATCGTTATTGGCAATTAATTAATCGTTATTCAGTTTATCACGATGGCTTAACAGATATCCATACCTTTACAAATTATAGTATAGCCGAAGTATTACAAATCTTGGTAGATGATCCTTATTTTAATCACACTCATATTTCTTTAATAGCAGGTCAATTAGCATCAAGAGGAATAAGTTTTGTAAGTTCAGATTATTCTCTTCATCTTACAGATCAATACCTCCATTCAAGTCAAAAAACACATGGCGAACATCTTTTACAAAGTCTTAGAATACTTGGATGTTATACAGACTCAGAACCATTGAGTCTTTGGTGTTCAGAAAATACCTGGGACAACATACTTAATCAAAATGAAATAATAAATCGTTTGGTCAACGATACACAGAATTCCAAAGAGTGGTTGGTAAAACTTACAAATGTCGCAATAAATAGACCCAAGGTACCAATGACACGACCAAATTTGACCAGAGGTATTAGATATCCAAGAATCGGTAACGAAGTATACATAGAACTTCCTTCTGACACTGAAGAAAGTTCTTCGGAATAAATACTTAAATAATTTAAAGTTTAAAGTTAAATGGGCCAAACACAAAGTACAATACCTTCGGGTAAAAAATACCTCGTTTCTTATTGCAAGCAGCACAATGTCAAGGAATCAACAAAACTTCTTGAATCAGTTGATCTAAGTAATTTACTTGTTAGAAAGGGTCTTCTTAATTCGGTATTTGAATATAAAATCCGTTTTTTAGGATATTCATTTAAACCGATTGATTTTGAAACGGGTATTCCACTTAATAAGATTTTAAAGAATGTTAAATTAGAAAATCTTAGTTTTAAATGTCGTTGTTACACAGTTTCTTTGGAAAACATTAAATACTTTTTGTCAAATTTTAATGTTTTAATTGCAGGGGTGATAATAGACAAAAAGTTATCAAAGGAAATATTCAAGAAAGAAATAAATACAAAACCTAGTGACATAGTTTTGATAGTTGGTTATACTCCAGAAAATTTATTATTAAAAACAACTTGGTTTGAAGAAATTTTGAGTTTGCCTTTTGAGTTTCTTTGTAATATTAAGGAAATATGGAACATTAATATTTTA
>JACCDW010454153.1_pt1 | contig 10077 bp, 8 predicted proteins | sample 7449781 | NCBI WGS metagenome assembly JACCDW01 (sample SAMN15323449, study PRJNA562643) | freshwater metagenome | isolation source: river surface water | place: USA:Blue River Watershed | collected 2017-08-18 | reverse complement strand
TAACGCGCATCATGAGCGAGCTCGTAGAGTTCTACGGCAAGCCCCAGGCTATTCGGCTGGACAATGGCCCCGAACTAACCGCTGAATCGTTCACTGAATGGGCCAAGGAGCAAGGCATCGAGCTTCGCTTCATCCAGCCAGGTAAGCCCAATCAAAACGCATTCATCGAGCGATTCAACAAGAGTTTCAGGGAAGAGGTGCTCAATGCCAATTTATTCAATACGCTGTCAGAGGCTCAAGAGGCGGCTGAGAGCTGGTTGACGGATTACAACGAGTACCGCCCGCACGAGTCCCTAGGCGACATGCCACCGGCGATGTTCAAACCCAGGGTATTTAAACCGGAAATCTCTACTTTTAATTTGTAGCCTTGACAGGGAAGTCTACGGACGCCTGAGGGCTGATCTTTGAATTTGAAGTGCTTTACCGACTTTTGCCATGTCAGTAGCATAAATAGCAGTGTTACTGATAGCAAGGCCATCAAGCCATCTGTAGACGCCGTGGCTAAGGTCGGGCTTCCAGAAATTGACATGGGTGGGGTGTAAGTTCGCCTAGCCGGTGAAAGTTGCTGGCAAGACGCATGATGGGCGTCTGTAAAACTGGACAGATTAATTAATGGGGGTACAATAATTGCATGAATTCTGAGTTCGACCAAGATAAGCGGGATAAAACTCTTAAAGAGCGGGGGCTGGATTTCGCCCGAGCGGCAGAAGTCTTTTCAGGTATTCACCTCACCGGACAAGACACCCGGGCGGAATACGCCGAAGACCGCTTTGTTACCGTGGGTTACTTGGATTCAAGGCTGATTGTGTTGGTTTGGACGCCGCGCGGCGAGGTGCGCCGCATCATTAGTATGAGGAAAGCAAATGACCGAGAAAAAACGCTCTACGCAAGACATTTGGAATGACCCAGACGATGCACCAGAGTTGACTGCTGCATTTTTCAAGTCTGCCGATCTGTATGATGGCACCAAGATCAAAACTCGTGGTCGACCCAAAGCGGTGATCACTAAAGAGCCCGTCAAACTGCGCTTAGACGCTGACGTCTTGGCTGCACTGCGTGCAAGTGGCGAAGGCTGGCAGACGCGAATCAATGAAACACTGCGTGCCTCGCTTCGCTTGGCAGGGCGTGTTTGAAATCAGACAACAGAATTGAGTTTGATAATTCCCACGCACTAAGCCGCCAATCTGACCGGCTCAACTCGTGGCAGCATCACAGCCCCTACGGCCTCGTTGGCCGCATTGGCCGCAGCAAGCAGGGTGTCTTGGCTCAGGTGCGCATACCTCTGGGTGGTCTTGACCTGTGTATGACCCAAGATTTTCTGCACCTCATAGCCTGCCGGTGGCGGAGTATTGAACGTGTGACAGAATAAATTCCCTTTTAAAAACCAAAACCATCCTGAAATCAATTAAAACTGTTATCCGCGAGGCATTTGTAAGAACCTTAACGATAGGCTTTTAATGTTTATTTTTATATTATTAATTATGTTGACATTTACAAATTTTGTAGCTACATTAAGTCAATCATGATTTGTCTAAGGTTATTATGTTGCATCGTTTTTTCCTAATCTTTTCGAGTTCATTGGTCATTCATTTGCTGGTTGCGTGCGGTGGCTCTACAGGCTCTACCATTAACATTGCAAACTTGGTATCAACTTTTGGAATCCCAATACCAACTACCGATGGTTTCATTGTACAGATCACCAACTATGACGCTTCATATACATATTCTGGCACAGCGACAGCATCTGGGACAGTCTCCGTTAGCAGTAGTGGTCTTGTAACAGTCACTGGCATAGCGCCTAATACAAATTCAACAGCAACAATCATAACTAGCAAAGTTCAGGCGTCTGATGGGGTAGCAACAGTTACAGCAACTTCGCTGCGTCGTCTTCTTGCTTACGTTGCCAACTATGGATCAAGCACTATTTCTGTACTAAATCCTTCGTCTGGTTCGGTTGAATCAATCATCCCCTTACCGTCTTTTGATAATCCATACGGACTAGTTGCTTCACGAGATGGAACTAAGATTTATGCTGCTAATCCCGTGCGTAACAATGTAAGGGTGATCGACACCGCAACTAACTCAGTAGTATCATCAATCATCGTTGGTCGTAGTCCAAGAAAAATAGCGATATCTCTTGATGGTAGCAAGGTCTATGTTGCCAACTTTTATGATAATACTGTTTCAGTGATTAACACTTCAACCAATACAGTTGTATCAACAATTCCAGTTGGAAATAGTCCGTATGGGTTGGCTTCTTCTCCAAATGGAAGTAAAGTCTATGTTGCCAACTTTTTTGATAATACTGTATCAGTGATTAACACTTTAACCAATACAGTTGTAACAACAATTCCAGTTGGAAATAGTCCGTATGGAGTCGCGACTTCACCTGATGGCAATAGAGTATACGTTACTAACGTATCTGACGGAACTATTTCTATAATTAATACTAGTAATAACATCGTCGAATCTACAATTACAGTAGGAAATTTCCCTTTTGAAATTGCATTTTCACCAGATGGAAACATAATCTACGTTGCCAATAACGGAACTGTTTTGGTATTTAATGCTTCGACTAATGCAGTCATTTCAACAATTTCAGTTGGATCAGACCCAATAGGGGTTTCGGTTTCACCTGATGGGAGTAAGGTCTACGTTACAAACCGCGGCGATGGTACTGTTTCGTTGATCAATACAAGAACAAATACAGTCGTTTCAGTAACTAGAGTCGGAACTATTCCAGAAGGAGTGACATTCAATTCGCAATGATTACCATAAAGCAAAAAAAGGGCCTGTTTTTTTGACAGCAATAATTATTTGTCAAAGTTCAGCGTGATGTCGCTGAAAGATCTGGGCTATCAGGTCAAGTACACCGACTTTGTGTACGACAGCATCGCCATGGCTTAATGGTGGGCGAAAGGTCAACGGATGTTGTCTGACATCGACTTGATCATCTGATTGTTGGTCTCGATGGCCTTGGCGTTCGCCTGGAAATTGCGCTGTGCCATGATCAAATCGACCAGTTCAACGGTGACATCCACGTTGGACATCTCAATCGCCCCAGATCTCAAGTTACCCATACCGTTTGCGCCTGCCTCACTGAATACAGCCTGTCCAGAGTCTGCCGTGGTCACATAGCGTGAATCGCCCAGTTGGCTCAAGGCCGAAGGGTTCATGAAGTTGGCTAGCACAATCTTGACCAACTTCACCTCTTCGCCATTGGAATAAGTGGCCTTGACCAATCCATCGCTGCCTATGTCCAATGATTCTAGTGTGCCTTCAGGCCTGCCGTTCTGGCTGGAACTGTTGACGGCGTACCTGGCGTTGATCGATCGTGTCCCAGTTAAATCGTAAGTTAAGCCAGAGCCTGTGCCGTAAAGGTTGGGGTAGCTGATCTGCGATAAAGCAGGGTCTAGCTTGCCTGCGCGGTCAAAGCGCAAAATACCTTCCGTGTCATCCACCGTTTGCACATACTTGACTTTGGCGTCCAGTGCCGCCGTGTTCACATCCAGCCTTTGATCGGTTTGAATGTTATCGACGAACAGTTGGGCGCCAGTGACGGTGCCACCAGTCGCATCGTAAGACCCGGCGATAAAGACGAATTGATATTTGCCCGCTTTGGTCACCGTGGCAGTGACATGAGTCCAATCGGTGTTTTCACCGGCAGAGGCACCAGTCTGGTCAAACAACTTAACCGTTTCGCCGGTTTCCGTGTTCAGCAAATAGGCATAGACATCGTAGGCATCTAGGCCTCCACTCGCTTTCCAGTCAAATGATACCTGGCCATTGGTCTGCATGGCGATGGGTTTCTGGCTGATGATCGCCGGGCCGCGCATGATGCCATAGCCCGCGCTCACTGTAGCTGTAGAGCTCAATTGTGCGCCCGCCCCGTCATTGCCGCCCGCAGGATTGATGGTGGCACTCAGCGTACTGCCGCTGACCTGAACCTGATCGCCCGGTGACCCGACGGGTTTGGTCAAGTCTGTCGGGGTCGGCCAGCCGCCTATCTTGCTATTGCCATCTAAAGTGACCGGCGTGTTGATGACCGTCCACCCTGGCAAAGGATCGGTAAGCGTACCGCTGGTCTCAAAACCAGCGTTGTCAAAGTTCTGCGGCAACCAGTTGACTCGCAGTGGTTGACCTCCTTGTCCGTTTTTGACGGGGTCAATCGCCCCAACCTGGACCGCATTAGTCCCATCGCCCTGATAAACCTTGGTGCCCACCACTGTCAGGATGCCCTTCTCCACACTGGCCACCCTGTCGGTGCTCAGGCTCAGGATATCCCGGCTGTCGCCGCTGCCCGCCCATTCGGTGTAAGTGGCGTCAGAGGTTTTACTGGGCTCGCCTGCTTTGGTGTAGCTTCGAGCGGCAGGCGAGATCACCTGACCGTCCACCGTCATCACCGTTTTCCACTGACCATAGGGGTCGGTGCTGCCGGGGTCTTGCGTCTTGATGTAGTAAATACGGCCCTGCCGGCTGCGGCCCTGGTCATCAATGAGGTCGACAGCGTTCGACGCCGAGTAAGTGCTGGGGTCGTTGCGGTCAAAGGGGGCGGTAATCACCTTGCCATCGGCGGGCAGGGTCAGGTTTTGTTTCAACACGGTGCTGGTCTTGTACATGCCCACCGTGCGGGGCGGGATCTTCAGTGGAGATAAAAACCCCGATAAGGCCTGCCCCTTGTCGTTCAGGGCAGCGGCCATGAGCTGATCACCGTCTTCGTTCACCACAAAATTGTTGGCGTCCAGCGTGAAGTTACCGCTGCGGGTGTAATTGGGGAGTTTGGTGGTCGCCGAGTTGACCTGGAAAAACCCCTGCCCGGTGATGGCCAGGTTCAGCATGTTTTGTGTGCTTTGCAGGCTGCCTTGGCTAAAGACCTGCTTGGCTACCCCGTCGGCCACCCCGCTGCCGGCAAAATCATTGCTCATCTGTGTGGGGGTTGTGGAATAGACGTCTTTAAACGATGTGACCGATCGCTTGAACGCAAGGGTATTCGCGTTGGCAATGTTGTTGGACGTCACCCCCAGCTGCTGGCTAGCGGCATTGAGCCCAGATAACGATGTGTATGAGACGGCCATGGATGGTCAAAAAATGCGTATGCAGGAAAGTTTGCATTTTTCGTGCCAATGAAATGAAGCGATGGATGGGCTTTATGGGCCACCTAAAAGACCAAAAACGGGTCATTTAGGATGAAAGCGGCAAAAAATGGCCGGTATTGCTGTCTGTGGGTGAGGTGTGATGCGAACAATCAAAAAGTCCGGATCACCTGCAATCGTGTCGCATCCCACCGATGATCGTTCGCCCATGTCGCACCCAAAGCCACGGACCATGGGGCTGCATGGCCCAAGCCCCAGTGCCAACTCAAGTCCAAATTGCCAGATGCTTGGCCTATCAACCGGATTTCAGAGTTTCCGTGCATGACACCCACGCCGGCAAAGCCACTAGAGCGAGCCTCTACTTGCTGAAAGCCTGCGTACCCTCTAAAAAGACCAGATTGAATCGTGGCGTATGTTTTGGACCATCTGCGCAAATCCATCGTCGCTCGATCTGATCCATACTTACCGATCAAAGACGGCGTGTTCTGAATCTCTATTTGTTGATTGACCGATCTGAGGGCATATAGGCGACGGCTGTAGTTGGTGTCATTGAACTTCATCTGTTGCAAGACATTGACGCCTTCATAAAACATCCCGAAACGCTCACCTTGCCAGCTGATGCGCAGATCTGAAGAGAACCCTTGTCCCGGCGAACCCTGATCGGACATGCCGGGGAAATTGAGGTTGGATGACGACCATCGGTCCAGGGTGCCGTTGAGTTGAGCCACATTGGGTTGTATGGCCAGTGTGGCATCCAGATCAGTGTGGAAAGACTTGACCAAATAAACCCATTTTGGGCGCAACTCCAACTGAAAACCGCCTGCCAGTGACGGTTGGATTTTTAAGCCTACCGCATGAAAACTGGCGTATTTTTCACTCAAGGTTAATGGAACTTGCGTCGGTGAGGCGCCAGACAAGCTCAGTTTTTTTTGATCTGCCAACACCAGGGTCGGCTGATTGCTACTGAAACTCAGTTGTTCTCTGGATTCAAGGGTGAATTCCAACCAGGGCTTCAGATTCAAACCGGCGCCCAAGCCTCGTGTGGCGTATCCTGAAACGACTTTATCGGTTTTGAAATCTTTGCCGGCCCACTCACCAGACTTCAACGTGCCACCAGAGATCCATTTCTCCAAGTCTAAGTTGAGTTCCCATTCGGCAGCAGTGGCGTGAAAAGAGGGAAACCCTCCAATCAGCGCCACCATGCAGAAACGGACCCAATAAGACATCTAAGGGCCATGCGGAATTTTGAATTAATTCAATGAAATCTCAATGCCACCCACCTTGGCTACGCCATTTTGGATCACACCAATCTGGGTATCACCTTTAAAAATTTCACCAGATGTTGAACCGGAATTTTGCCTTCGAACCAAAGCTCGGTAAGCCCCGGTGCTGGTCACTTCGAAATCACCAAAGGGTGTTTCTTCCTCAAGTGTCAGGTTGGCCCTTTTGGTGATGCCACTGATGGTGATCGTGCTGCTGTTGGCCGTGAGCCTGAAGACATAACTGGTCCGGTCATAAACGGTTTTGGTCTGCGTCAGGCGCAAAGTTTCATTGCCTTGCAAGAAGAGTGTCAGCAAGGCGCTCATATTAGGCTGGTTACCGGATGAAGAAGGCAAGTCCGGGTTGTAATTGGTTATGTCCTGGGTTGCCACCAGGTTGATGCCCAAAATAGCACCCAATCTGGAGTTTACATTAAGGCTGACATCTGCACTGATCGGATACTGACTGGTGACACCGGACACCGACTTCTCCTTAATAGTTAGATTATTCAGCGTGCCTGTGAATGAATCGCCCTCAGAGGTGGTCAAGGCAATCGGGGCGCTTAGAGTGGTTGTGCTCAATCCGCCGGCACTGTTTCTGCTGATGTTCAAATTAAGATTGTCCAAGCCAATGCGGGCCCATTTGCTGGAGCCGGAAGCTTGGTCATATAGTTTAGCATTGAGACTGGTTAAGGTCACGTTCTGGATCAAGGCGCCGTCACTGAGTCCAGTGGCCTGAAGCGAAAAATTGACATCACTGACAGGCCTCGCGCTGCTGGTCACCTTGGAACCATTGACAGAAATATTCAAAGTGCCCTGTGCTTGATTGAATGTGAAGCTGACGGTCCCACTAGCTCTGTAAGCAACACTGGGGGATGTGACAGGAACACGGACGTTGGATGAATTTAAAGCAAATGCAAAGTTATACCCTGTGCCGTTGGAAGTCAAACCCGTGTTATTGGTTTGACAAGTGAAAGCACCCGTATCCGAAACAGAGCAATTGTCTGAAAGGAGCGTGCTGACAATCTCTGTGCCATCTCCAGTGCCGCTGATGATATATCGATCCAAACGCAATTTGGCTTCATTGGTACGATCATTCAGGGTATTGGAGGTTTGAATCAACGCATCCCGCATGCCGTTTAAAAACCCCTTCAGGTCACGGGCATCACTCAGACTGCTTGCCGAGACTGCCGTGGGCACAGACAAGCTCGCAGTGACCACTGCGGCGTTCGACTTGACCTGGTTCACAAAGGGAACGGTAGAAGTGGGCATCGAGGTCACTTTTTGACTCAAATCATTCACCAGGGCAGCCCCATTCGATAAACCATATGAGCCATTGGCGGAAGTCATTTGGACATTGCCATTAAGTCTATTGATTTCACAAGTCAAACCCAGACTGTCACCAACGCAGGGGGTGCTTTTGGCATTGAACATCAAAGCTGTTGACAAGGTCATCAACTTCATCTGATCAGGGCTCATAGACTCAGAGGAAGAGGCGATGGCCTTCGTGCTAAAGGGGTTAAAACCGACGGTCTGCTCAATCAGCGCCCTGGAAGCGGTCAGTGAGTCGGCAGACAATCCGCCAGCTGAATTGGCTGCTCCAGCCACCGTCATCTCAGTAAATAAATTGCCATAGGCTGTAATGGCATTCGTTCCACTGACATCGGTCAATAAGGTTCTGATTTTGGTACCAACCTTGGGCGTAACCGGCGTAAATCCTTGGGTTTCATCCAGCATCACTGTGTTAGCCCTGGTGGTCATCTCGATGATTACCGGGTTGGTGGTTTGGGGCAAATTCAGTTTCACTACACCCGTCGGACCGGTGTCACCCTTGGCGCCGATGGCAGCCAATTGTCCAGACCTGACTTCGTAGGCCTGTACATCAGCGTTCAAGAACAAGCCTTTAGAAAATCCGGTGTTGACTTCCACAGTCGAAGAAGACGAGGTGACACCACCACCGCCGCCACCGCCACCGCCGCCACAGGCGGCCATTGACCCTGACCCAATTTCCTTACCGCTTAGAAGTTGGAATTTCCGGCTGCTGACCCTGACCCAATTTCCTTACCGCTTAGAAGTTGGAATTTCCGGCTGCTGACCCTGACCCAATTTCCTTACCGCTTAGAAGTTGGAATTTCCGGCTGCGACAAATCAGGTTTCGCCCTCATTTCCTTGACGAATTCTTCTGGCGTGCGCCAGTTTAACGCACTGTGCGGCCTACTCTCGTTGTAGTGCCTGCGCCATCCCTCTATTTTGTCTCTGGCGTCCTCTAGGCTCATAAACCAATGTTCGTTCAAGCACTCTTGGCGCAGTCGGCCATTGAAACTCTCCACCATGGCGTTATCGGTTGGCTTGCCTGGCCTGCTGAAGTCCAACTCGACTCCCCGCTCATAAGCCCACTTATCCATGGCCTTACTGATGAACTCACTGCCATTATCGGATTTGATGGTTTGTGGCTTGCCGCGTTCGTTCACGATAGCATCGAGTACACGTACAACATCTTCCCCTTTGAGGCTTTGCCCAACATGGATTGATAAACTTTCTCGTGAGAAACAGTCCACTACAGTGAGCATACGCAACTTGCGACCGTCAAACAAATTGTCGGCCACGAAATCCATACTCCATATCTGGTTGATCTGTTGCGCTATCGCCTTAGGCTGGCGCAATTGCGCTGCCTTGTTCCTTCTGGGGCGTTTGTGGCGCAGCGACATACCTTGTTCCTTATACAGCCGGTAGACCCGTTTATGGTTATCTTTGAAGCCCTCGCGCCGTAGCATCACATGCACTCGTCGGTACCCGTAATGAACCCGGGTATGCGTAATTTCCTTCATTCGCATGACCAATGCCGTGTTGTCACGACCAACAGAGCGGTATAGGTAAACTTCGCGACTGATTTCGATGGCAGCGCACGCCTTTCGCATACTGGCTCCGAATCGCTGCATCAGATCGGTAACCAGTTCGCGCTTGTGCGAGGGCGTCAAAGCTTTTTTGACAAAACGTCCTGTAGCATTGCTTTGTCTAGACTCAGATCAGCAACCAGTCGCTTGAGCTTGTTGTTCTCTTCCTCGAGCTGACGAAGCCGGCGTAGCTCGGACGGGCCAAGTCCTCCATATTTCTGGCGCCATTTGTAAAACGTGGCATCGCTGATGCCCAGCTTGCGACAGACTTCCTCGACCTTGGTCCCAAGCTCCGCTTGTTTGAGTGCAAATGCAATCTGCTCCTCGGTAAACCTACTCTTTTTCACGACATGCCCTCCATTTTGCAGGATGAAAAATCATGCCGGATTTTCTATTTCTCAGTGGTCAGGTATTTCGGGTCAGGGTCATCGGCGGCGAACAGTTCTTTCCACTTTTTACCTTCAGGGGGTCGTGCGCCATAACTGACATCGTCACCACCCACAATCAAAACCCGGGCCTTGGGGCGGCGTTTGAGCAGCTCGGGCAGGGCCCGCATGAACACATGGTAGCCCCTGTAGGGTTCGAGGTTGCGGTTGACGAAGGTGATGACCTCGTCTTGCCTGGTCAATTTCAGTTGACCATTGAGGGTGAGGCTGACGTCGGCGTTGGGGGCGATCGCCTGTGTATCGATGCCATCGTGAACCACGGTGATTTGGTCACGGAAGGGCTGGGGGAAGGTACTGGCCTGCCAATGGGTGGGGCTGAGGCCGGCATCGGCACATTGAAAGTGCAGCAGGTTATTGAGGTTCTTGAGTTGCAATCGACAAGGGT
>JACCDW010286598.1_pt1 | contig 10077 bp, 5 predicted proteins | sample 7449781 | NCBI WGS metagenome assembly JACCDW01 (sample SAMN15323449, study PRJNA562643) | freshwater metagenome | isolation source: river surface water | place: USA:Blue River Watershed | collected 2017-08-18 | reverse complement strand
CAGATTTCCTTCCTACTATTACGATCACTGCAAAGCAATTGGCCACTGAAATCACCAATTTTAACGTAAAGCAACATGACCTTAAAGGTGAAGCAAGAATTACTGATGAGCATGTGAAGAACAACAAGGATGTGCGTGGGCTTCTTGGCAAAAGTGGTATAAAGCCTGAACAGCTACCTGCTGAAGAAGACATCAAAAAACTTGAACGTAGAGTAAAATCTGCTGATAAAGGAATCGAAAAGAAAAAACTCAAAGGAAAGAAATAGAAAAATGGCTAAAATAAAAAAAGTAGAACAGGAAGAGGTACTTGAGAAAAAACTCTGGAAAGCGGCTGACAAGCTCCGTAAAAACATGGATGCTGCCGAATATAAGCATGTGGTATTGGGGCTAATTTTCCTGAAATACATCTCAGATGCTTTTGAAGAACTCTATAACAACCTGAAAGCAGGAAAGGGCGAATACGAAGGAGCTAACCCGGAGGACAAAAATGAATACATAGCAGAAAAAGTCTTTTATGCTCCTCCTTCTGCAAGATGGTCTCATTTGCAAGGCAGGGCAAAACTTCCTTCTATCGGCAAAGACATCGATGATGCAATGGATGCCATTGAAAAGGACAATCCATCCCTTAAAGGCGTTTTACCGAAAGTATTTGCGCAGGAAAAATTAGACAAAGGCAGTTTGGGCGGACTGGTTGACTTAGTGAGCACCGCTACTTTAGGGACGAAAGAAGCCCAAAGCAAAGACTTGTTGGGCAGGGTGTTTGAATACTTTTTAGGTGAATTTGCTTTAGCTGAGGGAAAGAAAGGCGGACAGTTCTATACCCCTGAAAGTGTGGTGAAATTATTGGTTGAAATGCTTGAACCTTATGAGGGTAGAGTTTTTGACCCTTGCTGCGGAAGTGGTGGCATGTTTGTGCAGAGTGAGAAATTTATTAAGCACCACCAAGATTATTACAAGAAAAACAATGGCAAAAAACTTTCTTTAAACCCTGCCGACCATATTTCTATTTATGGTCAGGAAAGCAACCAAACCACATGGCGACTGGCAAAAATGAACCTTGCCATAAGAGGCATTGACAGCAGCAATGTGAAATGGAATAACGAAGGCAGTTTTTTAAATGATGCCCACAAGGACCTTAAAGCCGATTTTATTATTGCCAACCCGCCTTTTAACGACAGCGACTGGAGTGGCGAACTTTTGAAACAAGATGGAAGATGGTCATACGGTGTTCCTCCAACAGGTAATGCAAACTTTGCTTGGATTCAACACTTCCTTTACCATTTATCGCCTTCGGGTAAAGCTGCTTTTGTAATGCATTGTGGTGCTGCAAGCAATAAAGGTCAAGCAGAAAGCAAAATAAGAAAAAAACTTATAGAAGATGGTTTAATTGATTGTATTGTAGGCTTGCCTACTCAGCTATTCTCCAATACCACCCTGCCAGTTCATTTGTGGTTTTTGAAGCGTGATGTTTCAGATAAAAAGCATGATGTATTAATGATCGATGCTTATAACTTAGGAGTAATGTCTGAAAGCACTTTGCGAGTATTAAGAATTGAAGATATCCAATTTATTGCTGACACTTATAAAAACTGGAAGCAGAAATCATCTAAATATCAGGATATAGCAGGCTTTTGTAAGTCTGTTTCATTTGCAGACATTGAAGCAAAGACCTTCATAATTGCACCTAATCGATACATTGAAAGAGTAAAAAAACATAGAAAACAACCGTTTAAACTAGATATTAATAAATTCATCACCAATGGAATCAATTACTCCAACAAAATAAATAAGCAGATTGAGAATATCAATATTTCTGAAAATACCTACAAAGTCGGCTTTCTTAATGTTTTTGATAAATCATTTGACAAATCTAAATGGGAAGAAGTTGAGGTTTCAGAGGTAATAGCAGATACTATTAGCGGTAGTTGGGGTAATGATGAACCCAAGAAAGACAATATTTCAGTTAAGGTAATTAGAGGAACAGATTTGCCCAATATCCCACTGTTCAACCTAAAAAAAACACCAACCCGATTTCTTAATAAGAATAAGGTTGAAGAAATACAACTTCAAGAAAACGATATTGTTATTGAATTATCTGGCGGCAGTAAAGACCAGCCAACAGGAAGAAGCGCAATAATTACTAGAGAATTAATGGATTACTTTGGAATGCCATTGATTTGCTCGAATTTCTGTAAAGTGATTAGGATAAACGAGGAAAAAGTTAATCCATACTGGTTCCATTTCTTTTGGAATCAATGCTACGAAGAAGGCCTAACCACTCGCTACGAAAACCAACCAAGTGGAATAAAAAACTTCCAATTAGATGAATTTATAACAAGTGAATTAATTCTTTTACCACCCCGCCCAATACAAGATGAATATGCCGAAAAGCTTAAAGCAGTATTTGATTTAAAAAATATGCTGACATTCACAGCTTATAATCTTTCAAAGACAATAGACAAAGCATTTGAAAATCTCTATTACGAATTTGATGTTTGATTATGCAAGAAAAAGAACTACTCCGCAAACTTGGTGAAGAAACCATCTATTCTGCAAAAGGTCATTTCAAGGCTTGTGATCTCAGGCGGCAGTTGATAACCTATACAATTTGGGATTGTGCGGTTCTTAATGTTATTGGGTTAATAGGGATTAATCCAACAGCCGATAAATGGTTTTCTATGGTTGGCCTTTTCGGAACAATAGCCCTTTTAATCTGGAATGAAGGCGAAGGGAAAAACTACAGAGCAAAACATAAGGAAGCAGCGGAAAAATATCTTGCTTTGCACAAAGAGATAAGAGGCTGTTATTTTTTAAGTGATTGCGATAAAACACAAGTAGAGCAATTAAGTAAAACAGTAAGCCAGTTTGACCAAAGCGAAAAGCCGGAAATACCGGGTTTCGCAAGAAAGTGGGCAAAAAAAGCGATTGAAAGGAAAGACCCGGAGACGGACAACTGGTTTTTAAACAAGTAGAATATGGCATTGAGTATAAACAATAAACTAACAACGTTTGCACAGCAGGAGCTTGTACTTGGATACAGTAGTACCGAGAGAGAACGCATTAACGGTTCAATCGGGCAGTTGCAAAAAGTTTTGAAAGGCAAACTTTATAATGAAGCAAAAGAAATTCTTCCGTTTGGTTCATACACACGAAACACCATTTTGCCGAGAAAATATGATGACGGCTCTGATGTTGATTTACTTGTAGTGTTCAATACAAGTGCAGGGAAGAAAACTCCCGGCACATACCGCAAAAATATTTTGGATGCTCTTTCAGCATCTTATCCGCTTTCAGTTGTAAAAAAAGATTTTCCCACGGTGAAATTGGAATTGAATCACATTATGTTTGATGTAGTTCCGTGTTACACCGAAGAATATTGGAGCAGTAAAACTTTTTACATACCGAGTGCAAACGACAGTTGGAGAACCACAGTTCCGAATGATTTGAACGCTGACCTTCAGCAAAAGAATCAGTCTTATGAAAACAACATTGTTCGAAATGTTATTCGCCTATGCAAACATTGGAACGCAAGCCAGGGTCGTTATTTTGATTCTTATGAAATGGAGAAATGGATTGTAGGACGATATTTCTACAGTGGCGATAATCTCTACGATAAGTTTTGTAGTGTGCTTAGTGATTTGGCTTACAGTCAACATTCAGGAGTAAAACAGGCGTTGGATTGGATTAAAGAATACAAAGGCAATTGGTCAAGGCAAGCAGACGAACAAAAGCAATTTGAATGGTTGCAAAAACTTTTACCGGGATTAAAATGAAAATAAAGAATAAATGACAGAAGATTTTAAAAGAGGTTCTGAATGGAGGTTATGGGATTTACATATCCATACACCATATTCTCATTTATCAAATGGTTTTGGTAGCGATTGGGATAATTATGTAAAAGAATTGTTTAAAAGAGCAATTGCGAATAATGTATCGGTTATCGGGATTACGGACTATTTCACTATTGAAGGATATAAGAAAATAAAGACAGATTATTTAGAAAAGGAAGAAAAATTAAACGAGCTTTTTACTCCTGAAGAAATTGAGAGGATAAATTCAATTTACGTATTACCGAACATTGAGTTCCGATTAAACAAACTTGTAGGAACTAATAGAATTAACTTTCATGTCCTGCTATCGGACGATATTTCTTTTACAGATATTGAGGAGAATTTCCTGCACGAAATAGATTTTATATATGAGGCTGCTCCACAAAGTGAAGATGAAAAGCGAAAGCTGAAAAATAATAATCTTGAACAATTAGGCAATAAATTGATTGAGCAGCACGAACACTTCCAAGGACAATCACCTTTGTATATCGGAATGATGAATGCCGTTGTTGATGACGAACAGATATGTAAACTACTTGCTAATAAACGGAACATCTTTGAAGGGAAGTACCTTGTTGCGTTACCTGCTGACGAAGATTTAAGCAAAGTTTCCTGGAACGGTCAGGATCATCAGGCAAGAAAATTACTCATTCAAAAATCTGACATTTTAATTGCTACAAACCCGAACACTATACAATGGTCTTTAGGAAAAAAACATGATAAAACGGAAAATTTTGTTGAAGAGTTCAAAAGTTTAAAACCTTGCATTGGAGGTAGTGATGCCCATACATTTGATGAGTTATTTACTAAAAATCAGGAAAGAAAAGTTTGGATTAAGGCAGACCTCACCTTTGAAGGGCTAAAACAAATTATTTACGAACCGGAAGAAAGGGTAAAAATACAGGAAACAAACCCTGCGCTTGACTTTGAAAAATTTACTTTCACAGAAATAGAAATAGAGAATCCTGTAACTGTCTTTGAGAATGAGCCATTGCGTTTTGAGAAAAACAACATCCCGTTAAATCAGAACTTGGTGACAATTATTGGAGGAAGAGGAGCAGGTAAAAGCGTATTGATAAACTATTTTGCAAATGGGTTTAAACAATATAATGTCCCCTCCGAAAAATCGGCTTTTATGCCATCACCCGATTTTAAAGTCAAGTGGAAAAAATCGCTTCACGGCACGGATGAGATTTTCCCATTGAATACCCAACACGATTTACCGTTTCTTTTTATTTCGCAAAGTGAGGTAAAAGATAAAGTGAAGGATGCAAAGGGATTAGGTGATGAAATAAAGAAGATTCTGGAACTCGAAACACTGTCATTTGATAGGAAAACAGACGAAACCATTCAAAATTATAAAACTGAGTTCAACAGCAATCAGGAATGGTTTGACAAACGGGATGAAAATAATAACCCGATAAATCAGAAATCCTATGTTCAGGAAGAAATAGACAAAAATAGAAATCTCCTTGAAAGGATTACCACAGAGGAAAACAAGGAAAAACTGGAAAAATATTCTACGAACGTTGAAAAATTGCAAGCTGGTGAAACAGATAAACTCAATTTAGAGCAACTCAAAACTGATCTTACCGAATTTCAGCAAGCAACCAACGAAAAAATTACGGAACTAAATAAGGATATTCCTCCATTAGATTTTAAGCTGCAAGTTGATGCTATTGATGCTGCTGTTAAGGTCATTGATGCTGCAATAAAAACTGCTCAGGAAGAAAACGCCAAAATCAAGGACGATTTCAAGGACTTCAAAGGGGATATAGCTTCCCTTCTTTCAAATGTGGAGCGGTTCAGAACCACGATTTCAGTTTACGAAAGACGAAAGAAAGAAATAGAAGAAAAGGAAAAACAACTCGGTGTGGCACTCATCAATAAAAAGAAAATTGGTGACTCAATTAACTTGGAATTACTGCGTTATAAATCTACCATTGATGAAAATTGGAGTAAGCTCCTACAAGGAAAAGAGGGTTGGAACGAGCAGCAAAAAGAGTTAATGAAGAAAATCATCAACAATAGAGAAATAAAGATTGAGGGAGAAATAGTTTTTAACGTAAATACCTTTTATGATCTCGTAAAAGAGCAGCTGGACGGAAGAACATTCAAAGGGAAAAACAGCCATGATGAATTGAAAACATTAGTCGGAATCACCGACTTAGCCAGCTATATTGATTTTCTCAAAAACATTGATACATCTTTTCAAAAGGTTGAATATTATCTGCGCTTTGGCAGGGATGAATTTGAAAAAATATTTTACGAACTACGAACCCGTTCTACGTATTTATATGTTCAGCCCAAAATCACTTATAATGGCAAGCCCTTGAATAAAATATCAGTCGGTCAAAGAGGGACAATTTATCTATGCTTGAAACTGGCTACAAATATTTTTTCTCAAACTATCATTTTCGACCAACCGGAAGATGATCTGGATAACGATTTTATCTTTAATGACCTCATTAATATTTTCAAGGAAATTAAGCGATACAGGCAAGTAATCATTGTAACACACAATGCGAACATTGTAGTAAATGCAGATGCCGAACAGGTCATTGTTGCTACAAACAATGAAGAAAAACTATCCTATGAAAGTGGTGCATTAGAAAATCCTGAAATAAATACGGCTGTTTGTAACATCCTTGAAGGTGGCAAAATTGCTTTTCAACGCAGAAGAAACAAATACCATTTGAATTAATGAAACCCATCACTGAAAATATAATCGAACAATCAACTATTGAAATTTTACAATCGCAGGGATGGGAGTATGCCAACGGCAAAGAGATTTCACCGGAAGGTTTGTTTTGTGAACGGGAAAGTTTCAGCCAGGTCATTTTAACCAAGCGGCTCAGGGAAGCTATTGCCAGAATCAACCCCCATATTCCGGCAGATGCACAGGAAGCAGCCGTGCAAAAAGTATTGCGGATTGCTTCCCCCGATTTACTGCACAACAACGAAGAATTTCACCGCCTGCTGGTAGAGAAAGTAAAAATTCCTTATCAGGAAAATGGTTATGAGCGCAGCCATGAGGTGGCTTTGATAGATTTTGAGAACCCGGCCAACAACCAGTTTTTGGTAGTCAATCAATACACCATCATTGAGAACAACCAGAACAAACGCCCGGATGTATTGCTATTTGTAAACGGCTGGCCTATAGTGGTAATTGAACTGAAAAATGCAGCCAGCGAAAATGCCGACATCAAAAGCGCCTATCAGCAAATACAAACATACAAAGCAATTATTCCAAGTCTGTTTACTTATAATGCAGTCTGTATTATTTCAGATGGATTGGAATGTAAGGCAGGCAGCGTTTCCGCAGACCTGAGCCGTTACATGACATGGAAAACAGCAGATGGTGTAAAAGAAGCATCCCGTTTCAAACCGCAATTGGAAATTATGCTCAAAGGCATGTTACAACCTGCTACACTTTTGGATTTGGTGCGCAACTTTATTGTTTTTGAAAAGTCAAAAAAAGAAGATGCTAAAACAGGATTGATACAGGTACAGACCGTAAAAAAATTAGCAGCCTACCATCAATACTACGCAGTAAACAAAGCCGTTCAATCCACCATCAACGCTTCCGGTGAACATGGCGATAAAAAGGGCGGTGTAGTTTGGCACACGCAGGGTTCCGGAAAAAGCCTGAGCATGGTTTTCTATTCCGGTAAGCTCATCACTTCACCCGAAATGAAAAATCCTACCGTTGTTGTCATTACTGACCGAAACGATCTGGACGACCAGTTATTTGACACCTTCGCTTCTTCAGTTCAATTATTAAGACAAGAACCTGTTCAGGCAGAAAACAGGGAGCATTTAAAAGAACTGCTAAAAGTGGCGAGTGGTGGAATTGTGTTTACCACCATTCAGAAGTTTTTACCGGAAAACAATAAATCCGTTTACGACCAGCTTTCAGATAGAAAGAATGTGGTGGTGATTGCAGATGAAGCCCACCGTACACAATACGGCTTTGAAGCAAAACTGGTAGATGAAAAAGACAAGGAAACCAAAGAAGTAATCGGGAAACGCATTGCTTACGGTTTTGCCAAATACATGCGTGATGCTTTACCAAGTGCAACGTATATCGGTTTTACAGGCACACCCATTGAAGGAACAGACGTAAACACTCCGCAGGTTTTCGGAAATTATATTGACCGTTATGATATTAAAGATGCTGTAGATGATGGGGCAACGGTAAAAATATTCTATGAAAGTCGTTTAGCGAAAGTGAACCTGGATGAAGAAGGCAAGAGATTGATTGAGGAGTTTGATAAAGAACTGGAACAGGACGAAGAACTCACTGAAAAACAAAAAGCCAAAGCCAAGTGGACAAAACTGGAAGCCATTGTAGGCCATCACGACCGGGTGAAGAATTTAGCGAAAGACATTGTTACCCATTTTGAAAAACGGCAGGAAGTATTTGAAGGCAAAGCCATGATTGTTGCCATGAGCCGCAGGATTGCAGCCGACCTGTACAAAGAAATTATCGCACTTCGTCCCGACTGGCACAATGATGATTTGACTAAAGGCGTAATCAAAGTGGTAATGACCACCAACAGCGCAGACGGTCCAGAAATTTCCAAACACCACACCACCAAGCAACAGCGAAAAGACTTAACAGAACGAATGAAAGACCCGGCAAACGAATTGAAACTTGTTATAGTCCGCGATATGTGGCTCACCGGTTTTGATGCTCCTTGCTTAAATACTATGTATGTGGACAAACCCATGAGAGGCCATAACCTGATGCAGGCCATAGCAAGAGTAAACCGGGTTTTCAAAGACAAACCGGGCGGTTTAATTGTGGACTACCTGGGCATTGGAACCGATTTGAAAAAAGCACTTTCATTTTATGGTGAAGCAGGCGGAAAAGGTGATCCGGCAGAAAATATTGATAAAGCATTTGAGGTATTTACTGAAAAGCTGGAAGTAGTCCGGCAAATGTTTAATGAAGAAAGCAATACCCATAAAGATATTCTGGCAGAAGAACCGGAAGCCTATTATGAGAACAGTTTTAAATTCAATTACTGGAGATTCTTTGCAGTAGATGCACAGGAAAAGCTATCCATCATTTTACAGGCAGAAGAACACATTTTAGGATTACAGGACGGCAAAGAAAGATTTATTCGGGAAGTAAGTTTATTGAGTCAGGCTTTATCACTCTGCATCACCAAAGAAGAAGTCCAGCCCCATTTACCGGAAGTAGCGTTTATTCAGGCAGTTAAAGCAAGATTAGCCAAATTTGACGCTCCTAACGGTGGCGGCAGAAGTGATTTTGAAATTGAAACCGCTATCAAACAAATTGTTGATGAAGCATTGAGCAGCGATAAAGTGATTGACATTTTTGATGCTGCCGGAATGGATAAACCGGAAATTTCCGGTCTTGAAATTCTATCAGACGATTTCCTTCTGGAAGTTCAGGGAATGCAGCATAAAAACCTTGCTATTGAATTACTGAAAAAAATCCTGAACAACGAACTCAAAGTAAGAGCCAAAACAAACCTTGTAAAGAGTAAGAAGCTTTTAGAAATGTTAGAAGGTGCAATCAAACGCTATCAAAACAACCTGCTCACAACGGCTGAAATCATTCAGGAACTCATTAACATAGCCAAACAGATTAAGGAAGCGGACAAGGAGGGCGAAAAACTTGGTTTGAACAATGATGAAATGGCTTTTTATAATGCCCTGGAAGTAAACGACAGTGCGGTGCAGGTTTTAGGTGACGAACAGTTAAAACAGATTGCCAGAGAAATTGCAGAAAAGGTAAGAGCCAACGCAACTATTGACTGGACTATACGGGAAAGCGCCAGAGCAAAATTAATGGTGCTTGTAAGACGGACACTCAACAAATACGGTTATCCGCCAGACAAACAACAAAAAGCAATTGACACAGTATTGAAGCAAGCAGAACTTTCCGCAAATTATTTTTCAATGTGATATTCGGATTCCGCATACTGTCACCTACAAAGCTAATCGCTGCCTTGACATCGGTTAAGCGGATAGTTCGGCACATCTTGAGTTTTAAATCACCCAGGGATTGGTTTATAAAGCCGATCACTGGTAGGACAAAAGGAGAGTACTACACTGTCAGATTAAGTCTCAACTAGTACATATTACCTAAATCTTCATCTTCCCTCCGGCATTGAATCTACCTGTTGAAGTAGCCTGGCCTTTGTCAACCTGTATGATAACATCCACTTCATGGGCGTGAGAATTCACGCCCTTGAATTTTCCCTCCTTAGTG
>JACCDW011816447.1_pt1 | contig 10078 bp, 10 predicted proteins | sample 7449781 | NCBI WGS metagenome assembly JACCDW01 (sample SAMN15323449, study PRJNA562643) | freshwater metagenome | isolation source: river surface water | place: USA:Blue River Watershed | collected 2017-08-18 | reverse complement strand
GAGATCTACTTTTATGCTGCTCTTCTGCACGTTGCCTTGACAGTGGAGATGATATTTTTTGTGATGCAGATATATCTGGGTTGGGATTTATATGTCTATTATTTTTCCAAACCTCAAAGTGGAGGTGAGTGTCATACATTCTTCCACGAACTTCTTCCTTTCCTGGAAGAAGTCTAGCAATTTGCTGCCCACCATAAACTGTATCTCCACTCTTTACCTCAGCAATGACATGTTTATATTTTGTGTAAATGCCATTGCCATGATCTATAGTAATGATATGATCGGGTCCCTCTAATCCAGGTTCCACTGTAACTGTTCCAGTTTTCCAAGCAACTACTGGGCTATTTCCAGGAAGACCACCAATATCTTGTCCACTATGTCCACCATATCCTCTCTGTGCCCCATATTCCCCTTTAGGAACTCCAACTGCAGCAGTAGATAAGGTGCCCCCAGGAAGAGGGAAGAAAGAATCTTTATCTATTGGGCCAGTATAGGGATTAGTTGCTCCAGGTCCAGTTGTTGGTGGAGTTGGTGGTCCACCTTCAGTCTGCTCAGAAATAATCTGTCTAGGAGATTTAAAATTCTTAGAGAACTCTTCGAATTTTTTTATCGCCTTATCATAACTATTCAAGGTTTTAGAAAAGGTTAATTGTTGCTTTTCTTCCTTAGCTTTTTCTACTAATTTCTTTTGTTCCTTTGTCTGCTTTTTTAATTTACCTTTATTTTTTTCTTCTTCCGCTGCACTCATTCCTGTCAAATCTCTAGCAAGATTTGTTAGATCCAATGCAAATGATGCTATAGATGCTAGTCCTGCTAATGGCAATCCAAAACCAGTTGCTGCTGATGCTGCTGCAAATGCATCCAATGATGCAGAAGTTCCTGCTATTGCAGAACCAGTCACATCTCCTGCCAATCCTCTTGCTGTGGCATCAGCAGCACCAATAATAGCACCTACTCCAGGAATAATAGAACCACCAAATTTAGCAAATGCTTTTGCAACTCTTCCGCTTTTTCCTACAGTAGATAAAGATTCAGGTCCACCTTTACTAAGTGCCTGTCTAGGAGTAATTAATCCTCTCCTCAAAAGACGTGCTCTATCTCCAACATCTGCACTGCCACTTATAAACTTTGAATAAGATTGATTTGATCTACTTAAAGAAGAAGTATTTTTCTGCCACCAAGGAATTTTTGAAGTTGCTTGAGGAGCATTTGCATCTGGAAGTTTACCTTTCCCAAATCTTGATGCTACTAGGGACAGTAAAGATGGTCCAAAAAATAAACCACCAGCAACTAGAGCTGGCGCAATGGCTCCAGCAAAATCTTTTTGAATTCCCTTATCTATTGCATTAAATGCAGCTAATAATCCTATTGCTTTGAGTGGATTATCTGCAGATTTTGCATCAAAAAATGATCCCTTAAATTGCTTAATTTTAGGAAGTTTAAATGTTGCTCTAGACTTTTTCTTCCTTCTTCTATCCTCTTCTTGCTTTTCTATCCTCTCTAATTTTTTCTTATACCTATTCAATACTTTTAGTTGAGTGTTCTTCTGGTAACTTCCAGACTCAAATAACTTCCTTAATTTATCAGAAGACTTTTTAGTGTCCCTGGAGATTAGATTTAGATATCTTATTTTTGTTGTTTGAGGCTCTATCTTTGGTTTAGATTTTGGTTCCTCTAGTATTATGCTAGTATCCATTTATCAAACTACTTGGTAAATTAGTTTTGAATATACTGTTAAGAAATTCTCAGCATAAGAAGTATCAAAAGATGGAACAATATCAATTTGATCCACTGCAGTTGCAGTAGGAACTTGTGGAGATGGTGGAGTGATTGGAACTGGTATTACCTGTGGACCCTTTGAGACTGGAGAGGGCAAAACTCTTCTTTGTGTTCTTGCTTCCACCTTTCCATCTGGTCCAACAGTCAATGTTTCTTCTATTATTGGTTGAGTAACTGCCCTAAGATTTGGGAGAACTGGAGCTGGTGGGGGAGAAGTCCTTGGGGAAACCTGAGACATTCTTCTTTTTGCAGAATTAATCCATCTTTCTATTTCAACTCCTGCTGAATCTGAAACAGGTTTTCCTGCAAGATAGTCAGTGAGGCTTCCTTCACCCAATTGGGCTCCTGCAAGAACAGGAAGTCTTTCTTGTGGGGACATGTCTCTATATTGGGGAGATAACCTCATCATCATCCTGTGCATCAATACTGTTCTTCCCATATAAATTCTTTCTTGAAGTTCTGGATTTGATAAAAATTCTTGTTGGCTTGGTGGATCAATTCCCATCACTGCAGCAGCTGATGCAATTTCTCCAGATCCCATTTGATATCTTCCAGCAAATCTTTTCCCAGCACCCCCCATTTGGTTATATCTTGCTCCCTCTACATCAGCAACTCCCTGTTTATATGCATTAAATTGCTCTTGCGACACCCCAAGTTCAGCAAGGCCCTGCTGACTATCTTGAATTGTCATTCCAGTTATTGGAGGAAGTGATCCGCCACCTCCTCCTCCACCACCACTTGATCCTTGTGGGGTGGAGTCAAATTCTTTCTGCTTCCCTAGTAGAAAATCAATAGCTTTTTCAAATTTATTATTTAAATTTTCAAATCTCTTTAAATCATCTTGAGGAATTGGAACTAATTTTTCTGGATCTAATGCCTCCTTTTGCTGTTGAGTTAATTCCTCTAGTCTATTTTGAGAATCATCTTCCCCTTTATTTCCCAAATTAAGAGCACTAGCCAATCCAAGGGCAGAAGTTCCCAATGCTAACATTTTTCCAAACCTGCCCATTCCTGGAAATCTTTGGGGTCCAGATGGTTTTGCTGAAGTTGTTGGAGTAGATGTTGGAGGTTTTGGCGTCTTTGCGCCTTTGAATAAATTTTTAATACCTCCAAAAATACTTGAAGTAATTCCACCAACTACTCCACCAATGATGGCAGGAATATAAGTTCCTGCCATCCCTAAAAGCGCAGATATTGCTCCCATGGGGTCCCCCCTCATGAGAGCATCTAATAAATCAAAAGCAGCAAGAGCCCTTAGTGCTCCACCAACACCCTTAAAGAAAGACCCTGCAAAACTTTTAACTAAGTTAGATACATCAACTTTATTAGATTTATAATCCTTTTTACCTAAAGTTCTAAATCTATTTGCTATTCTTTTCCTATAATCTTCAGTTTCTTTTTTATTGAGTTCCTTAGTATTTTTATAATCTTCTTTAATAATATCAGATATTTTTTCAAGATTATTATTTACCTGAATAAGATCCAGACTTAACTTTCCTAAAGAGCTAGTAACCTTTTTGGGAATTATTAAATCTGGATCAGTATCTTTATCCTTCTGACCAAGAGGTCTTGATATTCTATCAATTAATTGCTTTGGTATTGTCTTCTTGGGAATAATACCAACAAGAGTTACTACCTTAGCGGAAATTTTATCCTTAACTTTAAAAGAAGACGCTCCAGTAATAAAAGACTTTGCCTTTTCCTTTAGGTTGGTGAATAGATTCATGTATTTTGCCTTTGAGCTTTTTCTTCTTCTTTTCTAATATGATCTTCAAGAAGTGCCAAATATATTTCCCTTTCCCAAGGAATCATATTCTCAATCTCAGTCAAAGAATATTTATGATATTGAATAAGAGCAAAGTTGATTCTATAATAAGTTTCTAAGTCCTCATGACTTAGCATCAACCGAAAAAACTAGATAGTCCCTCAAGAGTCACATCACTCTCTACGCCAGTATTTGGATTTTTAACTTTTAAAGTGTGTGAAAGTTTGGGCATAGTATCAAAGAATTTTTCTATTCCCTTATATTGATTTGCATCCATTTTTTGAATCCACTCAATCAGCTCTTTCTTAGAAACATCAGAAGATGACCATACCTCTTCATCAGTATAAACTTGATCTATACAAGATGCAACAATTTCAAATGATTTGTTTATTGCCTGAGCATTATTTAAATTTGCATTAAAGTTGAAATTATTTTCAACAAACTCTTTCAATGAAGGATATTTCATTTTAATTTTAATATTATCATCCACCTTTATTTCTGGAGAATGATCCTCTGGAATGATTACTTCTATTTCGTCTATGTTTACAGTTACATCAACCTTTGTCAGATTATCATCTGGGCAAGTAATAATGAGGTCTACTGATTCCCCAACTGATTTAGAACGAATATTTAGAAATAGATACTCAATATCAAAACTTGGAAGATGTTCTACATTAATTCCTCTAGTTAAAATGCAATCTTTTAATACTGATTTAATTGCCCTATTAATTTCGGAAGAGTCTTCACTTTCCATGGCAAGAATTAAAACCTTTTCTTCCTTCACTAAAAATGGTCTATACTTAACTTGCTTCTTATTAGATGGCAAAGTCAACTCATAGGTTGGAGTTACAATTGTTGGTAATGGCATTTTGAAGTATACAATTCAGATGTGACTATTTATTGAATATCTTTGAAGATTAAACTGAAGTATTTTGTGTTCTTACTTGACTAGAAACATAACTACCTCTATTAAATTGGCACACATATCTATCATAATTAAATGTAATTGTAGTTTTTAATATTCCAGACTGATCATAAGACACTGGAAGCGATATAATATTTACTGGATATGCATTAATTAAACTATAAGTTAAAGAAGTTGGATTCTGTGTTTCTCCAGTAGGAGAACCTCCTCCAGAAATTCTAGAACCTAATATAGATCTAACATCCCTATTATTTTTTTCATATTTTGCTATATTCATATTTAATTCATACTTATCTGGGTAATTAAATTTAAATATAGAAGATGGATCTGCTTTATCGTCAGTAATTAATGGAGATATTTTTTCCATCCACTTTTCAAAAAATAGAATTATCTTATAATCGTCCTTAACATAAAAACTTATGTCCACTGGGGGATAAACTCTTTTTGTTGGATATTGCTCAGTAATTCCCTGCCTATCTCCAAAAACCTGTCCAAGTTCAAATGAAGTTCCTGGAAGCACAGCTTCATAAGCAAGTATTCCAATCTCAGCAGCAGTTATATCTGGCCAAATTTTTCTAGGATCCTTTATCTCAACTGAGTAAAGTGAAGTTAGTGCCAGATTTGCATAATTAATTCTAAACTCCTCAGTTGAAACTATATCCAAAAGATCGTTTACAAATATGGATGTTGAGGCCATCTAAATATTTTGAGTACTTATATATTATGTATGAGTTACAAAGGAATATTTAAACCATCTCGCCCAGAAAAGTACATTGGTGATCATAAAAATATAATCTATAGATCATTGTGGGAAAGAAAATTCATGGTTTATTGTGACTCAAATGAAAACATTATCAAATGGTCTTCTGAGGAAATATGGATCCCATATGTTTCCCCCATAGATAATAGAGTTCACAAATATTTTCCAGATTTTTATATAAAATATAAAGACACTTCCCAAAAAATTAAAGAGAGTCTAATTGAAATAAAACCAAAAAGGCAAGTAAATTCTCCTGAACCTAAAAAAAGAATTACTCAAAAACAACTTTATGAAATAAAAGAATATGCTAAGAATCAAGCAAAATGGAAAGCAGCAGAAGAATTTTGTTTAGATAGAAGATGGCAATTCAGAATACTTACGGAGGATAATCTTGGCATATAAAACAATCTTTGAACAACTCAATGAAAAAAGTGGAGGAAGAGTTCGTTCAAAAGATTGGTATAGATCGCAAATTTTTAATACATCTACTTTAAAATATCAGAAAGATCCATCAAAGATTCTTAGAGAAGATCAAGTAGATGAGCAAGATGAATTTGCAAATAGAGATCTAAACCTTATCAGACCATATCCAAGATTATTTAATCTGATGTTCTATCAGTATAAAGCAAAGACTAGAAGAAATCTTCCTTATTATGATAAATATCCTTTAGCTTTTATATTAGATGTATCTCCTAAATCTTTCTTTGCAGTAAATTTACATTACTATTCTCCAGAACAAAGAATGGGAATAGTTTCTGATTTAGCAAAAAATAAGATACCTAGATTTGAAAGGGGTGCACATAAATACTTATTAACAGAAGTAAGATCGCCTTACTTACAACTATCAGAACAAGAATGGCAAACTATTTGTTTACTTCCACTAGAAGAATTTGTAAGAGATTTGGGTGGCGTAGAAATACCAATACCTTCAGATTTGGTATGGAGATGAACTAATGGCAAACGAATTACCAAGTGGATGGGAATATGATAGTGCATTATCTGGAATTATGGGATCTGGTTTTGGAGATGTTCCAATAAAAACTAGAATAAGATACAGTGGAAAAACATTTGTTCTAGTAACTGACAAATCAGGTGCATATAAAGTTTTTGAGGATGTAACTGAACTTAATGCTAATAGCCTAGTGCTAGATAAACCTAAAGATTCAAATGCAAATCCTGGTGGAGCTTTTTCAAGAGAAGATTTAAAAACCTCAATTGGGGGAAATGCTGGACTTACAGGACTTTTTGAACAATCAAGAAGCACAGTTGCAAGGGCATTTGGAACATACTTAACTGATCAAGAAGCATCTGCTATACAAGATCCTAGACTTAGAGAACTGAGGAGAGTAGAAGTAAATCCATCAGAAAATCAACCACAACCAGTAAATCTTGAAGATATTGACTTTGGCGTGACTGCAGAAGATTTTGCTGCAGGTGGTGCAGGGGCCTATTCCGAAAACCAAAGTTCTTTAAAATACCCAGAAACATTAAATTCTAAACAAGATAGAATAATAATCACCCAAAAAAGATATAGTACCAAAGGAAGTACGAGTTTTATTCCCAATATTCCCCAAAATCAAACTCAAACTAATTCAAGTGAAGTCATTCTTGGAAATGTAATTTTACCAATGCCCAATAACTTAACTGAATCCAATGCTACTGGGTGGGGAGAAAATTCATTAAGTACCCTAGCAGGGACAATTTTTGGAGCAGCAATTTCTGCTGCTCAAGAGATTGCAGATCCCATCAATCCAAATCAAACTGGAATCAGGGCAGCAGGTGAAGCATTAACATCAGCTGGATTTAAAGAAGCTGTTAAAAAATCTCTTACATTGAATGCTGCTGCAGCAATTACTAAATTTGTGGGAATCAATGTAGACCCTGAAGCATTTAGGGCAAGAGCAACAGGAACAGTAATTAATCCAAATTTACAATTGTTATTTAATGGACCAAAACTCAGAAGTTTTGGATTTGAATTTAAAATGACACCTAGAACTGAAAATGAAGCTAAAAGTATAAGATATATTATTAAATTCTTTAAAAAGGGAATGGCACCAGTCAGAAAACTTACAGGAGATTCTGCATCATCAGAAGGATTTTACCTTGGTGCACCAAATGTATTTGATATATCCTTTAAATCAGGAGATGGTGGAGAGAATTTAACTAGCATAGGAAAAATAAAAACATGTGCTTTACAGCAACTTAATGTTAATTACACGCCAGAGGGATTTTATGCTGCATACCAAGATGCTGCAGCAAAAGGTTCTCAACCAATTTCAGTGGTGATTCAATTAGCATTTACTGAATTGGAACCATATTATAATGATGAGTATTCATCAGAATCAGATATTGCATCAGGAGTAAATTAATGTCTTATTTTAGAGAAGTATCTGATATACTTTATCAATCACAACAAAAAAATATTTCCTCTTCTGAAGATTTTGTAAGAGTCAAAAATCTGTTCAGGAGAGGAAAGATACGAGATGATTTTGTAAAAAGTTATAGTTTATTTGATCTGTACAAGATAACTGGAGAAAAGCGTCCAGAACAAATTGCAGAAATAGTATATGGAAGTTCAGAATATGATTGGGTGGTTCTTATATCAAACAATATTATTAATATAAAAGATGAGTGGGTCTTATCAAGTGAAGAGTTTAATAGATACCTCAGCAGGAAATATACAGAAGAAGAGTTAAGCACCATTCATCATTATGAGACTGTAGAAATAAAAGATTCTAATGGAAAAACTATAATACAAAAGGGAAAAATAGTAGATGAAGATTTTACTATAAGTTATTTTGACCCCTTCTTTAATTATGCATTAACAGTAAATCCAGTTAAACCTGTAACTAATCTGGAGTATGAAATTGATAAGAATGAAAGGAAGAGAACAATTTATGTTGTCAAACCAAAATATTTGCAAGCAATAATAGATGATTTAAAGGATATAATGTCTTATGGATTCTCTAGTCAATATGTGGACGATAAAACAAAAAGAGGAGATAGTTTAAGAACCATCTCCTCTTGATTATCAATCTTCAGCCAGTCGTTGGAAGTAACTCAGAGCATCATCTTCTTCCTCATCTTCATTTGATTTAGAGTAACTGGAAACAGAATTCAGTTCAGAACGAAGATCTTGAGTGAGTTCAGGTGCCCTATTGTCATCTTCATCATCAAAAGATTCATCAACAGGAGGAGCATTCTTTTTGCCAAGAACAGACTTTAGACGAGCATCAAGTTGTTCATAAGACTTAAAGGAATCTGGTTTTACATATTCCTCAAGGGAATATCCTTTTTTCCAAATTGCTTCAAGAACATCATCATCAAAATTACCAAGAGTTCCTGGATTGTCAAACTCAGATTTGTCATAATTCCAATAACCATCCTTCTTAGTGATCTTCACTTTGAAGTTAGCACCATTCCAGAAGTCAAAAGGATCAATAGGAGTTTCATCATCAAACTCAGGCTTCATGGCAGCAGAAATTTTATCAAAAATCTTTTTACCATACTTGAAGAGAAATACCTTTCCTTCATTTTCAGGATGTGCCTTGTCCTGAATTACATAAATGTTGCTATAGTAGGAAAGTTTACGCTTGCGTTGACGTACAATTTCTTGATTTGCCTTGCTACCAGTATTCCAAAGTTCACGATTAGATTCACAAACTGGACAAGACTGATTTACTGTGGTGAGGCAGTTATCAATTAGCCACCCACCAGGACCTTGGAAAGCATGAGAATACACCTTAGCCCAAGGAAGTTCTTCACCCTCTGGTGCAGGAAGAAAACGAATCACAGCAAAGCCATTTCCTGCTTTATCTACTTCTGGTTTCCAGAGACGATCATCAGAAGATCCCCCAGATGTATTCATCTTTTCAACTTCCTGCATCAGTTTGGAAGTAAGGGATCCAAGGCTGGATTGTTTTTTAAGATTTGCAAAAGACATTAGATTACCTCTGATTAATTGGATTGATTGGATTAACCTGTTCTATAGTAGCAGAAACTCTTGCCAGTGTCAACAGGAGTCCTGGACTATTTCTTTGAGTATTTTCCTGTAAGAAAATACATCAATATTTAGGAAGGGAGAATATTTTTTTATCTTAAGAGAAACTATTTCCCAAACAGGATCTAAAAGTTTTTTATCAAGATCTTTAGTATAAGAAAAAATCTTTTCATACACCACCAATGTTTCTATAGAAACAGTATTACTTAAAAATTTTTTCAAGATTGGTGGATGATGTTTTGTGGTGTGAAATAATTCATCTAATTTATATTCAGAGAGAAGATCACTAGACTGTTCTTTAAAAATGTACTTTAAACTTTGCTGCCTTTTCTTCCACTCATTATAAGAAGTTTCACCCTCTCTCATAATATCACCAATCCACAAAGTGGAGGGATCATTTGCTTGGACAAAATTAGCAATGAAAAAATTCTTTATTTCCTCATCACTTTTTTGTCTAGACAATTTTTCATACCAATACTTGTCTTTTCTCTTGTTAAATGAATCTATTGATGCTCTGGTTTTTCCAGAATATTTGACATAATCATAATTTGGTTTACTGAAATGATTTTTTAATGCAATATATGTTTTATAAGCATCAAATGAAGTCATATAAAAAGTCTTGCCTTTGAAGTTCTTTTGAGAAAATTAAGATTAATAGCTTCACATTTAATTTTTTCCTTTAGAGGTTTGCTAATCAATTTAGTAACAGACTCTACCTCCAAATTGTTTTCTTCGCAGTAATGAATTATTGCATCAATATAATTCATTTCTTTATTAGTTTTGACTAGATTTTCAATAATCTGAGAGAACTTACTTTGACATAAGAACTTTGTACTTAAAACTAAGTTT
>JACCDW010762296.1_pt1 | contig 10078 bp, 7 predicted proteins | sample 7449781 | NCBI WGS metagenome assembly JACCDW01 (sample SAMN15323449, study PRJNA562643) | freshwater metagenome | isolation source: river surface water | place: USA:Blue River Watershed | collected 2017-08-18 | reverse complement strand
CCCACCTGCTTCAAATCCTTCGTTTTGACATAGGCTCCTGTAATCATGAAGAACACAAGAACAGCATAGGAAATCCAAAAGAGCAATAACGTTTTATCTTGAACAGTAAAAAATTTATCTTTTACGAAGGGGTCGGGTTGCTTTTCTTTGCGGTCCAAAAATTCACGGTCATAGGTTTCTGCAGCTGTTTCTGCCTCTTGTTCTTTGGTTTCAAAATATCCGATTTTTTCTTCCACCTGCCGCTTAGTGCGCTGAAGTTCTTCTGTGCTCCGCGTTTTTTGCTGAAAAAGCACAGATTGATCACGAAAGACATTGAGATTATCTTTCAATAATTCCAATCTCTGTTTGGCATCATCAACTTGTTGCATGTCTATCTACTGGGGACAAATATTCGGATCCCCAGACGAACCCTCACCCGTTCGTGTCGTATCTTTCTTGTTCCAATATCTCTTATGACGAATACGATTTGTATAATTTGCCCGATTTGCTATCGTTGCAGCAACGATGAACAAAAGAAGTCCCGTGATGGCACCGAACAACCAGTTGGAAAAATATCCAAGGCGCTGCAGGAAAGCAAACAGAGACACAACGAGAAGTGTTATAAAAAGAAGTTGAAAAACAAAGAGTGTTTCTTGCTTATTACTATTTGTCCACTCATTGATTTCATATTGACGCTCAGCCAATTGCTTGTTGTAGGTTGCAGTGTTTACCGTTGCTTTATTTTTGTTGTCCAACTGTTTGCCGATTTCATTTACATCGGAATTTCGCGCCATGTAATACAAAAGAGAATGCTGGACATTTGTATTTTTAATCATATCCGTATAGGTTTTCTGGAAAGCCGCTTCACGTTCATCTAGGAGATTGTTTACAAACTGTGTCTTTTGATTTGCAAAATAGGTTGTTCGCTGCTCAGGCGTCATGGCTTGCAACGCACGAATATATTGTGCATCCTGCACATTGCGGGTTGCATCTGTCAAACTTTGGAGATTGCCCATGCTTTCTATTTAGGAACGATAAATATAGAGCAAAAGTCCAATGGCGACTATATTCAAAACGCCGTAAAGTTGGAGAAGACTGTTCGTAGATCTATTTTTTTCCTGTGTGTATTCAACCATGCGTTGACGCAATTCCGCTTCACTATGTTCTTTGTTCAAAATATCAGCTTGGCGTTTCAAGGACCCAAAGACAGAATTAATATTTTCATTGAGAGCATTGACCTCCACAGATTGCTGTGATGCATCTTGCACACGTTTGGACGCAAGGAAATTACTAATCTGAATTAAATCATTTAATTTGATATTGAAATCTCTTGCCTTTGCTAAATACATATTGATAGTGGTCTTATCACTCTCGCTGACTGTGGCTTTGCCTGATGTACTCGCAAGTTTGGTAAAGAGCTGGTCCAAGGCATAGCGATAGCGAGCATAGGTATGACAGAACTCATCCTTCAAATCTGTAAAGGTCTGGGTTTCAGTCTGGGGAAGATCATTCAACATGCGATTGAGTTCATCACGACCCTTCTTCATGTCATCGGATTTCATTTGAGCCTGTGCATCTTTAATTTCAGCAAGCTTTGTCTTGTATTGGTCTCCGCTAATCAAACGTTTTTGACTAACAAGAGCATCATAGATAGATTGTAATGAAAAAGCAGATAATCTACCATCACCATCACGATTCAATCCACTTGTAGGAAACACGGATTTTGCCGTTTTGCCCGGAGGTGGAAATGGAAGATTCATTTCAGCATCCGAGGTAATCATAACTCTTGGACAAAAACTCATCTGAGCCTCTTTCTATACTCATTGAATATTATTCAATTGTTCTCTTGACTTATTCTTTAGGGAAGAGTTGTCCTACCAAATCGGACGCTGGGGGAGCTTTTGTTGTAGGTGTTCCTGATGTCAAGGAAGTCAACCAAGAGCCAAGGGCTTCAAGTCCAGGAATTTCAAGATGAACACCCATCAGTTGCAAGAAGAATCCAAAACTAATGCTCAAGAAAACAATGGACAAGAACCATAAGACCGGAATGCTTCCTCGTTCAAGAGGTCGCCCCATGGGAAACCAACTTTCCCAAACCGTAGTTTCTTCATAGGGATTGCGCAAAAGTTCAGCTCGCTCTTTTGCAGCTTTCACATTTTCATGTTTTGTTTTCACCTCAGTTTCTTTTGTCTTTGCATTTTGATTCAATGTGTAAATTTCAGACGAAATAGACTGACGTTGATTCATTTCCAAGTTTAAACATTTCATAGCTTCTTGCATTTTCACTTCCGTGTCCCGTAAACTTCTAAGTTTTTGGTCAACAAGTTCACGTTTCGTAGTGGGTAATGTAATTTCATAGGTCTGTTGAGGTGCCGATGTAAGAGTATAGCGATTGATAACCTCACGTTGCTGATTTAATAAAACAAGGTCATATTTTGCTAAGCGTGATTGCCATCCATCTGTACGATTCAAAACTACAATGCGACTCACAGAAGATGGTGTACCTAAATCAACCTGCCACCAAGGATTCGGGTCAAATTGATTATTGATGTATCCAGAATGAACAACATTGTATCCTGTTTTTCCATTGACACCATTTGTAGGACCTGTAAATGCATCCCATTGAGAGCTCATGGTGGCTGCTTTTCCTTGACTTACATTTGCGCCTTTGTCATCAAAGACAGTCACTTGAGAAAAGTTTAACCAATCAAAATCACTGGGAGTTCGAAGTTCAATCCGCACAAATTTTACATAACTCTTAAAAATAAATTGAGGATTGGCAGTCTTTTCAATCTCTTTTAAATCAGCTTCCAATTGATTTTGAATATAAGGACCAAAATCATCAATCGATGTTTGGATTTCACGAATAAAATTTTGATTCTGAAGCAAATCAGCATAGCGTCCGCGAACAACTCCGCAGCTTGCTGGTGGGTCTATTTTGGGCAATGCAGGTTTCATTATCTCTACTAAGGGGCACAGACACGATATTCAGTGTAATACCCTGCCGAAGGGCTTGGACGCGTAATTTTTACAATATCCCCTGGAACAAGACCCAAAATCCGGGCTTGCATGTCAACATGGAAGACAATCCATGGGAGCTGTTGTTTCTTTTGTGCATACAATTGTTTAAGAAGTTCTTCCTGTTCCTTGAGCGGTACGCGCTCATGCTTAGGGACTAAGACATGCTCAGCAGGATTGTTGACTAAGTTATCAATCAAGAAGAAACTAATGCGGAGTTTCTTTGTATTCCAAAGCGTAAGTGCTTTGGCATGAAAACTCTCTGAAAGAGGATAATTATCGGCGGTCAACATGACAATCACTTCCGTTGTTGAAGGATCAATCTTATCAATCTGCGACATGTCTTCTTTTGGCTCCGCTGCAGCTTTTGATTTTTTGGTTTCCTTGGGCTCATTCAACCCTTCTGCATTTCCAAGTAAGAGCATGTTCAAAAGACTCTCAAGCGCACTTGCTGAACCACCTGCCTTCAGACGGCTCAACGCATATTCCACGCGGCAATTCACAATTCCAGTATCCGTAGATTCGGCAGCACGCTTCAAATCCATACGAAGTGCTCTTCCAATGGTTTTTGATCCAGAATCATTGGTTCCTGTATGCTTCAACATGGCTTCCACTTCTTCATATCCAAATTTCTCATAGGGTTTTGTATCATAACCGCGCTTCGCAAGAATAGACAAGATAGTCTTGCGACTGCGTAAAATATAATCAACCGTCTGACTGCTCATTTCCTTGGTATGTGTATAGGTATGATTTTAAATCAAATTTACCCCTGTTTGATCACAGTAATTCTTGCATTGGGGTTGGAATTTGCTGCCTCTTGACCTCCTATTGTCTTGGGAGCGGTTGCATTTGTTCGGAGGGGTGCGCCCATCGGAATGGGGCGGAGTCCAGCCGCCATCATAGACGCAGGATCCGTTGCGACAACAATATTCGGAGGGGCTCCTGGAAGAATGGGTGGATAGATTTGAGCTTCAGGAGGAGGCGCATAGGTTTCCGTAATTTGTCGTTGTGCAAGAGGCTGGAATCCTCCTATGGTTGTGTTTGCTGGAGGAGGAGGCGGTGGTGTAGCAGCCACCACGTTTACTCCACCTGCGTTTCCTTGCTCTTGTTGCACATTGAGTTGAGGAGCGGCTGTCATGGTGTAATTCGTTGTGACCAATGCAGGAGGCGGGGCATTTACGTTTGCAAGAGGAGTATTTGCTACAGTTGCCAAGGGTGAAGGAGTAGAACCATTTACTGCGGCAAAAAGAGCTGCAGGATTTGCGACAATCACTGGAGGTGTATTTCCATTCGCAGGTGCACTTGTCTGAACCTTAATGTTGACTTGAGTGCCTTCAGGATTCAATCCAAGTTTGGATGCGTTGTTTGCAGCTGCAACAGCTGCCTCAATCGCTGCTGATTCTTCCTGCTCTCGTGCAGCCAAGGTCTGTTGCTCGCGAACCAATCGTTCTTCCTCTTCATCTGCAACACCCAAATCCACTTGTTCCTCAGTCGACACCAAGGTAGGAACGGTAGTTTCTTGGATAACGTATGTCTTGAGAGGAATGCTTCCTACTTTCAAGAGGTCTTTGTTCATCAAATCCTCTACAGAAGGCTGTTTCAAGCGCTCGACATTCGCAGCTGTTAAGAATCGTGTTCCCATATTCAAATAGGTTGTTAATTCTTGTGTGAGCAAGTAGCTTGCAAAGGGCATATGAACTTTGCTAAATGTGACACTGCTACGCTTATTGGGAGGTATGAGTGTTAGGTCATCAGCTTTTGACCCTGAGTAAAAGGCTGGACCATCACAAATCGAACAAAACTGAAGATTATCAGAAGGATTGGTTATAGGAACAGTTCCGCAGCCATTGCATACAATAAATTCTGTTTGGTCGCTTCGTTTCATATAGGATTCTTGTAAGAATTCTGTTGTTCCGTGTGCTGCTATGGCATCACGTTCCATTTCACCAATACGCAAACCACCTTCATTGCCACGTCCACCTGTCGGCTGGTGTGTACGCATCTCTTTACGACCTGCCGCACGGGCATTCCACTTGTCTTGTGTCATGTGTTTCAGACGCATTGTGTAGCATTGTCCAATAAAAATAGCACTGGGAATCTGAACACCCGTTGTTCCATCATACAGAATTTCATTTCCATATTTTTCATAGCCTTGTTTTTCAAGAACTGAGCCAATGTATTCAGTAGGGTCTCCATCATTCATGAAGGATGTTGCATTTCCTATCGCACCAACCATAGAAGCTGCCTTCCCCATGATTGTTTCAAGAAGCTGTCCAATCGTCATACGTGAAGGAATTGCGTGAGGATTCATAATCATATCGGGAACAATACCGTCTTTGGTGCGAGGCATGTCGCGTCCAGGAATAAACATTCCAATCGTTCCCTTTTGTCCGTGACGATTACTGAACTTGTCTCCTAACTCAGGAATGCGGTCCTGTGTTATACGAACTTTTACCATTCGTAAATTGTTATTATCCACTGTTATACAAATATCGTCAACGCGTCCACTGGTCCACACTTGCGGTGTAACACTTACATCTTTGTAAATTCCACCTTCTGATACCATGTACATGGAAACCAACACTGTATTTTGGTCTACATACGTAAGTTTGCTGGTGTCAATAATTCCATTGTCATTCAACTTGGAATAATCCAACCCATTTGCCAAATCTGTCCATCCTGGAACATTTCGTGGGTGCGCTATGCGAACTTGGGCTTTGGTATCAGGGTCGTTATATTCACATGCGGCATAGGAACGGAAACTCATGTTGCGGAACAATCCACGCTGGAATGAATCTTTGTTCATCAAAATACCGTCATCCTGATTGTATCCTGTAAAGCTTCCAATTGCGAGAATTAAGTTGTGTCCATATCCAATGTTTCCATCCGCAACATAATCATAATAAATTGTACGTGATAAAGGCGCTTCACCATAGCACAACACGTGAACATTGTTATCAAACCGAGACCGATACTTCGTAGAGAAAATAGAAAGTCCCTGTTTGCTTTGACTGCAACTGAGCTGATTACGAGGAGATTGGTTGTGATGAGCAAAAGGAACCATATTTGTCATCATTCCCAAAATAGTGGAAGGATGGATTTCAATGTGAGTAGTAGTAGGAGTTTTGTATTTTGGATACATAGCAATATACAACAAGTTGTGCTCATAGGGGTCAATGTATTCAATGGCACCTGTTTTTGTTTTTAATTCACGCTCATAGATATCCAAAGGATTTTCAGCTCCAGCGGTAGTTTCAGTTTCTCCCAGGGGATCAATGAAATACGTATCGTTGATTGTACGATTGGCGATTCGCGAATCTTCCAAGCGTCCCATGACCAAATGGCGCCAATCCCTGTACTTCTGCAGTTTCTCAAGAGGAATCTGTCCATTTTCAATAAAAATAAGAGGACGCAGAGGTCTGCCTTCATCCAAATACATGAACACGCGACGTTCATCAATGCTGAATCCTACACTTGTGTAAGCAGGTAAATATCCTGAACGCTTCATGAGTCGCAACACGCGTGTAAGTTGTTGAGGCTTGAGGGTATATCCAAGGATACCACCATTCAAAAAGAAAGGAACAGCAATCCGATTGATTTCATCGGTCATCATATGACAGGGGATAAGTTGTCCCTTCTTTGGATGATACAGCCATTCTGTTATAGCCTTTGTTTGAAGCGCTGTACTGATCGCTGTCAAAATGGATAAGTTTTTGGTAATTCCAATGCTTGCACCAGTAGGAGTTTCATTCGTACAGTAGTAGCCAAACTGACTGGGGTGAAGACGACGCGGTCCTGCATCCTTTTTCCCAGTATCGAATTCTAAATTCATACGACGACAATGCGAAAGGAAATCGTGATAGGATAAGCGAGACAAGGACTGCAGATTTCCATCCTTGGACTCACCTACCGAGCCAGACCACTTCCCGTGGAAAGCGCGCATGACTTGCTCCGAGAGCATTGTTGTATTAAAAATGGTTAACCGATTTCCACGGTCAAAGATTTTCACGAAATCCTCGTTTTCGTAGATGGATGTATTTTCATTGTAGGCGCGGTCAATGTTCATACGCACTTGCTTCACCCACAATTTATAAATGCCTTGCAGCAACATCTGGCAGGCAAATCCTGAAGTCAAGCAACGCTGATTGCGGATGTCATCACGGTCTGTGGGTTGTTCAAGCTTTGTGTACACACGAAGGATTTTGCGTACACATTCGGCTAAGAAAGCAATGCGCGCATTCGGGCGATTTTCAATGTGAATAAACGTTTGGTTGAACAAAATATCAATCACGTGCTCTTTGCTAAACCCTTTGGTCAATGTTCTCATAAATTCAATCGCGGAGAAGGTATCCACAAATGGATGTGCTTCTATGATGGAAGGAATGAGATAAGGAGTCAACAATTTTGCTTCTGCAGAATCGGGATCAGGAAAGATTTGACGAAGAATATCTTCATCCGATTGAAGTCCCAATGCGCGAAAGACTGCAAAGAGTGGAACAGGTTTGCGAATGAAAGGCAATCCAACATAAATCGTTTCTGTATTGCGCATAAGTTGAAAGGTCACATTTTTCACCAAGTGAGACTTGGGGTTCAAACAAATGATTTTTGAGAAGATTGCAACCTTCGGGTCTGATTTCTGAACGCTGACGACCAATGTATTGAACGCTTTTTCTTGGCGCGTTACCAAAATTTTTTCAGCACCATCAATGATAAAATATCCTCCATAGTCGTATTCACATTCACCCACTTCACGCAAAAATTCAGCAGGTTTATTGTGGAGTAAGCAATATTTGCTGTGAAGTAAGATTGGCATTTGGAAAAGAGATAAACGATTATTCTCTTTCAATTCAACAACAAACTTCTTGACCTCAGTTCCCATTGCAATTGTTAATTTAATGTACACATCGGCTGTCACAGTTGAGGCATACGAAAGATTGCGCAAACGAGCCTCATTGGGCATGAGCACACGAACAACATCCGAATTTTCCAAGGAAAGCGTTGGTGTTCCAATATAGACACCCTTTCCATCCAATCCACCCACGTAGATTTCGACTTTGTATTTGTAGCGTCGGATTCTGACTTTCTCTCCTTCCTCGTTCGTCGTTTCAATATCTTCACGCTTATTCAAAAGCGTTATAGGGTTATAGGATTGGATTAAATTGGGCAAATCCTCAGACAAAAACTGGTTGAAGGATTCGATGTGATGAAATGTGAATGGATAGGAATGTGTCTGAAAATATTTGTTGAGGATGTCTTTAGCAAGCTTTGTTGCCTCGTCATCATTTAGTGTAGCTAGAACTTGTGCTGACATACTTGGAAGAACCCTATTGGCTACTAAGGTTTCTTCCCAGCATGTTTTCTCCGTAGACTTTGTTTATTTTAATTCTGATGATAGGTTTCTGGTTATATCATAATTGGGTATCGTTGGTGCCACAGGAGGATATGCACGATAAGGGGGTGTTCCATCGGCAGGAGACGGTGAGGGAGGAAGAGTCTGTCCCTTAAATGCCGTTTGAGCATCCTGTAAGACACTTGTGGGTTGAGAAGAGGGTATCGGGCGGAATGTCAATGCAGTAGCGAGTTCAGAAAGAGAAGGAAAGGCTCCACCTCGTTGACGTCTACGCGTTCTCCCTCCACCTACTTTGTTGGAACCCATGTTGGCGGCAAGTTGGGGTGTTATATTCTCTTTTCCACACTGTGTCGGAACAAAGGAATCTTGGTTGATTTTATCATAAAAATTAAAGCCTGAGCTGATGTATTCCAAGAAGGATCCGTAAGGAGTATCGTATGTGCCGGGACGAGTTGTAAAATCAAGAGGTGCACCAGCCAAGGGGGCAGATCCACCTTTTTGCTTCATCTTGCGTGTCTTCCCCTTTTTGGAATGAAACTGCAAAAAGGATTGTGCAGCTTCTGCATCAATCTCATGACTGAATACTTTTGCCCATTCTTTTTGGAAGGTTTCGAGAGAAACTCCCTGCTTGGCTATTTTTTCAATGTGGTCAAACGCCTTTCGGAGTTGCGGAATTGTTTGAATTGCTCGTTTCGCTTTTCGGCTCTCCTTTGCCATCTATCTAGTTTTGAGAAACCCCTCCAGGAGAACGGGCATAATTCGGTTGGTTGCGAACATTCACATTTGCAACTTCAGCAGCCTTGCGCATTAGATTACCAAGTCCCTCCGTCAAGCCATTGGTTGCTGTTCCGGGAGGAGGAAGCCTTAATGTATTTTCACCGATAGGGCTTGCATTCGGTGATGCTGCTCTTGCTCCTGCATTGTTGTTTCCACTTCCACCAGCAGGAACCATATAGAGCAAATAAAGGATAATTGCCAAGACCAATGCTCCAATCATGATAAAAGGTGCATATCCAATCATTCCCGACTGCCATGTGCTAAGACGATATTCAGTTTGGAAAAGAGAATAGTGATTGTAGATTCCTAAAACCAAAAGAACAAGAGAAATTCCTGCCAAGACCAACGGTCCAAACCGAGGAATTACAAAGAATACAATTCCACATGCCACGAGTAAAAATAAGATTGACGGTAAGAAAAACTCCATTACCTTTTCCTTAGATTTTATCTATGAGGTCTTTTTGGGTCAAGAAATGCTTTCGGCAACAAATTCGCTTAATGCCGAGTTGATTCAAGACTTGACCCTCAGGTGTGTCGGGTATCCCTTTTCCATCCATATAATACGGCATTTCGGAATTTGCACCAGCGCCCTTCAGCTCTTTGACTTTTTGTTGATAAATGCGCCATTTATCAGCAAGAACCTTGCCACAATTCATGCAGAGGATAACAGTTATCATTTCTCTATCTGGGGAATTGGTTTTTCCAGTTTCCAATTTTTCGCCCGTGCCTGCGGGAAAACAACCCTTCGGATTACATGACTCGGTATCAGAATGACATCTGTTTTGAACTTGAGTGGTTTGAATTACCAGAATGGGAATCCCTTGCGCCGTGAAATTGTAGCCATCAAGGCTGAGATTGAAGGTCTCCGGAAAGAAATTGCCACCTTGAAGTTTTTCCGTCCGATGACAGCGGGAGCCGCCGTTGCTGGTCCTCCCGGACCCGCTGGTCCTGCTG
>JACCDW010294099.1_pt1 | contig 10078 bp, 13 predicted proteins | sample 7449781 | NCBI WGS metagenome assembly JACCDW01 (sample SAMN15323449, study PRJNA562643) | freshwater metagenome | isolation source: river surface water | place: USA:Blue River Watershed | collected 2017-08-18 | reverse complement strand
TGGTTCTGGAAATGAGCAAGTGTGATTATCTGGAGGAGTTGCTTACTGCGGTATTTATTGCTCACACGAAAGTTCTATCCGCAATTCGCTTAACGACAAAGCAAAAGAAGGTTCAACTCACCATTCCAAAACTTGACCATTTCCTCCATCGCACCATGGCAGATTGTGCTCGCATTCTGTGGTCCAATGTTTATCTTTTCACACCGACGGGCTCTTCAGTTGAACGCCAGAAGAATCTGAATCGCGTGGAGGGACTTCTGAACGAAGCGATTCAGCAGTCTATTCGGAGTATGTTGCCTGTGAAGAGTATTCTGCGCGAATATCTTCATGATGATGGAGCTGACGCTGAAAAGGGTGAAGAGGAAGAGGAAGAAGAGGAGAAGCCCAAGGAGACCGAGAAACCGAAAGAGGAGGAGAAGCCAAAGGAAGAGGAGACACCAAAGGAGGCCGAGAAGCCCAAGGAGGAAGAGAAACCCAAGGAAGCTGAGAAGCCGAAGGAGGAGGAAGAGAAGCCCAAGGAAGAGGAAAAACCGAAGGAGGCTGAGAAGCCCAAGGAGGAGGAGAAACCCAAGGAGGAAACTCCGAAGCCCACCGAAGAAAAGAAGGAAGTTCCATCTTCTCCGGCACCCCAAGCGACCGTTGTTTCTCCACCCCCTGCCCCCACTTCAACGACAACGGCACCCACACCTCAGACAATTGTGGTAGATACAGAGCCCATTGTCCGATTTACAAATATAGATACTGTCTTTGACCCACACGACCCAGCAAAGAATATTCTTCAGGATATGTCCACATTGGATTCTGGTGACTACGATGAGGACGATGATGATGAACTAAAAATCTTGGATTCTGGCTCAGGTTTAAAAATGGATGATGATGAGTTTGAGGAATTGTAAGGCCGCTGCGGTGTAGTGCGGCTGGTTTTTTTCCTTAAGAGCCCCAGAATGTCTGGTGTCCCCGCGTCTTCGAATTCGTTTTTGGGAATGGCGATTGGTGGAGTTGTAATTGCGTCTCTTGGTGCAGCAAGTATGTATGCTATGGAGAAGAAAAAGCCGACAGTAAAATCACTTCTCCGTGATTTTATTATTGGTGCTGTGATGGTTCTTCTCCTTCTTCAGATTCTACCTGATTCTGCGCAACAGATTGTGGACACTGTGAAGTCAATTCCGTCATTTTCATCCAGTATGATAGGCGGTGCTGTTGGCGGTGGTAGTGGAGCAGATATGGATATCCAAGTAGGAATTCCGAAGTTCTAATAGATGGCAGCTCCGCCGCAAGTCGTCACAATTAATTGTGGTTCATCTGTCCTTGTCAGATGTACATGTAATCAACAGCAACCTCCTCCGCAACCTCCTACAATACAAGCTCCTCCGATGCTACCCATTCGTGGGAATCGTCCGAATCGCGAGTATCTTCCTTCTGTAAATGGGAATACTGGTGCTGTTCCTGCCACAAGGCAAGGTCCTCCAGGACAGGCTCCTAATGGTATTCCCCCTACGATAGGAGTAAATACTATTATACGTCCTGAGCCTGCGCCTATGCCTGAGCCACTTCCTGAGCCAGCGCCTGCGCCTGCCGCGGCAGTTGTGAATGGAGTTAATGGTGAGAATATTGGTGCTCCTGCTGCGGCAGCGGGTGTGAATATGGGTGCTCCTCGCAGAAGTTTTGAGTATTCACCTGAGATGGAAGAATATTATAATCAGTTACCACCGAATGTAAGAGAACAACAAAAAAGACTACGGGAACAAATGTATAGTGGGTGGGCACCGAGTGTGTGGGACGCTAGTGTAAGGGGCTTTTCGAGACTGCCGCCAGGTTTTAGAAGACCAGGCAATACAAGAACAACTAATAGAACTGCCAGAGCGACACGCGCTAACAATGCGCCTGTTTTAGCGACACGTGCGCGCGCCCCTCCTCCGATGCCTGGCCCTCGCGTAAGACCCCCTGCTCCCCCTCGTGGGCGTGCACCTCCCCCTGCTCCGCCTGGCCGTCGTCAAGTAGTGCCCCCTCCTGCTCCTCCTCGTAGAGTTGCGAATACAAGAGTTTCTAAGACAAGACGCAATCGCCGCAATTAAAAGAGCGGATACGTATGAACTCCTTCTTCCACGGACTCCACGCGGAACTGCGCAAAGGCCGCTGACCCCAGCTGCTCCGCAGGTTCTGCTCGGTGGCAGAAAGCCGCGATGTGTTTATATAAATCAAAGTCAGGGAATCTTTCTGTTCCATCTGGTTCCATAAGGATATTGCGGTCATCATCGTCAATCATCCACGTCCACAACATATTGTACAGGGGGCTAACTGTCTCACGCACAATAAGGTCTTCTTCTTCACTCAGAATCTTCTTTCCATCAGCCTCCGCAGGCTTCACAGGGAAAATCGCCTCAAATAAACTCACAGAGAGACGCGCAAGGTCAAAAGAAGGATTGGGATACACTTGCGGCATCTGCTTGGAAGTTGTCAGAGGAGGGAAACAATACTGGCCATCCGCATCATTTCCTTTGCGGAAATCATCACTGATGAACATCTGGCCATTGAGCGAGAAAATTGCACGACCGAAATCAATTAAGCGGAATACCTTTCCATAGGTTGGCACTTTCCAGATACGCCCATCTGCCGCCTTATAGGTAAAGAACTCCTCCTTTGTTTCACTCCAAACAATGTTGTTGGTGTGTAAATCATTGTGGGTCATTCCAAAGACCTTCTGCATCACCTGACAAGCTGCGACTACTTGGAAAATCCATGCTGCCCACATCTTTTCCCATTCGGCTGTGCCGCGCGCCGCAGGAAGCTCCATGTGGTCCAGAAGAGAATCCATTGTATTCTGATTCGCTTCCGTGAACATGAGCATCACGGGGAAATTGCGAATTTCAGCATAGACTGTGTAATCTTCCATTTCGCTCTCATCATCTTCCTCGTCCTCGTCCTCATCCTCCTCCTCCTCCTCACTTTCTTCCTCTGAAGAGGCGAATTCTTCACTCGCAAAGGAGGCCGATTCCAGAGAGCCAACTTCTATATTGTCTTCACCTGTGGCTAAAATCTCCTCTTCATCTCCATTCTCAGCCACCTTTCCGCCCTCCTCGGAATCCATTTCATCTTCACTCGGCGGATTCAGAACTTCATCCAGAATTTCTTGAGGAACCTCACCGCCAGATTCACCAGTGTTCATAACTCGCAAAGAAAAGAGCGCGCGTGACATACTCTTCCAGAACCAGCGCTTGTTTCGGAACGTAGCATAATCGTCATTGAGGTTGAAGGAATACGTGTCTGCTCTAGCACAAAAGGCTCCGTAAAATTTATTGAAATGCGGAGAGAGTTTCTGCTGTTCAAGACGTGCCAACGCATACATGGCAAGTGTTTGAATATAGGCCTGATTCCACGGGTCTTGGAGCTTGTTCCACGCGGAGGTCCATGTTTTGGAATGCCAAGGGAGGCCAGAATCTTTTGGCAAACTGTAATGCCCCTGCATCCAGCGAATAGGGTCCAGAAGATGCGTGACTTTACAGAAAGCAATCCGTTTCTCTGCTTCTCCCTCGCACTGAATGTAGCAGAGACCTTGAGACCCAGAACAATCTACTTCGCAGATTTTATAAGGATTCTCCAGCCAAACTTCATTTGTTTGGAATTTGTTCAGACGGAAGAGTTTAGAGAGTGTTGGGAAAAAGGTCTGAAGTTGCGTGAATCCGTTTATACGAAGAAGAGATTCAGGCAAAGGTGCTAATTCAAAGCGGGGTTTAGGAAGCTTCATCCCCCGGAGTTTTTCATTCGTTGCCATTCTTTTCACCCTTGAGAAAGCTGCGTTCGTGTAAAACACGCATAAATAATTCTGGCGGTCATCAATAGTAAAAAATGGCAAGTGCACTCCCAGCAATGGATGTAGAACTCAAGCGATTTGATATGAGAAGAATCCCCCAGGATGCGGTTTGCGTTTTTATAGGTCGCCGTCGCACAGGCAAATCCACGCTCGTGCGTGACCTCCTGTTTCATCACCAGGATATGCCACTCGGCACTGTGATTAGTGGAACAGAAGAGAGTAATAGTTTTTATGGCAAAATGATTCCTCCTCTTTTCATTCACGGTGAGTATAATTCGCTTATTCTGGCCAACTTCGTCAAGCGCCAGAAAATGGTCATGGCGAAAATCGTAAAGGACCAGGAGAATGGCCAAGTATCACGCTTGGACCCGCGCTCCTTTATGATTCTTGACGATTGTATGTATGATGATAGTTGGACTCACGATAAGAATATTCGCTATCTTTTCATGAATGGCCGTTGGCTGAAGGTGTTCTTCCTTATTACGATGCAGTATCCTCTCGGCATTCAGCCTGCTCTCCGAACCAACGTAGATTTTGTCTTTGTTCTCCGCGAACCTTACATGTCAAATCGCAAGCGCATCTTTGACAACTACTGCTCCGTCTTTCCTTCTTTTGAGTTCTATTGCCAAATCATGGACCAGTGTACACAAAACTACGAGTGCCTGGTGATTGACAATACAAGCCAGAGCAGCCGCTTGGACGAGTGTGTGTATTGGTATAAGGCAGAACTCCACCCTCCTTTCCGTATTGGAGCTCCCGAATTCTGGGCACACTCCGCTGCGCATATGAGAGAACGCGGTGAGGGTGAAGGAAATCAATATGACCCAAATGCTTCTCGGAAGCTGAAAGGACCTTCAATTCAAGTGAGAAAGATTTAGTGAGATGATGTAGAGATGACCGGTGTCATTGGAAATTTATTTCTTATAGCTGCCATCGCTTTCGTGCTGTTGGTGCTTGACCGCATGTGGAGAATTACACCTTTCTTGGAGGGATTCCAAGCTGGAAATCAAGTCCAGCAATGTGGCGTGGACCTTCCACCATGCGAGCACCCTCTTCGGTGTATAAATGGATATTGTAAATCACAGAAACTCCCCTATTTTCCTGCCAAGTCTGACCTTCCGGTTCTTCCGTAAGCCGGCGGCGCGTCTTGTTTGAGGACAAATTGAACTTCTCTGTAAGAAGAATGGATATCGTATCTCCTCTTGTTACAAATGCTCTTTCATATTGGAAAGTGATTGCTGCGGTTGTGGTTGTGGGAATTGTTGCGTTTTTCGCATATCGCAAGTTCTGGAATTCTTCTGCGCAGGGGTTTACCACGATGGGTGCCGAGTGTGACCCGCAGATTGAGAATTCCTGTGGAAAAGGGGCTATTTGTCAATCGGATGATTCAGGTGTAAAGGGTGTCTGTTTCCCTCTACCTGAGGAGGAGGCTGCGGAAGCAAAGGAGGAGGTTGTTCAAATTGCTTCGGCAGGTGAAGCTGAACAAACAGCAGAGGAAGAGGAAAGTTCTTCCTAAGGTATAGAAGAACAAATGGCACGTGGACTCAAGAAAATAACCCTTGGTGGTGTGTTTGTGAGTTTTGTAGTAATTTTGGTTATCATTGCGGCGGTGAAGTATCTCTTCCCGTCTGTGGATGGATTCCGCGATGTATCCTGCTACGGCGTCAAGTGCGCAGAGGGCTCTTTCTGCCAGGATAATGTCTGCCGCCCCATCAATCCTCCTTACACAAACAATTATTATGACCAGGGTGTGGAATCCTTCCAGTCTGGCGGTGAGTGCCCGCCTGGGCAGACGAAGGATGCCAGCAATAATTGCGTCGCGGGTATGTAATCTTCTTCAAAAGGGAAATTGTATCCAATTTTCATCTTGAGGAATTCAAAAACTCTACTTAATTACTCCTTCTTTTCCATCTTGCGCTGGATAGCGAGGTCTGCGGGGCCATTAAACATCGCATTGAACTCAGCAGGAGCCGCCGCACTGGAAGCTTCCGCCTCAGAGACAGGGGTTGCCTTCACAGCTGCGCCACCACGCATGCGATTCCGATTCTCGCGCATGAAGGACTCACGTGCCTCCTCATTCTCCTTATACTTCTTCATGAGGGTATTGAGCTGTTCCTCTGCGTATTCCTGTTCCGGCACATCAAGAGGCGCGGGGTCCCACGGGAGCCACTTTCCGACCTCGCCGAGGAAGATATTGTGAAGAGGGTCATTACGCTGGAGCTTCTTGGAACGAGCTTCCGCCTCCGCACGAGAGCCATACACACCCCGAACCTTGAGGCCCCGAACTGTCGTGCGGAAATCATTCATCGCAAAGAACTCGTCCTCAAGCTTCGTGTGATTCGCAGCAGCCCAGTCCTCATACGCCTCGCGCAACTTGGAATCCTTCATTGCCGCCTCATTCTCCTTGACAAATGCCTGGAGAGAGTCAATCACAGTATCAACACGAATACGACTCTCACGGCACAAATCTGCGCAACCACTCAAATCCTGCTTATCAAATTCTACGGCCCTCTCATCAAGGCGAGCATTGATTTTCTGGACCGTGGAGGCAAGGAACCCCTCCAGATTACGAATACGGAGATTGAATTCATAGCTTTGGAGAAACTTGCTGAAATAAAAGGCATCCTTCTTCGCCAACACCTTTTCCGGACTCAGGAAGCTGAGGAGGCAAAACTTCTGTCCCGGAATCTCCGTATCCTCATTGAGGAAATCCTCGCGTTCATCACCGGTCGTCTTTGACATCTGTAGATGGATAGGGTCTTTTCCTTTTAGGTTGAACGCAGACAGCTGGTCACCGAAAAAAAATCTTGTTTCCAAATATAGACTCCAATGGACATGACCACTGAGATTGTCAATCGCGCTATCAAGTATTTGATTGAGGGCCTCTTCGTCGCCATCGCCGCTATCTTTGTTCCCAAGAAGTCGCTCCCCATGGAGGAGGTTCTCACCCTCGCCGTGGTTGCTGCGGCCGTCTTCGCCATCCTTGATGTTGTCTCCCCCAGCATCGGAATGACCGCTCGTCAGGGCGCTGGCTTCGGTATCGGCGCCAACCTCGTCGGCTTCCCGATGCGCGCGTAAATTGCCACACTTCCTTGCCGTTTGTAAAAATTTGTAACTCTTTAGCTAAATGATTAAAGTGTATCAATGTGTTTTGTTAGATGTATTGAAATATACCCAGCAAAAAACAGACTACGCAGGATATTTCTTGAGCCGAGCAAGATATTCTCCTTTTGCTTCAAAGACCTCAAAGATAATTCCTTTGGCAATCTCTTGATTCATATGAATTGCGCGAATGAGGGCGCAAATGGTATCCACCGGTTTTTTCAAAAGAGCAGAAACTTTGTTCAGATTGTATTCGGAGGCTATTTGCCTCAGAATATAATTTTCCAAACTAAGTCCACAATCCTTCTTCAGTTCAGCATAATCAACTGGGTCAAACACAATTGTCTTGGACCCGCCACTTCCCATTTCCTAATTACTTCTGCGGGGAAAGTTTAGGCAAAAGCGAATCTTATCTCAGAGAAAAGGGACCATGCCTCACGCAACCACGCGGAAACGCAAACAACAGTCAATTCCAAGTGGAATTGAATACATTCCCATCAATGAATCGTATCCTGGTCTCCGAAAAGTGAACGACTATCCACCCACGTATATTATAGAAGAATTCCTTACACCCGAGGAATGTGATACCCTCATTGAATATTCAAAGGATAAACTTCAGGTCTCCGAAGTGGTGAACACAAATGAAACTTCAGTCTCCAAAGCAAGACAAAGCAATAGCGCTTATTTCCCATATGCCGAGGTCCCTTTTCTAAAAGAAAAGGCTGAGAAGCTTCTTGAAAGAAGTTCTAAAACCTTTGAAAATGCGCAAGTGACGAAATATGTCCAGGATGGATTTTACAAAGCGCACCTGGATTCGTTTGATACCAAAACACCTGAAGGCCAGCGAAATATGGGGGCTGCTGGACAACGTGTCGCAACAATTCTCATCTATCTAACTTCTAATTCAAAGGGCGGTGGCACGTATTTCCCTAGGCTGAAGAAACGATTCATGCCGAAAAAGGGGCGCGCTGTTCTCTTTTTCCCTGCGCGGGCCGATGGAACAGAAGAACCTCTCAATTTACACCGAGCAGAAAAAGTTCACGGTGAAAAGTGGGTCAGTCAAATCTGGGTGCGCGAAAAGGATGTGTGAGCGTCTTAAACTACAGGTTCAAGAGCATATTCCTCAGGAGTTGTAGATTGAATTACAATTCTGTAGGTTGAATTGTAACATGAATCCTCCGCCTCAAATGGCGATGTGCTTTCAACACTGTATCCATTTGAGCCACAAAATTGTGAAATAGATACTGTGGAATCCACGCAAAGAAGAAAACGGGGACCAGTCTCATCTCCCTGAAGGTCGGAAGGCAAAGGAGTATTTCCACCCAGAAAATCTAATATCTGCTTTATTGAAAAAGTGGTATCAGGAGTTCCCTGTAAATAATAGACAGTTGTGAGCATTTCTACTCAGATAGACCGAATAAATTGCCACTTCAAATCGGCGCATATCTTTTGCCAGATTTTATCCTGAACATAGAGTTTGTCGCGATTCTTCAGCAAGGGAAAAGAAGGTAGATACTCATCGAGTTCCAGAAGCTCGCAGAACTTGTAGAGAACATAGGAATAGGAGAGGAAATTACTGCGACCTTTGGGACAATGCTCCTGGAATGACGGCTGAATTTCCTTAAACATATAGCGCAACTTCTCTTCTACTTCGCGGCTCATCACAGGCGCATTCTGCCCATTGAGACGATTCAGAATATGAGGCACGTGCTCATAATATTTGTTGTAATGAAGTTTACGAAGAATTTCCTTAATCTTCGTGGGTTTCAGCGAATAGTAATCTGAGATTCGCTCCTTTTTGAGCTCCTCCAGAATTTCATCATACACATGTTTCGGAATCTCGGTGCTCTCCTTTGCCTGGAACTGCGCAAGCCACTCATTAAAATGATTAATGCGCTTGTAGGCATAATAACTCACTTCGCGCGGCGGGTCCTTGTAACTTGGCTTATCTGAGTCAATCAGAACAAACTCCTGGAATCCGCATTTAGGACATGTAAAGAGTGCCTCATTTGGGCAGAAAATCATCTCAGTAGAGCACTCCTCACACTCTCCATAGGGGTCATGAATAGCTTCTATACTGCTACGCGCATGGCTCGGGTCTACTTTCTGAAGATAGGACTCCAGGATTTTGTCGCGCCGAAGCGCCTCACCCTTGCCTCCCACTGCCACACTCTCTTCTTCAATTCCAGCCGCCGCATGGAGCGTCCGCAGAATGTTGCCATCCTTCATTTTGGAAAGATTCATCCGCACAGAACCCTCTGCGCCATTGTTAATTCTATCCTGAATATCGTAGTATTGGTAAAGAAGGTCCGCCGTATTCAAAAAATAATCATAAATTTCGGATTTCCCTTCGCGCCTCTCAATCTCCTTTTGAAGAGTGCGAATCTGCTGCTCAATTGCTTCATAGCGAATATCATCCGCGAGGTCCTGAAGAGATTCTTCTAAAGCCCGAACTTGTTCCTGAAGGTCCTCAAGCTGTTTCTGTCTATCCATCATGCTTGTGAGTTGAACCTGGTGAACAGCATCCAATGTCGTGCGCGCTTCTGGGTTGCTGCGCTTTGTTGGCCGTATACGAAAAAACGCATTTTCGGTTGACATATGAATGTAAGAGTTCTATAGATTTTTTCTGGCGTCGTTTAGGCAGTCCATTTGCGAGGGTCGGTCGTATGAGTCGCAAAGAGGTCGCAATTCTTCCACCTGCCGTATTTTTCCCAGCGGTCAATTTCCACATTGCGAGCCCAACGATATTCTCTCGGGAACTTCTCCCATTTCACATTGTTTTCTGCGAACACCTTGTCATCCCAGTGAGCTGAGCGGAGGTTTGTAGCAGAACTGTAAATTGTGTGTTCCCATTCTGCCTCGTAGTCCGTATCAGGCTGGCCTCCGCTATAGGAGTGCTGGTGGAAATGCATGGTGGGCACGAAGAGGCGGCCATTCAGATGCTGGGCGTGCGTGTAGGCAAACGGATGATAGGTGTGGTTTCCAGATTTCAGTTGACACACAATGAAACCGAGGCCTGACCCTCGGTATTTGCGCTCCAGAAATTCTACTAGGCCGGGAGCCAAATCAAAGACTTCCTGGTTCAGGCGTTCAAAGTCCTCCAGTGTTTGAAGAATGGAAGCATTGTAGGAGCCGACGGAATAAACAGGTAGAGTGCCAGCACTA
>JACCDW010560573.1_pt1 | contig 10081 bp, 15 predicted proteins | sample 7449781 | NCBI WGS metagenome assembly JACCDW01 (sample SAMN15323449, study PRJNA562643) | freshwater metagenome | isolation source: river surface water | place: USA:Blue River Watershed | collected 2017-08-18 | reverse complement strand
GTGTACATGGCAGCCATCTGATACATGCACTGAATTTTCAGTTTGTCAAAATCCGTTAGCCAAGCCGGCGTTCTTTGCAATTTTGATGCTTGGTATTTTTTGACATATGAAGCATCTTTGCCCGGGTTTTTTAATGACCATTCAGAACGCTTTTTTCTTAAAATTTCTTTGTTTTTCTTGTTATATGCAATATTTCTGGCATCTATTTTTTCTTTGTTGGCCAAATAATATTCTCTTTTTTTAGCAGAAATCTTTTCTTTGTTGGCCTCATTGTAGGCTTTTGATTGAGCTTTTATGTGCTCTTTGTTTGCCCTTTTCCATTCAAGAATGCGTTTTTTCTCGGCCTCTTTATTAGCAAGCCGATACTCTTTTGCGCGTTGTTTGGCGTATTCTTTATCTTTGTAAGTCATGATTTTAAGAATAAAGAAGGTTCCGCGGTACGTAACGGTCAGGTGACTTGTCTCTGTCTTCAGTAGAAGCCAACTCCCACTGCTGTTCGTATTCGGCCTTCAGCCACTGCATGCGCATCTCGGCACCAGGTATCTTCTGAGACAGGTAGAAAGCCAATCCAGCCACCATGCAGGGGATCAAACGGAATGGGATGTCCTGAATATTCACGCCGTTGCCTGCGTCCTGAATGCGGCGCATGCGGTAGTAGACCAAGGTGTACTGGTTTCCTGGCGCATTGGGCGCTGGGTAAACGTTTACAGTGGTCAGGTTGTTCACATAGATTGCAGCCGCATCAGCGTGGCTGGCAGCCGTGGTGTTGTTCTGACCGCGGAAGCAGTTCAACAATTGACCGGTGGCGCTGTCCACATTCTGGTAGCCAATGGTCTCAGAACCAATGTTGATAAACCCAGTGGTTGGCAACGCATACACATTGTTGACCGTGATGGTTGTATCTGTGGCAGAGATGGCGCCGTCCAGCGTGGCCGTGGAAAGGTTTACAGCACCGGTCTGACGGTTGATCCAAAACTGCACAGGGCGGCCCTGAGCATACTTGTTTGGAATGGTCAGGTAGGTACTTTCACTAATACGATTGATGTTGATGTCAATCTGCGTCTCGCCCGAACCGGTGCGGATCACAGTGTCCAACAGGTCAATCGTATCGTTGGGAATGCAGTACTGGATCTGATTGGTGTTTAGTACGATCTGGCCCTGCTCAATCGTCCACAGGTTGATGCCGCGGTTTGCCCACTCAATGGTGAGCATGTTGAGACTGCGGCGGGCCGTGCGCAGGTCATAGCCCGTGCGAAGCTCAGCGCCGCAACGCTCGAACGCATCCTCGACCAAATCATTCAGGTCAAGATTGAATGCCGCGGTTCCGGATGTGTATGCCATGGTTTACTTCTTCGCTGTCTTTGCAGAGTTTATGAACGCTTGAGCCGTTGGCGCACCTTTGCTACCAGGCTTGCGCATCTTTTCGCCAGACCCTGCAGCAATTCTTTTACGTTTTGCATTAATGTTTGCATATAAACCCACCTTTCCGCCCTCGGCGTATTGAGTAAAGTCCGTGTCGTCGCGGCGGGCCTTACGCTTACCGCTTGGCATCTTTGACGGGCTGATGTCGCCCATTCCGCGTGAAGTTCTCACTTGCTGCCTTTCATGTAGCCACCGCCACACATTGCCACCATGGTGCCTTTGGTCTTGCCCTTTTGAGCAATGCCGTCTGCGCGCTTGGAAGCACTGGAAACGTTGCCACCTGCCTTAAAGGGTGTGGTGCGAGATTTCTCATAAGCGCGGTCAACCTTTGGCTGATTCTCGCGGTCACGAGCCTCTTGCTTGGCGTTTTCCACCCAGCTTGGAGTTTCTTGTTTGGTAGCCATTACACAATCCTTCCGCGTGTCTTACCACGCTGAGCAATGCCGTCACCACGGCGCGATGCGGTCGATCCACCTTTGGAGAACTTCATAGAGCCCATGCCTGTTTGCTCGCTCTTGCGAATGCGGGCATCCTTGAGCATGCGGTCTTCCGCGGGAACTTTCTCGCGCTTGGTAGAACCATACATGCCAACACCAGACTTGGCGCGCTCTTCTTCGTAGCCGCGGGCGCGGTCAGACAAAGACTGATACTTGAGCTCAGGCTTCTTTATGCGAGCGGCCAGACGAGATGTCTCATCACCGGTGTCAGTGACTTTGGCAGGCTTCTTTTCGCCGGCCACCTCGGTGGTGAACTTCTTGCCCTCAAACTGGAAAGTCTTGTCACCAGCTTTGCGAGCCGCGGCAAAAGCCTCTTTGAAGGTCATCTTCTTAGCAGGCTCTTCACCGGTGTCGGTCCAACCCTTGCGCTTGTTCAGATCAGCAATTGGGTCTTCCGTGGCGTTTGCTGCCTCGAGATCGGCGTCAGTGACACCACCTTCGTCATAACGTTTAGTCTTACGTGTTGCCATGATGGCTCCTAATTAGCAGGCTTTGCCGCCCTTTTTCATACCTTTGGAAGCTCCGGCCATCTTGATTTGCGTGCCCTTGGTTTTACCCTTGGTAGCAACGCCATCACGGCTAGGAGCAGCGGTCTTCACTTTACCCATTGGAGTGGGCTTCACATTCTTCATAGTAGCCATGGTTTGGCCTCCTTCTTTGAAAAGTGCCGTCTTACCGTGATTGGTTTTCGGCGAGTTGATGCCCTGTTTGGTTGCCCCACCAGAGCGGAATTTCATACCCTTGCTAGCTTCGCTAAATTCCTTAGCAACATTTTGAGGCACGCCGGCCTTTTTAGCAAAGGATTTGTTGTGCGCTGCCGCGTCCATCAGACGCTTTTGTTTCTCACTTACCGCTGGCATGTTTGTTCTCCATAAGGCGGTCCAGTTTTTCATCCAGTCGATCAAGGCGGTCCAAGACCCTGTTAATGTCAGCATGGACTTCGACTTTCGTGACGTACTCTTTCGCGACTTCTTCTCTCGTGCGATTAAGTAGGATCGTGACGCGAGCGAGTTCTGCTTTAGCATCCTGCAACTCCTTGTCTTTGGAGCGTGCATAGATACCGATCAGCGCCATGATGATCGTTAGTGCGGCGTTCCATAACAGCATTTCCATTTCAGCACTTCCATCTTGCTAAAGATGCTGCTTTGCGGGTTGGCTTGCCCTTCTCGTCCTTCATAGGACCAGGCATTCCTGACATGCGCGCACAGAAAGACTTTTTGCGAGGACCGCCCTCAGGCTGAGGAGCCTTCAAGTTTGAGCCCGTGGCCTTGTTGTACTTGGCGCGACCCTTGGCCGTCAACCCAGCACCCTTTGAAACAGGGAGTTTCTCTCCTCTGCCGACCGCAAGAGATGGTGTTTTCTTAGCCATTTGCCACCTTCAACTTTGCTTTGCGCATGTCTTCCATCAACGGGGTCAAGACCTCTTGATAGAAGTTGTTTGTGAATTCTTCTTGGCCAACGTGAGGCAGGCTGATCTCTACATCCAGCCACACCTTGAAGCCTTCGTTGCGGGCTTTGTCACAGAATGCGTAGTCCTCACCAACAAACTTGCCGTCCATCAGTTTGAAGTCAAACACACTGGCAACGTTGCCAATGCCATCCTGGCCCAAGTACTTCTCAGACTTCTCGGCAATCGTCTCAATGACATTACGGCGGATCAGCATGAAACCGGTGCCAACGCGGTTGATGCGCATCAGGGCGCCATCAAACTCGAGCTCGTTGTTCTCATCAAAGTACAGATCCATGAAGAACTTTCTGTCCCTTGAGCGGCGTGGATAAGAGCCGGCAGTGATGTCTTTGTCACCGCTTTGCGCCATCAAGCGCAGAATATCGTCCGCCTCAGCAAGCACGTCGCCGTCAATAAACAGAAGCTCCGTGCAATCAGACTGAAGAAATTGATCCACCAACATGTTGCGCGCCATGGTAATAATGGAACAACCGGAAACATGGCCAAGCTTTACAGAAACCCCAAGGCTCATGGCTTTGGGCATAAGCTGAGCAAGCGTGTAGGCGAGCTTGATACTGATCTTCCCGTCATACGCAGGAATACCAATAAAAAGCTTTCTGCTTTCAAGGTTTACGCGCTTTTCCTCAGCCATTTGATTTGTCCCTTTTAAGCCGCCAATGCGGTTGATTTTGCCATCATTCTTTTGAATCTGCTACAAGTTTTTATGCGTCCGTAGCGCCTTCAAACTCAGGCTTTTGCTTGATGATTGCGTACAGGGCGGCGCGGTCAGCACCTGCCACATACTCATCACCAGCAATCTGCACCTTGCCTGCGCTCAGAGGCTGCTTGCCAGCGTCACGGGCTTCTTTGGAGGCATAGCCGTAGAAGGTCACTTCTGTGCCTTGACCTTTGAAGTCCTCTTGGACTGCTCCAATGTTCCAGTAAGTAGCGTCAATGCCGAAGTCTGTTGGGATTGCTTTGATTAGGGCCATTTTTAGGTTCTCCTTGTTGAATGTTTAGCCAATAATTGCTAGTCTGCGGGTTGTACCACCGCTATCTTTAATTTCAATGTAGCCAGTGATAGCTGCGTCAGCGGAGGCTGTTCTAGTACCAAACCTTACCAATCCTGTTCCCTTTGGTGTCAGGGTTAGGTCTATGTTTGTGTCGCCGCCTGCTGTTGATAAAACAGGACCGGAGCCAGCAACTGCACCCGCCATTTGTAAGTAATTAACTCCAGAACTTGTGTTATTTAACTGCAACGCGGTAACAGTACCGTTGCAACTAAATATCATTGAGCCACCACCTTTGGCGTAAATATTTAATCCAACAGATGAGTCGCTACCCTGTGCGCTAATTGTTGGTCTTCCACCAGTAGCCGCCCCAGTAACCTGTACATAGTTCACAGCAGAGGCTGTGTGGGCTACGGTCATTTGCAGGTTGGCATTGGCGTTTGTATAGAAACCAACTACACCAGTACCACGCGAACTTACTCTTAAATCAATGTTGCCAGAAGCGGCGTTTGCAAATACGCGAGAAGATGTAGTGCCACCCTGAGTTTCAACCCAAGTTGTTGTTAACGTAGTTCCAATATCACTAACTCTAAATGCTTCTCCACTAGGAGTTGCAAAAGAAAGGGCAGAACCAACAGATTTAACAGTCGGAATCGACCCCACAGTAGCATAAGCAGCAGCACCAGAGCCACCACCACCGCTAAATGTCACTGTTGGTTGTTCTACATAGCCACTACCTGCGTTGGTGATTAACGCACCAGACGAACTCATCTGGTAAAGAATATTAAATGTTGCTCCTGTACCTGTACCGCCTGTAAATGAAACAGGGACTGTGGCGCTAGGAACAGCAGACATTGCGCCGCCAGCAGTCAATGTAAATGTTGTAATGACACCTGCTGTTACTGTATTTACTGTTATTGTTCCAAGAGTTCCAGTTGCGCCAGAAATACTTAAAACATCATTAGCAGAATACCCTGTCCCGCCTGAACCCAATGTTGGGCCTGCTTGAATAGCCATGTAAGGGGTTGCAGTTGCTTGAACTCCACCAGCAGTCGTTGGTGCGCTGATGACCATACTAGGCATACTGGTGTAGTTAGAACCAGCAGAAGTCCTAGTAATGGCAGTAACAGTACCGCCGTTGCTAATGTTCACACCACTTGAGCCAGCCGCTAGGTTAATAGCGCCTGTGCCTTTGCTTTGGAATACAGAGCTAATATTTGAATCACTACCTTGAGAACTGATTACAGTCCCCTTGGTAGTAGCAGAACCTGTTACTTGAACAAAGTTGACTGCGGATGCTGTGTGGGAAATACGAAATTGAGCAGTCTGTCCAGTAATATCGTTTGTAAAAAAACTGATTGTTCCTTGATTACCGTTTGCAATATTAAAACCAGCACCAGCACCGGCATTTCTAGCAACAATGGCAGGACTTGATGTTCCATAAACACCACCTCTGGCTTCAACATAAGAATTTTGACCAGATACAACGACAGCCCTAAAACTCTCACTACCAGCAACACCACCCAAAGATGTCTGACCAGTAGCAGTAAGCGTAGTAAATGTGCCAGCGGCAGGGGTGTTGTTACCAATGACGGTGTTGTTGATCTGGCCTCCGGTAATGTCTACCGTGCTACCGCCTTCAATCTTTTGCCACACGCTGCCATTAAACAGTGCCCAGTCGCCGACAGTCCATGTTGTAACGCCGTTCAGATCAGTATTACCAGCAACAGAAACAACATAGTAATAACCGGCCGTGCCAACGCTAGACGTTAAGGTTGGCGTGTTTGTAGAAGCGTTCCATGTGCCTTGGTAAATTAGCGTCCCAAGCGAAGACAGCGCAACCCAACCAGAGGCCGTCAGAACATAGTCCTGCTGTCCAGCCAATGGTTTTGGTACTTGACCTTGAAGCCCGTCGGTGCCAGCCGTTGGCGGCAAAAAGTTATCAAGGTCAACAATCCCCGCGTTGGGAGCTACCGACATTACAGACTTCCAATAAACGCTTGGTGTTTAGCCACAATGGCTGCTTTGGTTGCCCTGGCATCGGCCGCCGCTGACTGCGCATCAGCGATAGCTTGCTCAAGCTCTTGTGCCTTTGATTCAGCAATTGCCTTAGCTTGTTCAGCATCAGCCAAAGCTTTATCAGAAGCCGCCAAAGCAATCTTGTTTTGCTTTGCCAGTTGTTCTGCCGCTTCTTTGGCCGCTGTTGTTTCAGCAATCAAAGCATCAGCCTTCTTCTGCGCCTCAATTGCAATCGCACTTGCTTTGGCTCTTGCTTCTTGAATGCTGATGTCAGCTTCTGTAACGGCGGCAGTTTTGTAGTCTTCTGCTTCTTGTTTCAACGCAGCGGCTTTATCGCGCAAGGCAACAATTTCGCTGGCTGGTCCAATAGCCTCAACATACTTTTTGTTTTCAGCAGTTGCTGCTTCTAATGCGGCAATCTTTGCCTTGTAAGCATCTGGATTTGCAACAACAGCCAACAAATCCATAAGCTGATTAGAAGAGCCACCACCTGTAATGCTGCTTGCAATACTCATGATAAACCTCCGCCACCGGCTTGGATGATTGTTAAAGTTGCAGTACCAGTGCCCGCGGTATTAGTCAACCGGATCGCGGTGACAGGATACGCAATGTTTGAGTTTGCAGATGTAGAACCAGTCAGTGTTGGATGGTCAAACCAATTGCCTGATGCCGCAACATAGTTGCTTGCAAATACATCATCAAAGGTGTACTGCACTTTGTAGGTAATAGTTCCAGAGACAATTACAGCCAAGCCCATGTTACTGGGCGAGATGTAAGTGTCTACTGGATAAGGGTTGGAACTTCCAACCCCTGTCACTGTAAATACTATTGGACGCATATTGCGCTCCTATTAAGCATCAGCAAATGGAGTGGCAACAGTACCAGAACCGTTCACAACACCTGTCACCATGTACTTGTTGGCTGCGATTGCAACGATCTGAACCCAAGTACCAGCAACACCACCGGTGGTAGTGCCGTTCAAGTTGATGAAGTCGTTAGATGCGCCGGCAGTAAAGCCAACCACAGCGCCAGAAGAATCTGTGTCAACAGACAACAAAGAACCAACAAACTTGTCAGTGCCGTTTGTGCCAATCTTCAATGAGCTGGTAGAAATAGTTGTTGGAACCCAAATGGTGTATGTCACACCTTCGTTGTTCAATGTGTTTGGATCTTGGCCAGGACCTGAAGAAACTGGGTTTGCATCTGTGTTGATTGCGGGCAAAGTCAAAACAACGTTTGCTGCCAAAGAGCCACCAACAGAAATGATGCGGCCAGCGTGTGCAACTGGATCAAGAGTAGTGCTAGAAGTTACTTCAACAATAGTAGCTGGACCTTGTTGATAGACGCCACCCAAAGAACGAATGGGACCTGAGAAAGTAGTGCGTGCCATGTGTTTTCCTTACATGCAAGTGAGGCGTATCTGTCTGCATGTCGTCTAGCCGGGACTAGTCAGATACACCGGAGGACCCCGGGATGTGTTGAATATACACCTAAAACAGACAAAAGAAAAGGAGCCGAAGCCCCTTTTCTTCTTGCCTTATTAGGCGCCTTGAGAACCGAACATTCCCAGAGGATCTGACCAGCCGAAGCTGTAACGCTCGCGTGCCTTGTAGCGCACGTTGCCAGTGTCAAAGTCACCGTCCATGCTGTTCTGCAAGGGGGTGCGGACAAAGTGCTTCATGCCGTTGGGCACATCAGTTGTCAAGAACCAGGCGTTTGTATCAGTCAAGAAGTGATTGATAGTGAAGCCTTCAGGGATAGAACCGTTGTTCTTGATGGCGTTGATGTCGTTGTCGTTGGTGCCGGTGCGCAACTCGGTTTCCAACAAGCGGGTTGCAACGAATTGCAAGCTTGGAGGAACAACCAACTTACGTGGCTTGGCAGCGATCAACAAACCGCGTTCATCGGTCCACAAGCTGATCTGAATGACGGCGGCTTCCAAAGAAGTCTCGTTCAAGTCGGCTGCAGTTGTGGGGATGTTGCTGTTGGTACCGCCAGACACCAAGGGGTGGTCGTTGGCAAACAAAGCTTTGCCGTCGCCGCCAACATAGTTAGAGCTGAAACCGTTGTTCAAAACAGCGGCTGCTTTAACTTGCTTGGTGTATGCCATAGCGCGAGCCAAGGCCTTGGTGTAACGAGCAGACAGGCTGTCGTACAAGTTGTCTTCGATGGCCTCTTCGGTCAACGAGAAACCCAAAGCGATGGTTTCGTGTGTATAGCGGGCGGTCCATGCTTCTTGACCGTTGTCATAAGCGATGGCTGAGCCTTCGTTCTTGACAGGGGCGGCGTTGAAGCCAGACAACTTGGTTTCTTCTTCGAACGAACGCTCTGAAGTCTCGGTTTCATAAATCTCTTTATGTTCCTGACCGTAGGTAGCGTACTCCAAGCCGAACAAAGCGTTCAGGCCGGGCAAAAGTTCTTTAAGTAGCTGTGCGCGTGAAATAGCCATGGTTTACTCCTTAAACACCAGTAGTGTCGGTATATTGGTGTTGATTGAACTTCACCAGGAACTCAAAGTACGTGGTGCTGCTGTTGTCGCGAGGACCGGTAGCAGTATCAGGCACAACGTCGATAACGCGAACGGGCAATGTGTTGGTGGTGTCAGCAGACGCACCGTTGATGCCGTAGTAGGAATCACCAGTAGCTGTTGAACCGGTCGCGGTAGCCAAAGCTACGTTTGAACCAACGATTGCGCGGCTGTACGCGGTGGGGGTTGTAGTGGTCGAGTTGGCCACAGCAACAACGCGGAAAATCGCGTTTGGATCATCCACAACATAACCAAAGGCCAATGCAGTAGCAGTTGATTGAGCAGCAGGATAGTACTGGCCCTGAACGGTTTGACCGCTAGAGTTCACGTACTGGCAGCCCACCAACACGCCGACCGAATCGCCAGAGTTGCTTGTGGTTTTAGCTACGAGGTAGCCGTTGGTATCAACAGCAACAGTGTCGCCGTTGAGGATAGCGGTAGCGTAAGCAGCCGCAATTGGGATTTGACGGATCGCTCCGGCGTAAGGCAGGCCGTCAATTCGATTGACAGGCTTAAAGCCGTACGTCTTGCTCACAGTAGGGTAAGCCATTGTTTAACTCCAAATTTAAGAGACTCGTTTACCAACAGAAGTGCTCGATTTGCCCTCTTTGAAGATGGGCATACGGGCGTCCGATTGGCGCATCAAATTGTTGTCCACTGCCTCAGTCTGAGCAACGCTTTGCTTCAAGTAGAAGGCATTACGCTGATCAATGAATTCCAAAGGCGTCTTGCAGAGCAACAACCCGCCGATCTCAATATTGTCTTTGTATCGACTATTGGGATCGACTAGCAGTCTGAATTTGGGCTGCTCTTCGATTCGGACAGGTTCCCAACCTTCACGGAGTTTGGCCGAAAGGTTACGCGGGTCTGCCTGATTCATCATGGCAACACGAATCCAACGGTAACCGAACCCAGCCTCTTTGTCTGGCTCAGGGAGAAGCTCCGGTTGCGCCCACTGCTTGGGACGCTCATAGAGTTCTCGGGTGTCGATTTCACGGGGTGTACGGGTTTCTTTAGTCATTTAATTCTCCAATCTTTTCATTTCGAGTGCATATTGTTCGGGTGTCAAGCCAAGCTTTTTTGCCAGCGCGACTTGTCGTTGTGACAGCTTCACTTTGTTTGAAGCTGTCGATCTCACAGCTGGGGCAACCACGGTTGG
>JACCDW010967570.1_pt1 | contig 10082 bp, 3 predicted proteins | sample 7449781 | NCBI WGS metagenome assembly JACCDW01 (sample SAMN15323449, study PRJNA562643) | freshwater metagenome | isolation source: river surface water | place: USA:Blue River Watershed | collected 2017-08-18 | reverse complement strand
CTTATTCCAGTGTGTTGGAGATGTGGGCTTTTGATAAGGCGTTGAGAACCAACTATATACTTCACGAGCCGATTATTAACGATATGACCACGCCCCAGGTTCAAACCACCGCCGATGCGTTTTATGCATTGGGTTGGAGAGTAAAATGGGTAAACGGCCAGAAATGGACATTTCACAACGGATGGTGGAAGGGATTTAGAACCTATTATTGGCGTTGCATGGATGAGCCGAAAGGATTTATAGTACTTACCAATAACGTTCAAGGTCCATTTTTATCGACGGCCGAGCTATTAAAACTTATAAATTTTCAGTAAATTATAGGGAAAGTTGGTGGTCTGTATCGCCGATTTTGGTAAATTGCCATCAATGTTTTCTCGGTTTTTTGCTGTTATTGCTGATTTGTCTATGCGATTGTTGCGGAGATTGAATCCAAGACAATTACGAATTAGATTTTTTACTGACGGATATAATCTAAGTTCACCCAAATTCCAGGTTCACAACGATGCCCATTCGGCAATCCCACAAAATAGTATGATTGCTAGGAAATTCTGGGGCTTAATTGTATGCTTTTTGGGACTGCAAGGCTTGTATTCTCAAACCGGACCCAGCCTTAAACTACCCACAGCAGCGGATGGACCAAAGGAGGTTTCGGGTTGGACATGGGTGGATGAAATCCAAAGCAGCAGACCCAATTATTTTAAAGCGAAGCAGTTGTTTGACCAACAGTTTGAGGGCAAGGTACCCGTAAAAGGTTGGGGATATAAATCGTTTAAGCGTTGGGAGTACCGAGTAATTAATCGTTTAGATGATTCCGGTTACGTTGTTTGGGGCGATGGAGCATTAAAAGAATTTTTGCAAGCCTTGGGCGATAGTGCGGTTTCGAATAATTCATCCGTAGGCAGCAGTGGCTCCAGCGGCGGTACTGGCTCTGGATCAGTAAGCGGGTCTAGTAGCGGTTCTGGTGCTGGAAGTAGTTCAGGCGGCGTTTCGGGAAGTGGATCTAGCAGTGGACTTGGCGTTACTGGAACAAGTGGAACTGGCGCCACGGGCGGTGGACCTACTGGAGGAAAGTCTACCGCGGGGTCCACCAATTCGGGGCCAACCGGCGGCAATGCCACCCAGCCTTCGATAAACTGCGGCCGGGAAGGCCATTGGGAGCCGGTTGGCCCCATTCAACACCCGTGGAACCAATCGTCTCAACCTACCGGTATCGGCAGAATCAATGGCATCGCCTTTCATCCCACCGATACCAATACCATTTTTGCTTTGGCACCCCAAGGCGGGGTTTGGAAATCCACCGATTATGGTAAATCTTGGTCGCACTTTTGGAAATCCAGCACAACCACCAATTATTTGACCTTGGGAGCATCGGCGATGGTTTTATCGTACCGAAATCCGGATACCTTATACATCGGCACAGGCGATTGCGACGCAGGGGATGCCCCCGGTTATGGGGTGATTTTTTCTGCCAATGGCGGTAAAACCTTTGCATTACGAAATACAGGAATGGGAAATCTCACGGTTTCTCGTATCATCATGCATCCTAAAAACTCCGCAATTTTATTGGCTTCTACCTCCGGTGGGGTGTTCAAATCTACCAATAGTGGTTCTACTTGGACAAGAACTTCTCCCACGAGTGTAAAGTACCACGATTTGGTATTTCACCCATTTAATCCCAACATCGTATTTGCAACCAGTAACGGTTTCTTTTATCGTAGCACCGATGCCGGTAATAGCTTTGTTCAAATTACTACAGGCCTACCTACATCGGGAGTACAACGCGCACAAATAGCGGTTTCTAAAGCAGATCGCAGTAGAGTGTATATGCTCATCTCTGCAAATTCACGATTTCAAGGGTTCTACCTATCCACCGATAGCGGACAAACCTTCGCAAACCGAAATACTACGCCTGCCAATATTTTAGGGTATAGTGAAATAGGTACTGATAATGTGGGGCAAGGTTGGTATGATCTTGACCTCGCTGCCGATCCCTATAACGCTCTTACCGTGTATGCTCTAGGTATCAATGTTTGGAAATCTACGGATGGAGGAGCAACCTTTAAAATCAGTGGACATTGGGTAGGTAGTGGCAATGCCGATGATATCCATGCCGACCAACATGCCGCGGAATTCAATACCACGGGTAGAACCCTGTTTGTAGGGAACGATGGCGGTATTTATTTCACCAACGACGGCGGTAAAAAATACAACAACATTTCTTCGGGGATTCAAAATTCCCAAATATACCGTATTGCCGTGTCGCAGAATCAGCAGCATATGAGTGCTACCGGTTATCAGGACAATGGATCGGCACAGCACCAAAACGACCAATTCTTCACTTATTACGGTGGAGATGGTATGGATTGTGCGGTGGATCCTGCTGACGATAATTTCGTGTATGGATCTTACGTGTATGGATCAATTTATAGGGCAATCGACAAAACACGGGTTTCAACTACTGCTGAAAATGGAACCAACGTAAACGAAGGGGGAGGGTGGTTAACACCGTTCGTTTTACAAGAAGGAAATCCTCAAAGAATGTTCGCAGGATACGTGAATATTTGGCGCAGCGATAGCGTAAAAAATTCAGGTACTCCCAAGTTTACCAAAATTTCAACAGGCTTTACAGGCAACGTTCGAGCAATAAAAAACTCCGCAGCCAATAACAATATCCTCTATGTGGTTCGGGGAGATGGCAAATTATTCCGCAGCGACAATGCCGCTACCGCCGTTACACCCAACTGGGTAGATTTATCGCCATACCTACCTGTAGGTATCACTCTAAGAGCCTTTGAACCAAGCTATAAGGATTCCAATGTGCTGTATATCATGAGCAACAATACGTTGTACAAGAGTACCAATAAAGGACTTAATTGGACCAGTATAGGGAGCTTTGGAAACGGTTCACCGGGTACCACAAGCTTTGGAACACCCACAGCCCTGCGCGCAGATTCTTCGGGTAAATACGAAGATGTTTACATTGGAACAGACAGAGGGGTGTATGTGTATTTGGGAGCCAACGCCGGAACATCCAATGGTATTTGGGACTTTATGGAGGATTTCCCTATTTGGGCCGATGTAACGGATTTAGAAATATCGCACAGTAAAACCAATCGAAGAGAAAGTTACCTGTATGCTTCTACTTACGGAAGAGGTGTTTGGCGCTCGCATTTGCACAACTATTCGCAATTAGGGTCTACTGCCTTAACCCCCGATGTATATGTTTTCGACTCAATATTTACAGTTGGAGCAACCGCCAATATGTATCAAGCCATTCAAGGTCCATGGAATGGAGTGAAGTGGAAGGTAACTCCCTACGATGGTTACAGTTACGTTAATGGAGACAGCGTTTCAAATACGGTCAGTCTCACTTTTTCGAAACCGGGGATATTTTCGGTGACTTTATCAACTACGGGTTGTGTAAGTTCTAAATCCATCACTAAAACCAATTGGATTAAGGTATTCCCCAATCCGGTATCGGCTGCATGCAAGGCAAACTCAACCGATAGAACCAACAATTATGGAATCGGAATAACACGCGTAAAATTTGCTGATAATACCCACGAAAGCGGGACCTATTTCGATGATGGTAACGCTCCGGATTTTTCCAAATCCAAAGTGTTTAGGGTAAAACCCAATACCACGTACACCGCCAAAATTAAAGCAGGATTATACAACAACGAGAATGTTGCCGTCTATATCGATTGGAACAATAATGGGAAATTCGAAAACTACAAAGGCGAATATTACCCTTCGGTTTCCGTAGCTCCGGGAGTGGAGGCAAGTTTCACAATTAAACCGCCATCCACCTTGCCCCCAAATAAATCTGTTCGAATGCGGGTGATATCGGATTACAATGGCTTGGATTCCAATGCGTGTAAAACACTTTCATACGGTCAGGGTGAGGATTACTCGTTGGTTTATGATGTTGTTCAGCCTCTGTTTTCGGTAAACAAAACAAAAATTTGCTCCGGGGATAAGGTCACGTACAAAGATTCTTCCATTGGGCTAATTCATCGCTGGGATTGGGATTTTGGCATTGGGGCAACCCCAAGAACCGCTACAGGAGCTGGACCGCATACTGTAACCTACTCTTCGGCCGGTATTAAATCGCCAAAATTAAAAATTAATGGTACAGACAGCGTCACCCGTACTGCGTTATTGCAAGTAATTCAGGTTCCAAACGCCAAGATCTTTGCCAAAACAGGTACTGTACAAAGCTGCCAACAATTGAAACTTACCTTGGTGGCTCGCGACTCTTTTGCTACTAAATTTACTACCACATGGCAGAAAATGAAGCCGAATTCTAACCCCAGCTTGGCGGTAGATTCCTTATTGAATTTCAATTCATTAACCCTCGCCGATTCGGGGAATTACCGCGTGGTTTTAGACAACGGTGGCTGTAAAGACACTTCTTTGGAAACTCGGGTGGTGGTATATCCGAAACCCGTTCCCACATTTACGGTGAATGCCGATAAGCAATGTTTACGAAACAACAATTTCCAGTTTATTCAAACTTCTACCATTCATTCCGGGAACATTCCCGCTTACACTTGGAGGATATATTCAGAGAAGGCACAATCACCTGCAAAAAACTGGCAGTATTCCTTTTCGAAATTCGGTTCCTATTCCGTGGTGTTGAAAACCAAATACCAAACCGGATGTGAAGATTCAACCAAAGCTACCGTGCTGGTGTACGATCAGCCCAAAGCGAAGTTTTCGGTGAACGATTCCATACAATGCGATAAGGGAAACAGTTTCAAATTCACCAACGAATCCAATATAGGAAGTACCGATTTGCTGTATTTCACTTGGACATGGGGTGATGGGAATTCGGTAACGGGTAGCTCGCCTTCAGCAAAAACCTATTCCACTTGGGGTACCTACCCCGTGAAATTGGTGGTGCTTTCATCCAACAATTGTTCAGATACCTTCCGCCGTTCGGTGCGAATTGCAGAAACTGCAAAACCTAAATTTACCGTTGGAAATTATGCAAATATTACCCGTGTGTTTTGTGAAAATGAGACGGTAGTGATTGATAATCAGTCTATTACAAATGATCCCGGCCCTTGGAAATATCGACTAAAATTCAGCAATGGATTGGATACTACGGCTAATTTGGGGTTGAATTCATGGTCGGTTTTCCCACAATTTGGGGTGTACACCGCTGTGTTACAATCCGTGAATACGGTGTCTGATTGTATCGATACCGCATCGGATAAGTTTACGGTGTTGAGTATACCATCGACTAGCTTCAGTGTATCGCCCAATCCGTTATGCGCTTTGCAACAGGTATTGTCTTTGCAATCCACCAGCACCAATGCTGATGGGAATGCGCTGAAGCACACATGGATTATTGCGGATTCTTCAGGGTTTACTAAATCGGCGGAGCAATTTGTATTTTCGAAACCGGGGACGTATACGGTAAAACACGGATCGGCCAACGGCAAATGTACCGATACCGCAGCGGATCAATCCGTGCTCGTTGTACCCGCAGTAAGTGCTCAGTCCAACGTGATTTCGGCCAATCAGCGCGGGGAATTAGTCAAATACACCGCATTAGATACCACGGTACCGGGCTATAATTATCGCTGGATTTTTGGTGACGGAAAATCATCCACTACTCCTTCGGGTTTCCATTTATACCGGGCCAACCAAGTATTTACTGGCAGTTTAACCGTGTCCAATAATTTGGGTTGTAGGGATTCCGCACAATTTCAGTATGATTTATTCTCGGCTAACTACATCAGCAAAGGCAATACCCTTAATTTTTACCTGTATCCCAATCCTTCCAATGGAGTCTTGAATTACAAATTTCAAGTTAATACGGGGGATGAGGTGGAAGTTACCCTAACCACGATATTGGGTCAGCAACGATTGGTGTACAAGAAATGGAAGACCTTGGACGATGGCCCACAGTTTGACGCTATCGATCTGAACGCCTTGCACATTGCCCCCGGAGCCTATCCGTTTGAAATCAGACGAGGAAACGATGTGCTAAAAACTACTGTGATTTACTTGGGTTACTAACCTGAGATTCTTGAGATTTTACAACTGAAATTTGTAAAGAACTAGTCTCCAAACCAATAAATCGACGGTTAACAATCGTAATTATTTCACTGTATACTTTGTTTTGTTGAGTTGACCTGAACGGATAAATAAATGTAACTCGATACCTTTTTTAAGATCTCTACTAGCAGTAGCCGAAGAAATATCCTTGAATACATTCATGTAATCTTTTCGAGTGAATTCCCTAAAACCTTTATTTAAAAAGTATTCTAATCTATCGATGTCCCTAAATATTCTATTGTTGTAATTGAGTAATTCAGCAAGAGATTGATCCATTACTCCTAACATATACTCAATAAATGGGGTTGATTTTCCTGATTTGTCACTCAGTGACAGTGCCTTATAGTATTCGTCTTGAGTTGCGCTTATTAATGTTTCAAAAGGTAAGTATTCAAAAATTGGATAATCATTTTTAAGAATAACTGTTTGCCATAATCTTCCCATTCTTCCATTTCCATCGATGAAGGGATGTATAAATTCCATTTCATAATGAAAGACACAACTTTTGATTAGGGTGAGTTCATTTTCGTCTTTCAGATACTCAAATAGATCTTTCATTAAGTAGGGGACATTCTGGTAGGGTGGTGCCAAATGTTCGATATCATTTCCTTTTACAATCCCAACACCTTGATTTCGATATTTGCCTGCATCGCTAATTAAACCACTCATTAATATGGCATGTGCTTGTAAAAAATCTTTTTCCGAATGGTATGTATATCTGTTCAATTCATTGTAAACCCGGATTGCATTGAGAACTTCTAAAACATCCTTCTCAGGCCCTATGATTCTCTTGTTTTCAATCAGCGCCGTTATTTGTTCAACCGTTAATGTGTTTCCTTCAATTTGCAGTGACGATTGTATGGTTTTAATTCTATTCTGCTTTCGCAATTGAGGTGATTGCCTACTTAAATAGGTTGCATTTACTTCACCAATTTTCTCAGCGATAGCGTTGATACGTTTTAAAATCGCTGGAGTAATATCGTAGGGCGGCTTTTTTGATAATATCATTTGATACTATCAAATTTATGAAACTTTCTGTATTTCCAAGTAAAAATGTTCTTGTAGTCTACCTGCTATTATGCAATTATATGCATTAGCAATCCGCTTTACCTTGTTTCTATCGGCTACATCGTTTCTATTAGCTGCATCGCAGTGAATAACATCACGTTGAAAGACAATAAATCTTTACTTACTAGGGTACCAAGAATCTGAGTACTTGCTGGTTAATCCGAAGAATGTAAATCCCAGGACTGAGAGCGATGGGCCAAACTACTTCCGCTTCCTCCGCTAACAACCGCTTGTTTTCGGCCAAAATTCTTCCGTCCATGGAATACAAAACGAGGGAAAGATCTTTTGCTGACGGGTCTTTTCCTGGAAGTTTTGATCTGAAAAGTTTTGATCTGAAAAGTTCTCTTTCTGAAAGTTCTTCCGAGGAAAGGGATTCTCCCAAGAATTCTTCTTCGCCGTCGGCCAGATTCAGGTTGCTGCCCTGATTTCCCTTGGAACGGTAGAGGAATAAGGTGTTTTCTTGGTATCGAACCCAATAGGTAGGGGTAGATTTTTTCGGCGAAATCAAGCGTAACGTTGGACCTTGGTGAATCACCCCAACGGCATCCAAATCAAATCCCGAACTCGCAAAATTAGTAGGGAAGGGGTCATTAATGAGATTTCCCTTACTGTCTCTGCTCCCCCAGTTGCTGTCTATACTTCCTACAACATCCACGATGCGCACATAGCGAACGTTTTCTGGGTTGATGTAGGATAAATGGGCGATATCGTTGAGGTCGAACGGAGTTCCATACGGCAATCGGTATTTACCGGCGAGATTATGAATTCGGGTGGGTAGGGTAGCTCCAAAACTACCAGTTTGTTGGAAGATAGGACTTTCCGAAACCGAGGGTAATCGAGCCCATCGAACGGAGTCTGTGCTTACTTCCACGTGGGCAAGCTCCAAGAAACTGTCGTTGAACGCATTTTCAAATACCGCAAAATCGTATCCAGCGCCATCGCGAATGGGTGGGTCAAAGATGAGCACCGCTGATCCGCCGTCGCCCAAGCTAACCACCCCTTTGCTCAACGCATTGCCCGTGGCATTGGCAGCATCGCCCACCGTAGTGAATCCAGAATCGGGAAGGTTTATTTGTCGGAGTCCGCGCTGAACCGCACAATCCACCGCCCAACCAACAAAGCAAGAACTGTCTGCCTTGATGGCTGTACTTCCGGGTTTCCCCGCCGCTGGAGCGAATTGCGCGTGCAGTACATCGGTAATGGATAAGGCTAGTAAAAATCCAAAAACCGGTAGAACCCTAATCATCCCAACAATTTAGCTTCGATTTTTTCTACGATCGCATCGCAAGCGGGGTGGTTTTTTTGCCAAATAGCTCTGGCTTTTTCCACGATATCCGCCGCCCAAGCCTTATCGGACAAGCCCGAAGCATTGGTAATTACATTTAACCAAGCGCCACGAACTGCGGTTTTGATGCATAAAGCACCTACACCCACATCGCTCAAGGAATTTGGATTTCCTTTTTCGGCCATTTCTTGCAATAATTCCACACAATCATAGGCCGCTTGCATGGTGTAATATGGGGTAAGGGTAGCGTATTTCGATGCCTCTTGAATCGCCGCTTTGCGCTCAGCAACCTGCTCCGGCGTATCCTTTGGCAATCCAAATGCCTGCATAATGGCATCAAAGGCACGGGTGTCTTCGTCTACCAAAAACAACAAACGGTCTTTCAATTGCTGACCTTTTTCGGCCCACACCGAAAATTCGGCCACTCGTTCTTCCCAGCCGCGCTTGCCCGCACTCAAATTGGCAACCATGGTACCCAAAGAGGCTCCCAAGGCTCCCGCCAATGCTGCTATGCTTCCTCCCCCTGGAGCTGGACTATCGGAGGCTGTCTCGTTGGCGAAGCCGGTCACCGACATATCCACCAAGCGACTGTCTTTTGGATTTTTTAATAAATATTCGATGATTTTTTTCGAAGGGTCGAATTCCCCTAATTCATTTAAGCCTAAACTTCGGATAGCGCAATCAATCAATTCCTGATTACTAACACCGGCGCTGCTGCCTTGTTTTTCTAAGAAATATTTTCCGGCATCCAGCATGGCTTGCAAGGGGATTAATCCAACCAACTCGCTACCGGTAACGCGAACGCCGCGGTCGTCGGCCGATTTTCGTGTTTCCTCGAAGGCAATATGCAAAGGCGTTTCCTTGTAATTGGTGAGGTTCATGCTAATTTGGGCCATGTTGTATTCTTCGATGTACCAGCCGATGGCCTTAACATGTTTCAACTTGCCAGGGATACGCACGGGTTCCCCGTTTTCATCGTTCACCACCTTACCCGAAATAGGATTTCCTTCTCGTTTTACTCTACCCGCTTCGCGAACATCAAAGGCAATTCGATTGGCAATTCGTGTGCTTTTGGTATTGAGATTTACGTTGTAGGCAATCAAGAAATCACGGGCTCCAATAACGGTAGCACCGGCTGTTTCGTTAAACACCGCTGGACCGAAATCGGGTTTCCATTCGGGTTGTTTTATTTTTTCTGCAAACCCTTCGTACTCACCCGCACGGATAACACTGAGGTTGCTTCTTTCTTTATTAGGTTGAGCCGCTTCGTACAAATACACGGGAATGGCTAAATCTGTACCTACGCGTTCGGCCAATTTTACCGCATACGCCGCGGTTTCTTCCATCGATATTCCAGAAATGGGAATCAATGGACATACATCGGTAGCCCCCATCCGAGGATGTTCGCCGCTGTGTCCGCGCATGTCAATCACTTCCGAAGCTCTTTTTATGCCCCGATAGGCCGCTTCAATCACCGCATCGGGATGACCCACGAAGGTGACCACGGTTCTGTTGGTGGCTTTTCCGGGATCGACATCCAGTAACGTAACGCCTTCCACGCTTTCTATGGCTTGGGTAATTTCTTTGATGATCGCGGGGTTTCTGCCTTCGCTGAAATTAGGTACACATTCTATCAATGGTTGCATAATGCAAAGGTACT
>JACCDW011087685.1_pt1 | contig 10083 bp, 8 predicted proteins | sample 7449781 | NCBI WGS metagenome assembly JACCDW01 (sample SAMN15323449, study PRJNA562643) | freshwater metagenome | isolation source: river surface water | place: USA:Blue River Watershed | collected 2017-08-18 | reverse complement strand
CGTTGGCTACGCGTTCACGTATGGAAGAAAATACGTGAGCCCACTTACGTTCGCCTTTAGTCATCGGCCTGGCCATAGGGACTCGGTCAGGATCGGACTCCGCGATTTCCCGCGCCGATGCAAATTCATCATCCCTAAGCGTGACATCGCAACTCTCCGTCTCCAAAGTCCCGACTGCCCCACCACTTGGCTCTTCGACCATGACGGAGAAACCATCGCGATCATCTTCTAAGCCTACAGCCACACCATCACTGATTCGTCGTGTGCATTAAAAAATTCTTCAAAGGTCACAGTGATTCCCTTCCCTTTGTTGTTCTTAAGTTCAGTTAGTTGTTCTTAAATTTCTTGAAAAACTCTTTAAAAACTTTGTTGTTCTTAATTCTGTTCTTTTCTTTTTTTCTAAACAAAATAGGTTGTATAAGCATGGAACCCGATATCATGTATTATCGGTCTGATGAAGCGTCTCGTAAAATGCAAGCAACCATACGAGCTGAGCTTGGTATCGAAGCTCCACCAACACCAACATTGTCAACGAAAGAATTAATTTCTACATTGTTGGAAGTATGGCCAGAAATACCATACGATCTTGTGTTATATCGTATCCTTCCATTACTGTGTCCGAGATTTTATTATAAAAACGCAGTAGCATCTTGCCGAGAAATAAACATTACCGTCGGCAAACGTGACGTGCCATATCTTACAACGTCAACAATCGACGATTTGTTAGGCAAATCGCTGTCAATATACAATGGCCAAGCTTTCGAAGCACAGGAATGTGTGGAACGATTATTAAACCGCCAGAGTGGAACACACGAACTGCATTTCGATTTCATGGTCATACCCCGGGCGCCAATGTTCATCATAACACGAATTGCCGATAATATATATCACCTGAGGGGCGACAGCGAGGTGTCGATACTTGATTTTAACGAACATACGTTCCTACGATATCAAATATTAGACAATGAACGCCCAACCGATCGTAACAAAGAATATGAATATGTACCTCACAACAAACCGTTGGAAAATTGCCCCGATGTTATTATGTCTTTGCCAGAAAAGGAAAGAAGGCGCAGGCGTGGATGTTGTATCATCATGTAATTTTATTTTTTTGGTATATAGTGATGATTGGGAAACAAACATTGGAAGCGTTAAAAAAAGGGGTCATAAGCGCTTCGCCACCACAAATCAAATTGCTGGTGACTAACGTTATGAACAACCCGACGAAAACAAATTTAGATAAATTCGTGGACAGATTGCGTAAAATGGCGACTGATGGCGTCAAAATAAAAATACCAGAAAAGTTACGATTGGCGATAATCAAACTGCATAGAGAATTGTGTCCATCAAACCCAAAACACAAAAAGGTAATCGAGTGTATAGTAAAAGTACTGCGAGCTCAACTGAATAGCTTGTCGGAGGTGAAAGGAGGCGCCATCTGGTCTGTGGGATATGCTAATATCGTGCCATTTTCGATTATGATGATATCGTTGGTCGTGTCCATGTTGTTCGGAGTCGCGTGGGTGAAATATAATAAAAATAGCAAAACGTTCTTCGTCGCTTGGGCCATTGCGATACTCGTCGTGGTCGTGTCTGCTGGTTCATACGTCTGGATAAACCGCCGTGATGACATAGACATCGAACTAACACCCACTGACATGCCGTCCGCATTACCTCTCAAAATCGAGCCCAGTACTATAATAAATTATAATCCATCCCCCGACCAACACAGTGTAATGACGACAGCATGGCAAAACCGTATAATACACGATATGCGAGAAAAAATGCAGGATTTGAACAAGCTTGCCAGACTTCCGCACTTCAAAGATATCGAACTCGCACCAGACCCAAAGGTAAATATAGATGATTCGAAAAGATATGTTTACTCTGCAGCATATGATCGGGACACTTTGTTTTACGACGCACTCCCCATATACAACACGTTCACGAAACATATTAATGCTTCTGTTATCGCTTTCTACGACCAAAGATATGTGGCTACTCAATACCCACTTGGCGACATTAGTGGCAAAACCAAACCAAATACAATTTGTGCGTTTTGGAGCATGGTCATCGAATCGGGTTCAACGTCTATTGTGATGCTTCATGACGCAGATAAAGATTACCACAAATATTGGCCTGCTGTTGATAGAACTATGTCTTGCAACGGCGAATTTATGATAACCACTAAATCCGAAAAGAAGAATGTGGAAATAGATATGACGGTGAGTGTTTTATCGGTCGTTCACATGTCAAATCAAAAAGCGCTCCGCAGAGAAGTGACTCATTACCAGATACATAATTGGCCTGATTTGAGTACAATCCCTATGCGTAGATTTGCGTCCATTATTGAATATTTTAATAACTATGTCCCGCCGTATGATGCCATGGTGGTACATTGTCGTGTCGGCATTGGTAGGACTGGTGCCTTTATAGTAACTTTGGGGGCATATCGAATAATCGAAGCCGATATCAAACATCACGGAACTAAAATATCTAAATGGCTATGGGCACTAGAGTCGTTTTTGGGTCTGGTAATCGAAGTAGCTAGGAAACAAAGAAAAAATATGTTACCAAGTGGTAATCAGTACTACATGTGTTACAACGCATTGCGCCATATATTAATAGACAAAATGAAAACTAGCGACGAACCAGCAACCAAATTTATAGGGTGGTGAATTCACAATGACCTCCATTACACGCGTCCACGGTTAGTTGCTTGGGTTGGCCTACGAATTCCGACCACGGAATATTTTTGATTGGTATCCGCGATAAGTCGCACCATTTTTTCCACGCGTCCACGTCCTTAATGCAGTATGTCATTTTGACGATGTCATTATTGAAATACTTGGAAGCGAAATTACGAGCACGATCTATCCATAATCTCTTACGGCATGCCTGACTAGCTCTCTCAATGCTATCTATTTTAGTAGTTGGGTCATTGAGGTCTGGTATTTTTTCATCCAAACCATGGAGCAATGTATAGCACGCAGAATAAATGGAAGGGAAATCTTTGAGCGTTTCGATAATGAACCCAGACGCAAGAAGACCACCAGTTTTATAACGCTTGATGATTTCCATATCGTTGAACACTCTTTGATATGGTGCTAATTCGTAATCGCGATCTCCACTTTCCGTCATCAGGGTGTTACCAGATAACACGTCTCTGTTGTCAAATATCTGTTTAACGATATCATCCCATTCGGTTAAGCTAGCTTTCACCGTGTTAGATACATTATGTGTCAGCCAAGATGGCAAATCCAACGTTTCTATCAGCTTGGTATCTTTCCCACACATGACCCAGTTCTCCTGAACCAATATTACCATTTCGATGAATTTTTTAGCAGACAGATCCACCGAAGTAATGCTCCGTTTCGGCGTTTCCGAAGGGAATGATAAGATAATATTTTCTGGTTCTCCAGACGATGTCTCTAACGCGCCTGGGACGTATTTTTGTAAAAATGCTACCAGCGGTTCGTCTTTGTTCATACGCACGCGTCTGAAGTACCGAGGAGCGTACTGCGGATGGATACCATTACTAACATCTAACAAACATGATGTGGTTCCCGATGGCTTAACACACGTTGTTCGCGTTGCTGGATTAATACGTAATAATTTCGCCCATATTGCGTTCCATTCGCGAACAACACTGGCTCCCTTACGGAGAATATCGGGATTGAAACTAATGGATGGATTATCCATACAACCAGTCATACCAATGCCTAGTAGTGGGTCTCTTTCGCATATCATTTTTGTCACTCTTCCGAGATATTTGAAGTCGGTGTACGTGGCCTGAATTGTACCCAAGATACTCGCGTATTTGCATGCCGTGTAAAAGTCCGATTCAGAAGGGCACTTGGTCATATTAATATCACACAGGTTGCAAAATGCCCACCCAGTTTCTTCTCTAATTTCGTCGATTTTGCTTTCTTCATCGACGTAGTTGTATTTAATCCGCGGATATAAGCCGACTTCACCACACGGGTTGAACAACACATCTTCGGAATCTGCCCAAACCCATCCTGGCTCGCCAAACTGTTTGGTAGAATTAGTCAATTCTTTAAATTGTTCGTAACTAGTTTTGCCACGAATTAAAATGGCTGAATTATTACTATATTGTCTCCACGGTGCTTTCTTGTACCAATCGCCTGTTTTGGCGGTCATCATATCTTTGTCGTCGACATCGAATAATACCAACATAGCAGAACGTCTGACTCCTCCAGCCAGTACGGCATTGGATATCCATAACATAATTTCGTATACCTGGAAAGGGGTTAATTTAACTTCTTCTCCTGGTTTGAGATTATCTGTTATGGAACATAGGAATTTATTGATTCTTGATAACGATTTGCTCAATGGTGCTGGACCAGGTGCAACGGAACACGTTGTTATAAGACGAGAACCCTTCGGCCTGATCTGGTCATAGTCAAATACGATTGGGTTCGAACCGTCAGCGAACGAATTGATGAGCACGCCAACGGCATCACCCCATCCTTCAATAGTATCAGGAATGACGTATGTTTTTGGCGATCCTTCTCTTTTTTTGACAGGTTTTATTTGGCTGACGAACTTTTTACTAATATTTACACCAGCGCCACATCCGCATAACAGGAGCCACATCAATTCTTTGAACATCCCAAGTCGATCAGCGTACGTCCCGCTACAGTTGTATATACGGGCATGTTTGATGAGAATGGCTTCTCCACCGAACTGTAACGCCCTCTGCGAGCCAAGTATTTGTTTCTTACATATCATATCTTCTATACAATCTACTTCTTTGCTCATCTCTGGTGTTAGTATGTTCATCTGTGTTAATTTCTTACGATGCATGTCCATCATCCTTTTTACTTGTTCACCCCAGTTCTCACGATGCGCCGTTTCTCCATCGCCGACGATGTGAGTGTATTTAGACACACGCGTAAACTCGCTGAGAGGAGAAGCTATCGACATGACGATTATATTTTGTTTCAATTTTTAGATGCGTAATTAGATGCGTAATTCTAAATAAAACAAAGGGTATATAATCATGGAACAGATTTGGATAGCGATCATCATCATATTTTTGCTATTTGTAGTTTTTGTTATATTGAGGCAATCGGAAGCAGATGTTGGCGGAGATAAGAATTTTGGTTCTGAAACAAGTCTCAATGGCATATGGGAAGCTGACTTACCATTCTTGAAGGAAGCCAATCTACGCGTATTTACTGTGTATTTCTGTCCAGCTGACGGTAAATGGTTATGCCATTTCTTCGTTGAGGATAAAAACGGTAAGGTAATTCTTAACAAACAAACAAAAGTATCTATCGACGGGAAAAAATTTCACTGCGAAGACGACATGCGTATCTTTCCACAAGAATTGACCATTGTCCATAAAAAAAATTATATCGAATTATCAAATGGTGACGAATCTATAGCCGAATTGAATAAATATTGTCCGTTAATATAGGCAAAATGTTTAGTGGTAGAACAATCACCAACTTCGACGCGTTTGATACGTTATATTTGTCACGTGTACAAATCTATAACCCATTAATAGGTTTCCAGGTTTATGGCTCCAACACTACAACTCCAGTTATGGAGGTAGATGCGAAATCTAATTTGTCAACTTTCAATTCAGACCTCACCGTCAATGGAACAGTCACATTTACCAGCATTGTTATACACGAAATCGTAGATCCACAATTCGGTCTGGCAAGTGGTTACGCTGCTGACCTGTACGATTGCGGATTTTATGAAACGTATAACACAAACAGATACAGAGGCCTGTGTTACGATGTGACCGATGGATATTGGAAATTTTATACGGGCAATCCCACAAAACCTACAACGACAGTTGACAGTCCAGACACATATCTTGACCATTTGCGAGTACTCGATTTACAAATACGAGACGGCACGGTTGGAGCACCAGCTGTACAATTTGTCAACGAAACGAATATGGGGTTGTATAGAACTGGAGCTAGTAGTATGGGATTCGCCGTTGGAGGCGTGCTAAGAACTACCATAACAGACACTGGACTTCGTCTTTATTCTGGATTTAGTAGATACTGTAGAACCGAAGCATCGGCTGTAAATTATACTTTGGTCGGAACTGACGATGTTGTCGAAATTTCGACAACGAACAACATAGCCATAAACGTGCCCGCCGCAGCATCGTATCCTGGTAAGGAATATTACATTATCAAAACGGGAGCATCTGGTACGCTGACCATAACCAGGAACGGTGCCGACACTTTTGATGGTGCTGACACAACTATAGCACTGAGCGTTCAGTATGACCGTGTGCGTCTTACCTCCAATGGGGTTAGTATTTGGTATTCGGGTTAAAATTAATAAAGTAATATAGATATGCTAGCAAGTTCAAAAGTGAAACCAATTGCTAAAAATATAAAGAAATTACCTGTCCGAAGGAAACCAAGAATGGCGAAACCAACAGAACAGAAATCAACCACCACGCAGTGGCATGGCACGAAAACGCTCTCGAAAAAGGAAGATGAAAAGGAAGATCATTGTGTGGTTTGCCTTGAGCCCGTTGAAAAAAATGATAAGTATTTCTTACCATGCACGCACTATTTTCATAGAAAATGTATAGAAGAGTGGTTGAGACATAAACATGTCTGTCCCACTTGCAAACGCGATATTTATCGCACCGACCCTAATGACGTTGAGATTGATACTGTAAATGATTCAGGCCAGGACAGTTTAGTTATGTTCTTATCGCCCGTTTCCCTCAGTGAGTATGGCCGACATGGACCAGACATGGTTCTCATTCCGTGGATAGATAGGTTATTCCAACTAATCCAAGCATATCCTAGTAGCGAATTTACATATGCTGAATAAATGATTATTTTTTATAAAAAAGTGAATGCATAATACTGATATATGACACTCGATCACACCATGGACTGCAATCCGCAACTTGACGCATTTGTTGACAACTTTATCACTGTGCAACAAACTATAATAGAACTTATTATCTCTGGGGCTCCCGACGCTCTTGGCAAGTTATATTTGCTTATCGAGCGCATCAAGGAAATGGCGTACATCCCGAAAAACATCAGGATAATATTCGATTGTAGTGGTCGTGGCATCAAAACGCGTAAAAATCATATTGATATGATTATAACGCCTCAATTATTCAAGAACAGCATCTTAACGGTGCTCAAACTTCGTAACATGCTGGAAACGGATCCAAGGCTGAGTGAGCTAATCCATCCGATTGCTTTCCGACCAGAACGCGAGTTCGATTTACAAGCGCCGACGTTCTTCCTTCTTAATGAAAAGGGGATGCATGTCGCACTGCGTTCTGACCAAATTGCGATTATGTTCCTCGTCGATAGACTCCAAACCGCGATGTTTATCTACTATGACAAAAAACTGGAAGAAACTGCTCCAGGCATAGGACATGGCATAGTGAATATGATTCAAAACATTCTCGGAGAACACGCGGTCTTGACGTTCGGTCAAATTAGTTTGGTGGCATGTGCCGACATGAAGATAGACGTACCACCTAGAGCTTTTAAGATTAGCGACCTCAAAGCCGAATGGTATGTGCTAAAGAGATATAGATTCGCGACGGTGAAAAAATGCGTAACCTGCGGATATGATGGCACATCTTTACAACTCAAAGCATGCAAATGCAGAAAATTATATTTCTGTGATAAGTTTTGCATTGAAGATGCGACCCATAATTTCGACGCTTGCGCGTTATAACAAAAACTTATACGATGTATATTTGACTTAAATGAATACTTTTTTTATAAAATTGAAACCAATAATAGTGATGAATATAATAAGACATATACCTTCATGTCCAACACATCAGAAAAAAGTTTGGTGGATGATGTGATCGATGCTATGGATGGCATTCTGATAACCGACCCAGAACAGCAGGGAAGGTCGTTGAGCAAAGTGATTCCAGAATCCGAAGATGAACACTCTGAAGATGAGCATCATCCCGATGAAAAGAAAGTAGCCGAAAAAAATACTGATGACGAGGTAGAATTGGACGACACGGAGGACGAAGAAGATAAGACGGACGCTAAGGACAACAAAAAATTAGAGCCCAAAAAGCCAGCGATCAGCATGTCTGATTCACCAATTGTAACAAAATCGGAATCGCGACCAGAGCCCATCCCTATGGAATTAGATGATGTTGCATCGCTCAAACATGAGAAACAAGCAACACGTTCTCAGAAAGTGCCTGCCCAAAAAACAGATGTGGAGGACGAGACAGAAACTGAGGATGAAGGAAAAGAAAAAGCCGTAAGGAAAGAATCACCCCGAGACATCGATTTGGATGCGATTGATGCCAAAATAAAGATGGAGAGCGATGAAGAAACGGATGAGAGCGATGATGAGAAAGCTTATGGTGAAACCGATGTGGAAAGCGAAGCGGAAACCGAAGCTGAGGAATCAGAAGCTGAGGAATCAGAAGCTGAGGAATCAGAAGCTGAGGAATCAGAAGCATCGGCCGAAACTGAGGAATCGGAGACTGATGCTGTGTCAGGCTCAGAATCGTCTGGCTCAGAGGATGACACCGAAGTTAAAACTGATGGTACGGACACTAAGAAAGGCAAGGTCTTACCGAAGCGTAAATTAAAACGAGCAACTCCATCTGCTGGAACAGATGATGAGGATCAGACATCGAAGAAGGTCAAAACAGAGCAAGGTGAGAAACCGATATTTGCTAAAAAGCCACATAAATTCCATCCAGGAACTGTCGCATTGCGAGACATACGAAAGTATCAACATTCAACTAATTTGTTGATACCAGCTTTACCATTTGAGCGCCTTGTTCGCGAAACTGCTCAAAATTATAAGAACGATTTGAGATTTACTGAAGAAGCGTTAAAAGCGGTTCAGAGCGCTGCCGAAATGTACATAACAGAAATGTTCGGCAAGGCAGAATATCTGTCGATACATAGAGGTGGCTTAACCTTGGAACCAAAAGATATGAAGTTAGCACAATTGATGGGAGATCTTTCACGATGGTCGTGATTTCCCTTTGATAATATTTTTTTTACCAAATATAGATGGACAAGCAAATCAAGTTACTAGCCGTCAAGGTTTGTCCTAAACAGTTGGTACCGAGCTTATTACCGTTGCTCGAGGGACGGACTGCGGACGAGACCGCTTTTACTAAATTCGCTAATGAAACGCGAAAATATGTGCCAGACTTGGATACCGAAAAACAGATATCTATCCCAGAGACGTTGCCAGAGCTTAAATATACAAACGACGAACGCAAATTGCTTGCAAAATTGCACAACAGATTATGCAAAAAGAAACATAACAGCTCACACGAAAACTTGTCGTGTCTAATGAATCATATTAGGCAACGGAGCGGAGGGGGAATAAGCACGCAGATGAAATTGATAACGTCCGTTGCAGTTTTCCTGGCATCTTTATTCATCTCATCATATTTACGACGCAAGCGTATTATAGAGCCAGAAATGTCAATCACGAGTTTAATATTAATTGGCGTAACTATAATCCTTGTCAATATGGCCATCACTGCAAATGAAAAGGAAATAGAAAAACAAAATAAGGAAGCAATGCTTCAAGGTTACGAAAGGTCGCGCAAAGATATGGAAGACCAACCAATAAACATGCATACTGAAAAACAATTAAGTAAATCAACGTGGCTAACTGAGACGTCATATTACATTCGTATGTTCGAATTGTGCATGGAATGCTACGCCTGGTCGCATCCATCGAATTCAGATGCGCATTGTATCCTGTCGCCAGAATCCCAAATGCGAACCGTTTTAAAACACATCATGCAAGTCACTCCGTCATCTGTGGCATTACCTGCGGAAGCGCTACATAACGTAGAGAGAATTCTTGGGGGTGTCATCGGAGACCAAAATCGTTTCTTCAAACAAGAAGAATTGGAATTAAAAAGGCCACCCCCAGAAGTCGTATCTCCCCCACTGCCTTCACTCCCACTGCCACCCTCACTTCCGTCTTCGAGTTCCAGCTCTTCGAGTTCCAGCTCTCCGAGTTCTAGCTCTCCGAGTTCTAGCTCCTCGATTTCCGTCTCTTCGAGTTCCAGCTCTTCAAGCTCCTCGAGCTCGATGG
>JACCDW010403097.1_pt1 | contig 10084 bp, 5 predicted proteins | sample 7449781 | NCBI WGS metagenome assembly JACCDW01 (sample SAMN15323449, study PRJNA562643) | freshwater metagenome | isolation source: river surface water | place: USA:Blue River Watershed | collected 2017-08-18 | reverse complement strand
CCCGTGTCGGATTGCGTCAAGAGCATGTCCCTCCCCACCCTTATGCCAATAACCAAGCGACTTAAGAGCCGGATTTGGGAATAAGGCTTTTGCGTCAGCGGGAGCTTGTAGATACAAGTCATCTGCTTTCATACCCAAATCCATCATGCATTGCTTTAGAATTCCAATCTGCTCTAAAGAATAAGGCGACTGAGCGTTCTTTACAGTCTGAGCATTGATGGTAAATCTTTCGCAGGCAATCTCGATAGGTAGACCTTGCATCATTGCATCAGCAAGTGCTTTTCTAATTGGACCAGCATATTCATCTTGCTGATACTCGCCAGACCAAAGTAGCTCTGGGTCTTTGCCATCTTCTTTTAAAAAGAAAGCAATACCGCTGGCTTTGCCGGGATCAACAGAAAGAACAAATTTAGACATATTTAGCACCCCAGTTTTCTAGTGGACCATCAACATCGGCAGTGAGTGGCACTGCCCAACCATCGCGTGTAGTCATGCACTCACGCACAATCTGCTGAATTTCGGCAGCATCTTCTCGTGGTGCGTTGAGCACGATTTCATCGTGTACAGGAACAATAAGTAGTTCGGTCAAATCAGCTTGATCAAGCTTAATTAAGTTTGATTTGAAGATTTCAGCTGCACCACCCTGGATTAGGTAGTTGACTAATGTGTAGACGCGGTCTTCGTCACAAGGTAGTCGACGTCCAGTCCAAGTGTTTACATAGCCTTGACCCTCCGAGCGGAGACGACGCATACCTACATCTTCTACACGCTTCTGGAACATCTGCATTCCAGGGAAACGCTTGTCGAACTCATTAGATACAGCACGCATCTGGTCTTCTGGCACGCCTGCAGTAAGAGCCTGCTTAGCGACACCTGCACCATAGAGGCGTCCATAAACTACACCCTTGATAAGACCACGACGCTTGTCAGACTTTTGCATAGTCGGGTCTTGGTAAATCTCACGGCCAATCTCGGTGAATGGGTCAGAGCCAGTTGCATCAGCAAGATTGAACAGATTAATTAGATTCGGGTCCTGAGATAGGGACGCAAACATACGGAACTCGACCTGGTCAAGGTCGGAAGTGATGATTACGTGGTTGTCGTCCTTAGGCAAGAACGCACGGCGGACAGTATCGTCACCCTTAGGTAGGGTCTGCAGTGCTGGGTTTTGGATAGACATACGACCAGTGCGAGCACCGAGTGTCTTTACAGACGGATGTACAAAGCCATTGACGTTGTCATTGATGAAGTTAGAGAAGTAGGTAGATGCAAGCTTGTCCGCCTTACGCTGCTTTAAAGCAACGTCAGCAAGTTGTTGTACTTCAGATGTGCCATCACGCAACAAAAGCTTTAGTTGGTCAGCAGACGCTGACTTTGCACCAGACGGGGTAGTTTCAGTAATCATTGCACCAAGTGCCTCAAACTGACGGACTAGCTGAGCGTTGCTTGTGATTGCAATTCCATAGGTTGACTTAGCCCAATCTTTTACCTGTTCTGTGTAGTCAACAAGCTCTTGATATTTCTTCTTAGAGTAGTCAAGATCTAGACGAGCACCGTTGAGCTCCATACGAGTAACAATGCGACGAGTATTCATTTCAAGCTCATAAGCTTGGCTATATGGCTGCCCTGGTCCACACTTCTCCCAGAACATCTCCCAGAGACGCATTGTAAGGACTGGGTCAAGAGCACCATAAGCCCAGTAAGGCTGAAATGTAATTGGAACCGTTCCCCAGGTCCAGCCGTTTTTTGCCATACCAAGGTCTAGGCTGTCTTGCAGTCTGGCAGCGTTAGCATCAACATACTGAGAAGTAAGTCGCTTTAGAGCACCTGAACCAAGCGGGTCAATTAGGTGAGCCATAATCATTGTGTCGTGTACTCGATGCCAAGGCATCTTCCATCGAGATTGAATCTCAAACCAACGTGCTTCGAACGCCACATTGTGGCAAACAATTGGCCCATCAAATTTGTCCATGGCCTCGTAAAAAACGCCAGACCATTCATCCCACGGGATTGCCCAGCCGGTCATAGCGTCGCCAACCTGAACTAGTCGTAGTTTTCCATGCCATGGCGAGAGCGCGTCGTCTCGCTTGCCGCCTGGTAACTCACCAGTTTCTGTGTCTATAGAGATGGCGTTGTAGGGTCTACGTTCACCTAGCCAAGTAATAAATTCTCGTGCTTTTTCGACACTGTCGATTAGCTCTAGTCTTACACCTTGTAAATCTGTCATTTGCGTCTTTCGTATTGGTTGTTACATAGTACTACTATTATTCAATTATTTCAAATCTATACACTTCTGCAACATCTTTATCTTTTTTAGCTGCTTCTTCTAGCAGTCTCTGAGCGACATTAGTTAGATATCTAGCACCATTATCGTCATACTTATATAAAGCATCAAGGACAGCCGAAGCTTGATCGCTAACCTGTGCCCAGTATCGATCTTTTTCAGGGAAGACTAAATCGATTGTAGCATCAGGATAGCATCTTTCGCAAGTAATGCTATTTTCTCTTAACTCGCTTCTGTGTACCTCTTGAAGGCTGTAGTTGTGAACTAGCTCGCAAGCGGCTCCATGAAAAACAATGGACACTCCGACCCTAGATAGAACATATTGACCACTAGTTGTTTTATAGAGTTTAAACTCAATCCATCTGGTGGATCCATGCCTATATGATGTCGAGCTTGCTAGCAACTCGCCATCGACATATAAAGTGCGGTTGCCGTCTTTTACGGCTATCATTTAGTTCTTCTTTTCCTCAGAGCTTTTAGCCTCTAGTTCAGCAATCTTTGCCTCTAGTTCAGCAGTCTTTTTGCGTTCAATAACTAAAAGGGCCTCAAGCTCTGTAGCCAAGCTCATTGATTTTGAGAGCTGGTCTCTAGTTATAGCTAAAACGTTGTTAAATACTTCTTGATTGTTATCAGACATTTGTATCTCCTTATATTTGTCTTTCGTATGTTTCTATTCTACTACTGGCGACCCAGTACGTACTGGAAGGCTGCCTCATAGTTGTCGAATCTAGCAACTTCTTTTTTAGAGATATTGTTAAACACCACAAATATGGTAGATTCTCCATCTACAATGCTAATTATTTTGTACATTAATTCCCCTCCAATGCCGAAACCCTGGAAGTAAGATTTTTTATCAGGGAGTCTTGATACTTAATAGCTTCTACCAGTGCCGAAGTAAGTTCTCCGTACTGAATACCGTCTGGAACTTTAGAGCCATTTTGATCAGTTATGTAGTTTACAAAAACCTTTAAGGTTTCAATTGCGTCTAGTTCTTCAGCAACAAAACCAGCATAGAATCTAGCGTTTTCATCCTCTTCTACTTCGTTCTTTAGTCTAAATTGTTTAGGAACCAAAGAAAGGATATCCTCATATGAGTACGTGGCATCTACAATATCTTGCTTATATCTTGCAGATGATGTAGTCCTTATTAGGTCTCCATTGTTATTAAACGAAGCACCAGTCGTTCCACCTCCAGCTAATATAGTTCTAGTTAGAGAACCTCCAGTGGAAATAGAACCATCAGTTTGAATAACACCAGCAGAACTTATCGTTACACCGCTGCTACCAAAACCACCGCCAATTTCTAAGCTTCCAGTTGCAGACACAACTGAAGTGGTGTTTCCTATTGAAACGTTTCCACCGAGAACATTTAAATTGAGAGTAGATGCTGCTCCATTATTTACAGCCTGAATTTCATTATCATCAATACGTAGGTTTAGAGTAGAATCCCCACCTACCTGAAAAGCGTGTAGAGTAGACGCAAGAGTTACGTCATCGGTATTGCTTAGTCTAATGTACGGAGTATCCACTGACTGAGCATCGAAGTCCGCACTAATACTTACGTTTGTAGTGTTGGCTTTTATGGTATATAAAGAACTATTTTCTTCAATAAAACCACCTACTGGTTCATACGGTCCATAGTATCTAAACTCATCTGCAATAATTGCCACTCTTGATTGTCCCGTAGTCGAGCTGTAGTAGCCGCCAACTACTGCGTAGCTTGCAATAGAAGTACTTCCGTTAGAAACAAGAACATCATTTCCAATTGCAACCGATTCAAAACTAGTTTTTTTGTCGCCAACTTCAGTTTGGGAGTAGGACTGCAATTTACGATATGAAGTTGTATTTTGTAAGTACTGATACTCACCCGAACTTATAGTTAGTGACTCTGATTCGGGGTAGTCTATCAAGAAACTGTTTTCTTGAGTAATTGCTGAAATACTTGGGTTTGAATATAACAACTTACTAAAGTTGGTTCCCCTAAAACCGACTCGGCTTAAGTAATTCAACTGAGCGTCCTGAGTACTTAAATCAATATCAATCCAAGTCTTTGTACCCTCAACGGACGCCTGAGCGGGATTGTCTACTGTACTGTCATACCAGCGGTTAGTTGCTAAATTATTGCCATAATACGATTTGTTGTTTGTAGCTAGGTATATATTGTCTAAAACATAGCCAATTGCGGTAGACGCTGTTACTTTTGTAGCAGTGACGTTACCTAAACCATCGTGCTTATATAACCAGCCAGGAATTTGGATGGTGATATCAGACTGAGCCTCGTATCCAGTAGAGTCTTGAATTTTATAATTTGCATCAAGTAAATCAGCATCAATAATAATTAAATCTGATTTAGTCATTGCAGGAATACCTACGTCAGGATCTAGATATCCTTCCATAAACGCATCAGATGTAGTCAAATAATACTTATTTGTTCCGGCATCCCACTGAGCCTTGGTAGCCACTGAAACAACGTTTGTTAGCGGAGTAGTGTTTGAATTTGAATATTTAAGTTGAATCTGAGAAATATCAAGTGCTGTATTGTAAGCACGGTAAAATGCTTGATCTCTAACACTAGTATCTAGATTTACCCTACTTTCATAAAGATAAGTTCCAGCTAAGTTTGCATATATGTCATCAGCGGAGACATAGAAAAGAGTAGAAGTAGGGGCAGGAGAAGAAAGAACCTTAAAACTATAACTATTAGTGAATCCACTAGTATTCGGTCTAGGCGTAAAATTAGAACTTATTTCGCCAAAACCATCGTCAGGTCCAAACTTAAAATCAAAAAATACAATGTCATCTGCAACATAAGAGTGAGTAGTAGATGTTGTTGCTTGGAAAAGACCAGCACTACCAGTTCCAGTTCCAGCTGACGTTTTCACTGTTCCAGTAGCCAAAACAACAACTGTTGTTGAGTTAGCACTATATATCTGGCCTTTTGCAATGTTGAAAGTAGCTGCGTTTGCTCCAGTAAATCCAGTTACGGTAAGCCACTGGCCAGCAGCAAAAGTTAGTCCAGTTCCTGTATAAGTTATTGCGGTAGCGTTAGAAGATGCGGAAGTAAATGTTCCCGTTAAGTTATATCTAGCAACGGATGACTTAGCAAAATATGCAGGAACATAGTATGTGTGTATCGTTGCACCAAAATACAAGACTCTATTGTTAGCAAATATGGTGTAATCCGTACCAGCAGCGTAGTCTAATTTTCCTTCAAAATAAGTACTTAGTCCGCTTGATGTCCAAGTTACACGTCCGCCAAACTTACTTTCGTAATCATATGTTCTTGTTCCAAAGACAGTACCAGCGGTAGTGATTGCTCCAGGATTGGAACCAACATTTACAACAAGAGTCGTACCAGTAGTTCCAGTCAGTGCACGCCATTTACCGTTGTATGCAGAAGGAGATACGCCTTCAATTATAACGTACTCGTTTGGCTGGATATTGTGCGCTGTAGCTGTAGTTATACTTACGTTTGGTGCGGAGTAGCTCGGGGTGTGCGTATTGATGGCCGCACCAGTTAAGTTGGTGAAATCGTCTAAAGTTAAAGTAAGACCAGTTCCAGCAGTCCATGACGTATTGCTACTAGTTATGACGTTAGATGAGCTTATGTACTCAAAGCTAGGATTCTCAACGATGTTCATGTCTTCAGCAGACACGTACGCTACACCAGCACTGGAGAAGTAGCCATAGTCAAACTCACGCTTACCGTAGTCTCTCAGATATAGACCAGCAACGTCTGGATTATATAGCTGAGCTGTACCAGTGGCAGCCGACTCGGAAACGTCTGTACCAATATTGTCATAGCTAAAAGTATCGTTTGTTACAGCAGTTAATAAGACTGGCACCGATCCGTTATTAAAAGTAGTGTCATCTTCTAGATCAACAGTTACGTAGTCACCTACTATATATTGGTGATTTTCCGCTGTAAGAGTTGCAACATTGGATGCTCTATTTTTAGAGGTAACAATGATCTCTTCGGGAGAGTAGGACTTATAGAGACCGACATAGGTGCCGCTAGTTGTGCCCTCGTCTGTGCTTCCAGTAGCACTGCTTTCAATAAAAGTACCAAGCAACGTATGAGGCCCAATAATACGAGAAACAGCAGGAGTAGAGATATTCCAATAACCGATAGTTCCGGAGTAGGCGTTAATGTCGCCTCGAACAATTACACTTCCAAACTCAGCGTTACCATTTCCAGAAATTCTCCAACCAGAATATCCTTCTACAAAGTTCTCTGTCTGAATAGTTCTGTTAAAAATAGTTAGTTCTTCTGCAAGCGCAGACTCACCAACACTCTGAGAAGCAAGCCCAGTAGTTAGGTAGTTTTGTCTAGTATTTAAATTTGTTGTTGTTTGCTCGAGGGAAGTTAAATACCCACCAAGGCTTTTATTACGTCTAAGTCTTCCACTAGCCACTAGTATCCACCTGCCATTCAGGAATTAGGTTCAAAGTTATTTCCTCAGGGAATGCCGGAGAGTTTGGAACCTGCACGTTAATTGACTCAATTTTTCTAAGGATTACATCTTTTCTAGGCTCTAGATAACTCGCTAAACGCTCTTTAATAAAGTCATCATTAATAATTACTTGACACCAGTCGCCAGGGTTGTAAGAACCAACTACAGGATCTAAAGATCCATTAATCACAATCGAGTACTCTCCCATAGGAGGTCTAGACTGTTTTAGGTATCTAGTTGCAGTTTGATATAAGTCTTCTTCGATGTCGTAATTACCCCAGTTATCAACATTCAACACATCGCCGGGAGGAACAGACCAGTCCACTTTTTCGGTACCATCAATAATAGGCCAGCCGTTAGCTAGCAGTTCAGTATCAGTCGCGGCCGAGTATCGAGGACTTGACTCAGAACCAGAGCCACCGCTATCAGCCGTAACAAACATTCGGGTGGCAGCATTTTCAGCATTTTCTGTCAAACTGACACTACTGATGTTTCCTGGGTATTCAAAAATAAGTTTATCTGCACCAAAAGCACTAGGCGGTGCATACTCACCCGAAGATAAAGGATTTGCTAGTAAATACTCGGTCAAGCTATCAGGCTTTCTTGGAATAAATACAAAATTACGTTTAAATGTACTAATACCGTTTACTGTCTCTACCGAGCAGTCAATTCGATACTCAAAGCCATTTACATTTTCTGAGTACTTATCTAAATGCTCTCCAATATTGGTTAGATTTCCACCAAGCAAAGTATTGGTTATTACTGGATAGGTGCTATAGTCATCACTAGAGAATGTCATTCCACCAAGATTTGCATTTCCAGGGAACTCGCCATAACTCTTTACGTATGTTAAAGGCACTTTCGAAGCATATGCAGCCCTAGTAACAGTGGCCTTTGTAAGCCCAGTCAAACTTAATGTCACGCTTGGTGCAGTGTAGGTGTAGGTAAAGGTGTTTGCGTCTGCAACAGTAGCAACTTTTACTGGCTTGTTATCATTACTAAAATGAGTTTCATAGCCAGTAATTCTAACTACAACATAGTCACCAACCCTGAGCCCATGGTCCTCGCAGGTAATTGTTCTTGTAGTTGATCCAGATGTACAAGAAGCTCCGGTAGGGTATAGAACTGGACCAAAATTACTATAAGATGCGGCGGTAAATCCTGTAGCTGCAGTGAGTGAAACTGGGCTTCCAGAGTTGACATAGCTAAATCTAGTAGTAGAAATTACATCAGTTACTTTTACTGGATCACCATCATTGTTGAAGGTGCTATCGTCAGAGTTAATAATCACAAAGTCATCTTCTAAGAACCCATGAGCAGCAGATGTAGTTATTGTTGCTATTTCTCCAACTCGTTGCTTAAAAGTTATTGTTTTAAAAAGTTTTGACATTGAGCTAATAAGAGACTTAGTTCTGACTACAGTTCCTCCAGAATTTTGCAAGGTAACATTGGCTGTACCGACAGGACTTGGAGAGTAAGTAAAAATTACATCACTAACTACAGAATTAATAGTCTGAGTTCCATCAAAAACAGTGTCAAACCCTTTAGCTTGAATGTCTACTCTTATTTGATCACCGACATTAAACCTATGAGGAGTTTCGGTAGTTATGTAAACTTTGTTGATTGTGGCGGAGTTCTTATTTCTCCTTTTGTACTGAAATTGTTTAATATTTACAGTATTTCCAGGCTCGACTGTCATATCATACAGTGGCTCATACTGAAACCAAGTAGGGGTTGCGTTAGCTTCTACGGCAGTAACAGTGTGATACCCACTATATAGCGGCTCATTCCAGCTAGGGTCGTCTACGCCCGAGACATAGATGTGGTCTCTGGCAACAAAATCATGTGGATTTGATTCGTAGGTGTCAAGCTCTAGACGCCTTCTCGGCACTGAATAGTTTACGTATGAGTTTTTAAGAGCTACACCTTTACTAGTAGTATTGGCGGTTGTCAGTGAATATTGGAATGTATTTTTTGTAACTGATGTGATTACAGCAGCTTCGTCACCCTTGTTTAAAACTATAGATTTTACACCCTTAGATATTTCTTTATCTTTTTCTACGTCTATCTTAATAACATCGCCAACTTTAAAAAAGTGAGGCTTTTCTGTAGTAAGAGTGACAACATTGCTAGTTACAAGCGCTTTAGTTACTGATTTTCTAGCTGTCTCAACCACTCTTCGGTACTTAAGTGGGTAGGCAGTCTCTGTCAGCTCCGAACCATTTATTGCTACCGTCAGACCGGCGTCCCCGGTATCAAACTTATATGTTGTTGTAGATGGAACTTCAGTAACAGTCCAGGTCTCATTTTTATCAATATCGTTATTTAAATCTGGATGCACGTTTGTTAACTGAACAGTTTGACCAACAACAATTCCATGAGCGACATTTGTAGTGATTGTCGCTATACCGCTGTCTACTTTTCTATATGTAGTACGGTATGCATTAGTTACACCAGGCTCTACTAATTCATTTGCGAATTCAATTGAAGTAAAGTCATTGAATGCTTCTGTAATTAACTTTCGTGCGTAGTCATAGGTATCAACTTTAGAGGTTACCGTGATTGCAGAGTAGTAGCCAGTCGGTAGTGCTGGCAGTTTTGGTATGGTAACAAAAAAGTATGACTCTACGCCTTCAGCGGATGTTATAGTTCCGGTGGTATCGGCCAAAATAACCGAACCATTAGTAGCAGCTGGTGTTAAAAGACCACTAGTGGCACTCGTGTAGCTTATAGTGTCCTTACTAACAGATGTAATAGTTCTAGAAGACTCGTTTAAACTAGTTCTACCTGAAGTAGTTACTCCAGAAATATTAACAACATCACCAACTCTAAATAAATGATTAGGAATTGTTAATAAGACGCTAGTTCCTGTACGGTAAGAAGTTTCAATACCTATCGAGTAGGCACCTTCTAAATCGTAGTAGTCATTAAAATAGCCGCCAATACCAGTTTGAGCAAACGATAATTTTACTTTTGTTCTATTGCCCTTAGCGTCCGTAGCAGGGAACTGTATGTCCTGATTCTTCATAACAATTCGAACTTTAGAGCCAGTCTTCTTTTTAAAAGCAATTGCTTCTAAGTCGTAATTGAATGTTTTCCAAACAAATCTGTGCTGAAGGTAGCTAGTAAATTCAGAGGCACTAATAGTTAAGGTTCTGTCGACTAGGGTGTAGTCTCTAGACCATATCATTCCGCCCCAAACGCAGATATTGTTTCTAGTGACGTATAGGGCAGTCTTTCCCGGCATTGTGTTGTCGTAAAGATTTAAATCTTTAGTGTCAGGGGCGATGGCAATAGTTCCAGAGAAAGCCCCCGCACTTTTTAAAGCACGCTCAAAGCTGACGTT
>JACCDW011575707.1_pt1 | contig 10088 bp, 8 predicted proteins | sample 7449781 | NCBI WGS metagenome assembly JACCDW01 (sample SAMN15323449, study PRJNA562643) | freshwater metagenome | isolation source: river surface water | place: USA:Blue River Watershed | collected 2017-08-18 | reverse complement strand
CTCTTTCGTCTTTTCTCTTTCGTCTTTTCTCTTTCGTCTTTTCTCTTCTCGATGTTGTCTCCTCGAAGATCCACCGTCCCCACCCAACCTCCTAATTTTTGTGTTTAATTTATAGGATTTTCATTTCGTCATAAAAATCATGAAAATTTTGAGATGAAATTATGATTAAATGATTGAATGATGACGTCACAATTTCATCATTTCATCACAAAACTGTTCAGTTGGTATCAGACCGTCCAAGCGTTTACATCTCTCTGAAATTCTACTTTGAGTAAGATGGTTTATGAAAATTTAAATATTGTAGACTTATCGACAGTGTTTAATCTAGATGAAAATTTTAATTATAAATTAGATATTTTGTATAAAGACTATTTAAAATTAAATATTGAAACAAATCCAAAAATTTCTGGATATGAAAATCCATCAAACTTTTGTTTTGTAAACATATCAACCAACTCTTTGTTAATCTTAAAGATGTTTATAGAGAGAATTAAGTCTCAAAATGATGAAATATCTAAATTACTACATGTGCAATATGAAAAAATAAAAAGTGGAAAGAGTGGTTCTTGGGTCGAATTAATGGTAGAAATATTTAAAATCAATCCAAATTTAGTGTTTTTTAGAAAAAATTCTATAACCTTTTCACCAGCTGCATTGAAGGAGGGAGACCCAGTTGAAATGTTAAATTTTTTAGTAGAATATACAAATACTAGTGATTTATTTATATGGAATGTTGATTTTGGTATAAATAATGAGGTACCAGAAGGATTGAATTCACCAAATAAATTTCTAACATATATCAACTCTATATTAGATGGTAAAACATTGAAAAATAAATATTTATTGTTAAATTTTACTATAGACTATGAAACTTTAATTTTCCCCTTTTTAAATATTAACAATTCAATATTTGTTTTATCATCCATTGGACTTGGTACAAATAAAGTTGAAAAGGGTTCAACTGGTCACTATCAAACAATTTATAGAGTATCCAAAAATAAATTTAGATTTATTTCCGATTTAAAATATGAAGACGTCACCTTTAAACAAATTTATACCTCAAAAAAAGTTAGATATTTAATTTATGAATATTGGGGTGAAAAAAATGTTCAAACATTATTACTTTCTGGTCTAGAGCCGAAAAGGATTGAAAAATTTATTAAAGGTGTTACACCAGTTAAACTAGCTAATGGCGTTGAAGATGGAGAACAAATTGAAGATGAAAATTTTGAAGTGGAATCCAATTTAAATTCCATCGAAGATGATGAATTCATAGATGATAAATTGACCAAAGATTTTTTAAAAGCCCAATTAAACGTAGAACCGTTTTTAGGACCATCACCATTAAATTACGAAGAATTTTCAAATTATACAGGAGTAATTGATATAATTGATGATTTTGAAGATGTTAATGGTTTAGAGGCAATTTTACCACAAGAAAATGTAAATTATAATCCTTTATTAAACATGGTTGATAGTTTCTCAAACGAAAATAAGAGAATGAGCACTAAAATGATTAATTATCTTAGTAGCTTAGATGATTTGGAAAATGTTGAAGATTCTGATGGAATTGGTGATTTCATTACCGATGTAGAAAGTCAAGATGAGGAAAGTGAAGAAAGTTCTGATGACTCGTATGATGATGATCCAATCGTTTTTATGGGTAGTGAGGCACCCATCTATCGCGAAGACTACGAGGCTTCTAAGCAAAAGACTAACAAGACTGGAAGGAAAAAAAGACGTAGGAGGAAGAATATTGATCCCGATTACAATCCAGATACAACACCTTCCCCTCCTAAATCACCAACGTTTTATCAAAAATTTAAAATGCCTAATCACAAAGTTCCTAGAAAATTACTGTTTGATTCCGACAACTTTGTTGAGTTACCATCTAAAACATTACCACCAATAACCTTGATTAATAATCAAGCAAGATTATATCAAAATAAAAATGAGATTGAGGAAAGTATTGAAGTTCCTTTTATAAATCCACAAAAACATTTATCACCCGAACTGGATATTCTCGTTAGTGAGAGTTTTAAAATTAATTTCAAAAAGTTAAAAATTAAACCTCCATCAAATACATTGAGTGCAAAAATTATATCATCTCTAAAGAGAAATCCATTGATTCCTAGATATCATGTTCATCCATATGTACGTGGGCTAATACATTATATAAATTTACTTAAAGCTAGAACAATTCGACATCAATACGATTATAAAGAAGCAATCCCGACCGATAGCACATTTCCACTAACACTTAGAGCAAACATTTTCACTGAGGTATTTAGATTAAATAAATTAAATGCCATTGAAACTCTGCGTTATCATTTTAATGAGCCACTCATTCCAAGATTAATGAAAAGAAGGAGAAAGATTAAAATAACATTTACTGCCTCAAATAAATTTGACTCTTTTATTAATCAAGTAAAAATGCTGAAAGTAGAATTAAAATAAAATTTATTTTGAATAATTTTAATTTTTGATTATTTTATTGATTATTGATTATTTTATTGATTATTTTGATAATGATTTTTTACATTGAACAAGCTTCACATTCTTTATTATTACGATTACAAACAGGTGGAATCTCTTGTTCATTCGAACCTCCATAAAAATTATTTTTCTTAAATGATAGTAGCGGTCTAAAATAATAACAGCCCGTCTTCAATCCTAATCTCCATCCATAAATTAACAATGATGCCAACTCGCTATTCATTGATTCTTTAAACACATTTTGAGAAATGTATAAATTAAACGATTGAGATTGGCAAATAAATCTCTGACGTTCGGCTGATAGTAAAACCTCATTTTGAAAATCGCAATCAAATACGGTTTCTAATTTATTTTTTTCTTCTTGGGAACAAAATGGAGCGTCCATAAATGTATTTCCATGATTTTGAAAAATCCAAGCATCAATAACTTTTGGATCTACATGCTTCAAAATTTTATAAACATACTCATTATACCGAATGAAACCAGTAGTATCTGTTCCAATATTTTGAATATGTGAATATATATTCTCGAAAGATTCATTGACATTTTGTATAATTGAAGAACCGGCTGTTGGCATTGCCGTGGTCAATAAACTGTTTCTTAAACCCTGTCGTTTAATTGTTTCTTTTAAAGCGGTCCAATTCAAATTTGGATCCAACTTTTCATGAATATTTAAAGGAATAATTTTAAATGAATCATCAATAGAATTATCCAACTCCTGTCTAGCTTCCCATTCTGCATATAAATCAAATTGCAATTTACCCTGTGAAGCAGGAGAATCATAAAATTTTTTATATATACCCCTCTCTAATGCTAATTCAGTGCTCCTTGATAGTGATGCAAAATATATGTGTTCTGATACACGCATATTAAATTTATGAAATTCATCACTTTTCCTATCCAAACCCAACATCATTTGTGCATCATATAGTCCACTATAACCAATTCCCAAAGCCCTATGTTTTGCGCCATTTTGCGCAATATGAAAGTTGTAAGGTTGGTCAACCATACAATCCAAGATTCCCGTTAAATAGGAAACTGATGATCTCAATCCATCGAAATCAAAGTATGTGCTATCATCATCTTTTCTCTTTACAAATGTTGGTAAACACATTGTACCCAATGTACAAATTCCCATGGTATCATCATTTGTATGTTGCATAATCTCGACGCATAAATTTGAAGTTACCACAGGTCCAATATTCGCTTGATTCGACATATGATTTATAGTGTCCTTGTTAACGAAATAAATACTTCCAGAAGCCATAATTCCTTGAACAATTTTCAGAAACAATTCGTTGGCATCAATAGTACATGAATATTTTCCAGCTTCAACCAATTCATTGTATCTTTTATCAAAGGCATCACCATACAACAGGGATAACTCCTCGAGCGTTTTCATATCGGAGAATAAGTGATATCTTTTATTTTGGAAAACAGCTTTAAAAAAATTATCACGAGCCATTACTCCAAATTTTACCTTTGATAAATGATGGTGATGATTTGGATCCATATGATCTATACATTTGTATATCTCCGAGTGGTAGATATCAGTATAAATCGCACCATCTGCTCGTTTATTTTGTCTAGTTGCAATTGAAGTCAATATTTCATTAATCATTTTCATTTGTTGAAGTAGACCAGAAGACATTTTCAATGGAGAAATTTCTTCACCAATAGCAGGGTATGTTCCATAGCCAATTCCAACCGCAGATCCATTATTCAAAATCTTTGTCCAACCACACAGTTGATTAGCAAAATTTTCAAATTTATTAGAAGCTGAACCAAGAAAACATGATGCAAACTGTCTACAACCACCAGCATTTCTTAGTGTACTCGTTGAGAAATTAAATTCACGATTCCATAGACGATTAAAAGTTTCTACATAATGTTCCTTATCACAATCTATAGCGACCCGCAAAAAACATTGGGCGACAGTTTCCCCTTCCAATAAAGCCATGTCTTGTAACCGTTTATAACCATTGTTATTCATCCAAGATGGTCTATCCAAGTTGTCAATAATTGATATATCCACATCATCCAACTTTTTATGAAAATCTCTTTGTAGGTCCTTCCAACAATTTAATCCATTATATTCTCTCTTCAGTTTTTTCGAGCTACCAATGTCATCATCATTTTTAAGCGAATTGATTTTCAGTAATTTATTTGTCTGATTTACTTGCTTCATTTTACAAATTTCCAAGACTTACTTTGAACTTTAATTAACACAATAAATGAATTGAAAATAATTTTTATTTATATAATTTCATTTCATCATAAATACACATTCATTTGTTTGAAATGATTTGAAATGATTTGAAATGATTTGAAATGCTTACATATAAATAGGTGTGTTTATTAAACTTTTGTTTGTTTATTCAATTTGTTTATTCAACTTGTTACCTAATCAATTTCAAATTAATCAAGTAAAATGGAAACAAAACAATACAGTGAAACGCGTAATAGAGGAATAATATTATCACCACGTGATTTGGAAGTCGTTTTATATGAACCTTCACATCGATATGGAGTTGGTGATAAATTTGCAACGAGATCAGTTAGTAGTTTAACATCTATATTTTTTGATGGGTTTGATGCAGATTCTATTATTCAAAAGAAAATATCAAAAGAGTCGTATAATACAAATGATGATGCGGCCTTTTTGAAGGCATCTTGGTCATTGACTGCTTCTATTGGCACGGGAGTTCATAAATTATTTGAAAATTTCTTTAATAAAGAGGAAAATGATTGGAATTCGGAACCATTAATTCTTCCAAAAACCTTTGAGAAATTTTATGAGCCAAATGTCGAATGTACACACATTTTTACACAGGAGCATTTTTCCAGAGCTCTAAATGAACGATATGATAATTTTATTCGCTATAAAATATTTTTTGAAGCAATGGAATTTGTTGCTTCGGAATATATAATTTATGGAAAAGTTGCTGGTGAGTTAATTGCTGGAACCATTGATGCATTATTTAAAAAAGATGATGTATATTATATAATTGATTGGAAAACTACTGATAATTTGATAAATGGGTTTAGTAGCATTATTAATAAAGACTCAATTTTTAAAGGTAAAAAAATGACAAAATTTGATAAATACAAATGTCAACTACATTGTTACCAGTATATTTTGGAAAAGTATTATGGTGTAACTATTGGCTTTATGGCAATTGTACAAACATCTAATCCACAATTTAATATTTTATCAGTTGAGAAAGACTGTCTATGTAAAGAATATTATAAATCAAAAGAAAATGAATAAAAGATTAATGATGAAATGAGATGAATTTTAATTATGGGTTTGTTGTTTGTTTAAATGATGAAATGAGATGATTTAAATAAAAATACATTTTTGAAAAAACTTTATTATAAGTGTATTCTTTAAGATGCAGTCAAATATAATTGAAGAAAAAATGGAGCAGAATTTGCCGAAAGCCAAAAAAACTCCAAAGGAAAAGGTTGAAAAAACTCCAAAGGAAAAGGTTGCAAAAACTTCAAAGGAAAGGGTTGCAAAAACTCAAAAGGAAAGGGTTGCAAAAACTCCAAAGGAAAGGGTTGCAAAAGTGGAAAAGGAAGAAACGCGACAATCAACTTCTATTTTAAATGAAGAGGTGTCACAAGTAGAAATTGAGAAGGTAGAGAAGCCAAAGAGTGGCCGAAAGCGAAAGGCTTCGGATGATCTTGGAAAGAATCGACCAAAGGAAAAAAATACTAAACGAGTCAAAGAAGTTAGTGGTAATATGTATTTGGATTTTAAAATAGAGGAAATATCAGGATTTAAATATATTTGTCCATTATCTAGACAAGAATTTAAATCTGGAGAAATCATTCTAATTAAACTTGATCCATATACAACAATATACAAATATTACAACGAAGTTAATTTCAACTTCACCTATGAGTTTGTAAAGAGAAGAGACGAATTATTTGTACAAGTTACATTTAGGAATAAATTTATAACTAGTATTGGCGATCCATTATTTGAAGTTTCGTCATAAAGGAAATCTAAAGGAAATCTGTAAACAAACATTTTATTTTAATGAATAAAGATCAATTCATCAATTTAATTTACCAATTCTTTTTATTTAATTTTTCTTCATTTTATTTTTCAATGTTTGGAACTTGATCGAATAATATAGACAAATAAATTTATTATAGAAATTATTAGGAATATAATAAAAATAGTTGATCGAGTGGTCCAAGCGCACATCCCAGTCTTATCATCTCTATTGGTTCCATTGTTTCCGTATCCATATTCCATTCGACTTTGTCGACCGCTTTCAATATCGTCATCAATAAGTGGATTCTCACGACGATTCTCCATTTTCCTCAACTTTATTAAACGTCGAATGTCTTAATGAGTAAAGAAAAATGCTAGATGCTTTCTCTTCAGTGGTATAATCAAGACTAAAATGTTGCATTTTAATTTTTTCTTTATATAAAATCTTTATTATGAATGTGTGTAAAATACAGTGTAAAATAGTATTTAAATGTGTGTAAGTAGCGAGCTACCCACACATTAAACTAAAATTATCTTTATAAAATGATTCAATGATTCATTGACAACGAAATAATCTTTTATTTCATTAATCATTAGCCAGAGCCCCATTCTTAGCAAGTTTATCAGCCATCTCATTTCCTTCAATTCCACTATGTGCTTTGACCTTTTTGAAATAAATTGTTAGATTATATTTTTCTACAATCTCTATAATTTTTTTAAATTGATAACTGTTGACGACCGGTTCATTTCGTGACGTTTTCCATCCATTTTTGATCCAATTAGACAAATAATTACATAATGAATCAATTACAAAGGATGAATCAGTGAAAACTAAAAAGCCATCAAATTGGTTAATTAAATTATATTCAATCAATTTTTCCAACCCAAAAACAATTGCCATAATTTCCGCGACATTATTAGTCTTCATACCATCTTGTTCGGTAATACATTTTGACACGTTTAAGGGGGAATCTTTATAAAAGAAGGCACCCGATCCAGCCTTTGCACCACTTTTTCCATTTTTTAATGCAGAACCATCCGTATAAAATGAGATATATTGTTTATCTTCACATTTCCAAAAATTCAAATTAAAACCTTTATATTGATCGTCGATAATATCAATTTGCTCATCAATTTTATGAAACTTCTTTCCAGGTAAATTATTTAAGTTTTGTTCTTGGACACCTTTTAACATTCCCAGATTGCATTCCTGTAGATCCCTTTGTTTTTGTTTTTCTTTCAACTTCTGCAAGGCCTTCGACTTCCTGTCCTTGAAATCCAAATTGTTCTTTGCACATTTTCCCTTATACACAGCATGTAAATCCATTGTTACAAATTGTTCGGCACGAATTGTTCTGTTCAAACACAACTTTGCGTACGTGATGGTATATCAACTCATTTCATCATTCGGACACGAACTTGAACGAACTATGAATTTATAAATAAAAGTGCATGTAGAAAAGAAAAAAGGGAACAAATTGTGTCACACAGTCATAGTAGAGTGCGCATGCAATTTTTCATATCAGTAATTAAATAAAATTAAATAAACAACTTGACCTGCCGATTTGATATATAAATTAGATGCATTTTTTAAAAAAATCAGTTGCAATTTAGAGTTCTCAAAAGATTGACAATTTTGTGTGAAAAAGTGAAAAATGAAGACGAGAGGACGTGGAAATGTTTATGAAACTCAACATAAAAAACAAATATCTTCTATTTCAATAAACTTTAAAAGCAAACTGAAACTTATTGACCAACACTTTGGATGCATGATAATACGGATACCCTATCGAAATGGTAACTTGGTTATGGAAGAGGCCAATATGGAAAAGTTATATTCTCCTGGTGCACCAAAACTTAATTTTTCAATTAAATATATTGATTTTGATAAAAATCCAATCTCTTTAATAACAAATGAATATGGTGAAATTATTGAGGGAAGAGCGATTTATCGGTTCCCCTATTATCAATATTCAAATTATAGAAATATATATTTAAACAAAACATTTTTAATTGAAATTATAAAAACTAATTTAAAACGTATAAATCCCACTGAGATTTATGACATATCAATAGCACCTATAAAGTATGTAATTTTAAAAAATGACAAATTGATTTTGGATGTTCCTAATTCTACCAAAATTGAACTTTCAATTGATCAGGATATTACATTTAAATTGGATACACAATGTCTTCTTCATCAAGTTACTAAAATCCAAGGAAATATTATTGTTGGTATAATTTATGGAAAAAAGATTAAAGAGCATTTGGTTCAAATAAACTTGGAATTTTCTAGAGATATTACTAGTGTAAAAATCCAACATAACATTTCAAACGATGATTTGGAAAAAATTACATCAATAACCCCACACTTGCAAATGTTCATGACGTATACACATAAAATAGATATGTCAGGTTTATTAGAAAGCTTGGATGAAATATCGGTCCGTGAATTGGATTATGTATCAAATTACACACTTGAGACCAAAACACCATCAATTAATAACTATATTCAAGGATCATTTTACATTTTACGAGAGATTGACGAATCAACAATATATGAATATAATAGTCCTTTAGTTATTAATAAAACAGAGGATAAACCCAATTTAACAGTAACAGAGGATAAACCCGATATTGAAGCTGATGAAGCTGATATTATTGATGTAGTTGATATTTCTGATATTGATGTAAACATTGATTTATTATCAGATGAGGTGTTTGAAGAAATTATGAAAGAAGTTGAAAATGATGATTGGATGATAAATTTACCAATCGTGAATAATTGTCATTAAAATTAAGTTAAAATTGTTAATTAATTGTTAAAATTGTTATTTGTTAAACTCGAAATAAAAATTAAAGCGAAATTTGTCTCTTTTTTCATTTTTTGTCTCTTTTAGAATTCTCTTTCTCATTCTAAATTGAACTTTTTTAAAAATTGGATTAGTGATTAAAAATGTCTCATCGTGACAAGCCACGTTCATATTCAAGCTCAGATTCTAGTGGTAAAAGTGCCGATTTTTTTCGTGATGAACACAAGGAGGCATTACGAATAGCCGAATCTGAAGTTCGAATAGCCGAATCTGAAGTTCGTCTCGCAAAGGAAGAAGAAAGACGTGTAAAGGAAGAAGAAAGACGTGTAAAGGAAGAAGAAAGACGTGTAAAAATAGAGATTGAACGCGTGGAGGATATAAAAAGGCAAGTCGAGCAAAGGAAGCGCAGAGCAAAGGATATGCTACGTGATGCGAAGCGAAAAAGAGGTGAAGGAGAATGCGACGAAGAAATTGATGAGGCTTTACTAACACAGATATTCCAGATCAGACTACAAATTCCTCGAGAGGTTAATGGGGACTTTTATCGTGGTTTATTCTCAACCAAAAAATGAAAATAAAATTTAATTGAAATTCAAAAAACAAAGTGTCGCAGATTTTCCCAGGTGACTTGGAATCAGATATCATCTTCCCTTTTTCCTCTTCACTCTTTTCCCTTTCGTCTTCACTCTTTTCCCTTTCGTCTTCACTCTTTTCCCTTTCGTCTTCACTCTTTTCCCTTTCGTCTTCCCTTTTTCCCTTTCGTCTTCTCG
>JACCDW010357099.1_pt1 | contig 10091 bp, 7 predicted proteins | sample 7449781 | NCBI WGS metagenome assembly JACCDW01 (sample SAMN15323449, study PRJNA562643) | freshwater metagenome | isolation source: river surface water | place: USA:Blue River Watershed | collected 2017-08-18 | reverse complement strand
TTTCCAGCAAGATCGATTCGGGCCAACTGAGTGAGCAGGAACGCACGGATCTTTGCAGCGCCTATCGACAGATCAGCACGCAGGCTTTTGCGAGCTGTGATACGCCTTGAGGTTATTCTATGCTAAAGAGAGGCTGGAGGATCCTGGCCATTTGCGTTCTGACGCTGGGGTCCACGTCTGTGCGCGCCGTTGAACTTGGGGCGGTGCGCAAAGCTATTTTCAAAGTCCGGGTGATTTCCCAGGAACCTGATTACAAGCAGCCGTGGAATCATCAGCCCGTGAAATCATCCTCGGGCACCGGCTTTTATATCGGCCCCGCCGGGATCTTGACCAACGCGCACGTGGTCGCGAATGGTAAATTCATTTCGGTCCTCAAGGACGGCGATGATGAGCCCGTGAGTGCGCGGGTCAAATTCATGGCCCATGACTGCGACCTCGCCTTGCTTGAAGTGCAGGATCCCAACTATTTCAGCGGCGTGACACCGATCGGCTTCGGCGATATTCCAGATGTGCGGGAAACGGTGAATACGGTCGGCTATCCAACGGGCGGGGAACAGCTTTCCATCACCCAGGGTGTGGTTTCCCGCGTGAGCTATCGCCGCTACGTGCATTCAGCCGCCGACAGTCACCTGCTCGTGCAGGTGGATTCGGCGATCAACCCTGGCAACAGCGGAGGCCCTGTTTTACAGGGAAAAATAGCGGTTGGTGTGGCCTTTCAGGCGTTCACTGGCGCTGAAAATACCGGTTACATCATACCCACGCCGGTGATCAAACGATTCCTCGCCGATATTGCCGACGGTCGCTATGATGGGCATCCCGTGCAAGGATTCAATGTGCAGGCCAATGCCCTCGAAAATACCGCGACACGGCTTTATCACGGATTAAAGGCCGGTGAAGGCGGGGTAAAAGTCAGTGAGGTGGCATCTTATTCCCCGCTCGCGGGTGCGGTGGCATCGGGGGATATTATTCTGTCCATTGATGGCAAGCCGGTGGGAATCGACGGCAAAATTTCCTATCTTAGGGATCGACTGCCCTTTCTCGTCCTCTATGACCTGAAGCAAAGAGGCGATCCTTTGAAACTTGAAATTCTGCGCGAAGGCAAAAGGCGCAGCGTGGATGTGGTGCTGAAGGCCAAGGAACCTTTTTATGATGGGGCCCATATTTTTTGGAATCAACCGCGCTTTTTGAATTTCGCTGGCCTCATCTTTACCGGGCTGAGTCGCGATTTTATGGAGACATGGGGACGTAACTGGTTTGTCGATGCGCCTCTGCATCTGCGTTATGTGCATAATCATTTTTCACAGATCAAGGATCTGCAGGGCGCGCGTGATGTCATCGTACTCGCCGAAAGATTGCCGCATGCTGTGAATACCTTCGCTGGACCTTTCATGGATGCTGTCGTCGTGCGTGTGAACGGGAAAAAAGTACTGTCACTCGAAGATCTGGCTCGGGCGATCGATGAGGCGGATGGCCCGCATCTTGTGTTTGAATTCTGGCAGGAAGAGGTTCCTTTGATCTTGCCTCTTGCGGCTTCCCGTAGTGCGGATAAGGACATCAGTTCACGTTACAAAATTCCTCTGACCCGTTGGCTGGGACCAGATGAAGATGGAGCGACTGCGGATTGGAGTGCGGACAAATGAAAACTATCGCGTTGAGTCTTCTGCTCCTCTTTTGTAGTTTTCCGCTGTTTGCGAAGAGTCTGGAAAATAGTATCTTGCGTATTCACTCCGTCGTGCAGCGTTCCGACTATGATGCGCCCTGGACAGCCAAGCAGAATGAACGCATGGTGCACATGGGAGTGGTCCTCGACGATAAAATGCTCCTGACGGCGGCCTATGCGGTGAAGGAAGCGCGGCATCTTGAAGCGGAAAAACTCGGGGATCCGAAACGATATCCTTTACGTCTGGAATTTGTCGATGATGTGGCGAACCTTGCCATCCTGCGTTTTGTGGATGACGCACCGGGCACTCTGGAAGCTTTGCCACTCGGATCGGATTTGAGTCTTGGGGACAACGTGAACCTCCTCCAGGCGCTGGAGGGTGAAACGCTCGTGAGCAATGCCATCAAACTTCGCGAAGTGGAAGTGCGACCCGTTTATCTGGTGGAGTACCCTCTTCCCCAGTACGTCTTCGAATTGCGACGGGCTGGCTATGGTTGGTTTGAACCGATCATACGTGATGAAAAATTAGTCGGCGTCGCGATCGGTCAGTCGGCAAGTACTGTTTATGCGTTACCCAGCCGCCTGCTCAAGCGATTCCTGGATGGCTGGCGCACGCCGCCCTATCGCGGATTTGTGGATCCCGGTTTTCAGGTCAGTTCCATGCTGTCACCTTATCTGCGCGAATACGCCAAGGCCCATGCGGTGAGCGATGGCGTCTGGATCAAAAGCGTGCGAGCCGATTCTCCCTTTGCGGATGTCGTGAAGGTGGGAGATGTGCTGCTGGAGTTTCAGGGCGTGCGGGTTTCGGCACGGGGTTCTTATGAGCATCCCCGATGGGGCCGCATCTCGTTCTTGAGTCAGCTGGCCGAAATTTCTGCTGGTGATCGCGTGCGCCTTGCTCTTCTGCGCGGTGGTGAGTCGATGAAGGTGGAAAAGGTTCTACAGGCCTATGATCCCTCACACGAACGCATTCCCCCGCCGGCTCTGTCACAGCCGGTTTATATTATTTTTGGTGGGTTTTTGTTCCAGGAACTCTCTGCAGGACTTATGCAGAGTTGGGGGGCGCAATGGAAACGCCGCGCGCCGCTTCCTTATCTTTTCGAAGCTGAATATAAAAAGAATCCCAGCGCTGACGGTAAAGCCCGTGCGGTCGTTTTGCAAAGAGTCCTTCCCGTGGAGTACAACAAAGGTTATCACGAGATGGAGGACGTGTTCGTCGCAAAGGTTAACGGCCGATCGATTCAGCACATTCAAGATCTCGAAGCTGCTTTGAATGACGAAAAGTATCAAGAGCGGGGTTATGCCCACATAATTGTCGAACCCGGGCACGAGGAGGTGATCCTCTCCTACCAAGGCCTCGATCGCGTCCACAAGACCATCCGTAAGCGTTACGGTATACCCGATTCAGCCCGATTCTGGGGGCCTGACGTTCCGCCGCGTTGAGGGAATCCGCAAGGGTCTTTTTCGCAACTAAGTTTTCTTAAGTTTACATCCGCATCTGTTCATTCCAACTCTTTCCCGCTACTATGGGCGGGATTGAGTTCGCCATGAATGGAACGGAGAGGATGCAGATTTTGAAAAATTCCGGTACGGGTCTGAAGTCGACCCTGGAGTCCATTCTCGCCCATGGCGCTCAGCGTCTTCCGGAGCACGGCCTACGCTTGCAGCTGCTGGTCTTCAACTGTGCCCTGCTTCTATCTGTTGCCATGACTTTGGCCTTTGGCCTGATTCTGATTATCTTCGAATACTATGATCGCTTCTTGGCCTCGACCCTGCCGTTTTTGGGACTTTTTTTCATCATTCACCTCTTCGCGCGGCAACGCTATTTCCTTTTGGCCCGAATTCTGTATGTCTCACTCACCCTGGCCAGTGTCGCCTTTGGTGTTTACCTTTATGGGCGTTCGAGTCAACTCTCGCTTTATTGTCTTGACCTCGCACTTCTGCCCTTCCTTCTCTTTCGCTCTCAGGAATGGCGTTGGATCGCCGTCAGCACACTGGGTGCCTTCGTGCTCTTTGTGTCGATTGAATTCCAATTCTTTGCCACGGATCATCAGCCGCTGCCGCATGATATTGAAGCTTTGGTCACTCTCCTTTTTACATCCGGGGCCTTTATCGGCGTCATCGCCCCTTCGCTGCTGGTCTTCTGGCAAACGCATGCCGGATTTCGGCGCGCGCTGCGCCTGAATCGGGTCCGCGCTCGTGATGAAAAATTTGCGGCGATTGGGCGGCTCGCTGCCGGGGCTGCGCATGAGATCAATAATCCCTTGGCCATCGTGCAGCTGACCTTGGAAAACCTGGAAACCACTTATCCTCTTCTGAAGGAACCCCATGTTCAGCAGCGCATCCGTCGCGGCTATGATGCGATCCAGCGCATCCATCAGATTCTGCAGAAACTTCTGGCTTCGAGTCTGATTCCCATTTCGGGCCCAGAAACATGGCAGGTTACGGACGTGGCCCAATTGATTGGACAGAGGTGTCGTCGGGTGCTGCAGGGACAAGGCATTTCGCTCTTGATTCGAAAGAGTGTCAGACCGGGGTATCGTGTACTCTGCCATCGGCAGGGTGTGATTGATGTCGTCGATAGTTTGATACGAAATGCTCTGGATGCGCTTTCGGGTCGTGGACGGCCTCGCATCACTTTAAGCTTGATCTGTGAGGGCAGCTCTTTCTTCGTTATCGTTGAGGACAATGGCCCCGGGGTTTCGGAGGACGAGCTGCGTTCCATTTTCACGCCTTTTTTTACCACCAAAGATGTGGGAGCCGGTCTGGGTCTGAGCCTTTATAGCGCGCGTTGCATCATTCAGCAGTATGGTGGGGAGCTGACCTGTGATCAAGGTCCGGGAGGACGATTCTCGGTGCGCCTGCCTCTGCTTGAATCAGGATCCGCTTCGCTGCAGGCATGACGTTACGAAGCGCGATGCAAAGGATCGTTGGAATGGGAAAAGCTCCGCCAACGCAGATCGATCGCGGCCTGAATGCTGGCCGGGAGATCTGGTTCGTGTAAAATGTTTTCCACCGCTTCCTTCCATTGTGCCAGGACAGGGCCTGATACGCTGAGTTCTGTACCGCGCTGCTGATCCATCGCAAGCTTGCCATCCATAAAGGCGAGGAGGAGTTCCTGATCCGCTTCCACTTCGATCAGCGTGCGAGCCAGAATCTCGAAGACGCGGCTCACATCGCCTTCCCGATTGAGTGGGAGCGCCCTGGCCAAATGAAAGAAGGCTTCGACGGCTTTGTGCAGAATAATTTCATGACTGCGCAGGGCCGGAGCGCGGCAGGCCGCTGCAATGGTTTGCATCAGCTGACCCACGGCATCGATATTCAAGGTGCGGGTCGGCAGACTGGCTAGGAGGAGCCAGGCTTCGCGGCAGCGGGGATGATCCGGTTCCAGGCATATCCTCTGCAGTTCATGCAGCTGACGTAATTCCAGTTTGCTAAGATGGGCCTTATGAAGTTCCTGGCTGGGATAGCCAATCTTCTGGACCAGATCCCGGGTATCCCGACGGAAGTTTTGCCATTCTTCCTTGTGCATGCGAACGTTGCGTTCCAGAAGGTCGGCTCGCGCGACCATTTTCAAGAGGATATCGAGCGCCAGATCCTTGGCTCGGAAACCTTGCCAATCATGCTGCTGCATGACTTTCAAATAATTCTTCAGATCGATATGGTCCGGCTCACGCACCAAGTTGGCTTCTATTTCTTCACAGATTCTCTGGGAAGCTGCAGGCAATGGCAAGGGGGCCAGACGGCTGCGAATTTCATCAAGAGCATGATAACGCTGCAGGCGCGGAATAAGATTCTCAAACTTGATCAGGAAAATGGCTGTTTCCATCGCTTTACCATGAACCTGTTCCAATTGTATTGGCCAGCGTTCGATGGTGGAAGCCAGAAAAGGTGATTCTGTTTTCAGACGATCTCTTGCTGATTCGCTGATCCAAATAAAATTGCCGAGCCATTGGGCGGAACTCAGCTGGGTCAAAACTCTTTGCCTTTCCCGTGGGTTTAGATTCTCCAGACGCACATCGAAGCTCGCTTCCCCTTCGCCGCTGCGCATGGACTGATCGATCCAGTTATAGTCGAGATGGAAGAAGCCCTGCAGGCGGCTGAAAAGCTGCTCCACCTTGTTTTCAGACAGCACGCGAGCGAGATCCGGATCCAAAAGAGGCAGAAGGCGTACCAGTTGTTTCAGTCGCTTTTCAACCAGCGGGAGACCATCGAGATAAAGAACGGTCAGGATCAGGAGCGATTCCGTGCAGCTCATGATACTGTGCTCTGGGTCCATGGATACCAGTATCTGCGAACCCTGGGTCTGCGTGCTAAGAATCTGCTCGGAAAAAATCCGCGCCATGATCTGTTCACATTGCATCTGTCGGGCCCGGTAAAGCAAGGCGGGCAGATGAATCCGACAGTCCTCATGGGGATCATGATCGATCATGATGATGGCCGTTCTCAATCCCAGCCAGGTTTCCTGAGAAGCACGAGGCAGATGATGCTGCTTCAGAAATTGTTCCGCGCGCCCGCCACTGGATTGCCAGGGACTGCGAATATTCCTTGGCAGAAGTTGAGCCTGTTGCCAATGCCGCAGCTGCTGCCAAAGGGCAGGAATCCAGGCAAGCGTGATGGTGCCCCAAACAATCTTCGAACCCATCCAGGGCTGTGCCGCATGATCGGGGGCATGCTGACTCAAAAGCCATTGACTGAAAGCCGCTGCCACAGCACAGGCTATCCAATGGGCGATATAAAAGTGAAAACGATCGGGATGGCGACGGAATGATGATTTCAAGCGGCGACGATGACCTTTGGCACCTGCCTGGCGAGCTGTGAGACGGCGAATGCCCAGAATTAAGAGAGGCTGCAGAAGAAGGCAGGCATAGATGTTGCGCACACACTGGAGCGAAGGTTCCTCTATACCCTGAAACTGCAAAAGCCTTAGATCCCAGGTGACAAGGCCCAGATTCAAAAGGCCGATGACCAGCGCCAGACTGGTTCTCTCGACATAAGATGTCCCCAGCAAACGAGCCATCTGCTCATTCAGGATCAGAGCCAGGCTTAGGAGCAAAAGAGCATAAAGGGCATAAGAGACGCCTGCGCTCAAGCTGAGCTGCATGAGCATAAACTGAAAGGTAAACAGGAGGGCCGCGCTGCCAAAGATGGCGAGCTGCAGTATGCTTATCAGAGTACTGCGGGCCTCGCGCAGGACGATGAAGATGCTGATGAAAAATCCCGTGAAAGCACCAAAGCCGGAGATCGCGAGAAAAAGAGGAAAGAGTAGGGGAAAAGGATGACTGTTGCCAGGTCGGTAACCGATCAGCATCATTCCAATGCCAAGTGCCGCTGCACAGCCAAGGGCCGCGTGCGTCGCAAAGCGTTCGGGAGAAATTTTGCTGAGCGGTGAAGTTTCCACGGTTCACCCAGCCTGTTCGATAGCGTCCGGGCGTGGGACCAGGACCCGGAAACAGCTGCCCTGGTTCAAGCGGCTCTCCACTTCAATGATGCCCTGCAAATCATGGATAATTCCGTGACAGATCGAAAGACCGAGACCGGTGCCTTGGCCTTCTCCTTTGCTCGTGAAGAAAGGATCAAATATTTTCTTCAGATGTTCCGGTGGAATTCCAATTCCTGAGTCGATGACCTCGGCCACGGCCCAGTGGCCACGATTATCATCCAGCAGATAGGTTCGCAGCTTCAAAGTTCCACCATTCGGCATCGCCTGGATTGCGTTTTGAATCAGGTTGAGAAAGACCTGAATGATCTTGTTTCGATTGCCACGTGTGGTTGCCCGATGGGGACCCCAGTCCTCTTTGATTTCAATGCGATCGGCAGCGCCTCCCACAGTGGAAAAGCGCAGAGCGGATTCGAGGACATCCTGCAGGTCCACGATGCCTTCATTCTTCTTGTCCTCGATGGCCGGTTGTTTACGGGCGAAATCCAGGAGGCTTTCCACAATGGTTTTACAGCGCTTGGCGGCAGATTCGATCTCTTCCACATCCTGATAATGAGGACTTTCCTTATCCATCGTTCGCAGCAGCATCTGGGCAAAAAGCAGGATTCCGGCCAAAGGATTATTGATCTCATGGGCGATGCCACCCGCGAGCAAACCGATCGAAGCCAGTTTCTCATGTTGAATGAGCTGATTCTGCAGTTGTTTGGCCAGGGTTCGATCCCGATAGATGTGCAGCGCCCCTTCCAATTCGCCTTTCTGATTGAAGATCGGTTGGGAAGCGACTTCATAGACGCGACCCGGATAAACCTGCTTCAGGTCGAAGGTCAAAGGCTTCTGCGTATCGACGCTTTCGATCATCTGGCAGCCTGGACATGGTGAGCTGCGACCTGCAAACATCTGATAGCATTTCTTGCCAATGACCTGTTTGATATCGCGATTCGAAAGCGAAGCCATTGCGCGATTCGCTTGAATAATGTTGAATTCCTTGTCAATCAGCATCAGGGGATCCACGATGGCATCAACCGTGGCCATCCAACGACGCTTGAGCCCTTCGACGAACTCAAGGGTATCCGGTGCTTTATCTTCTTTTTTGGCCATGCCCCAACCCCGCTGGTGTTTGGAATCATCTGCGATAGGTCTATCGGCGCTCCGCAAATGTCCCCAAGGGGCAGATTTTGCCGGGTATTATAGCTATAAAGTGCTGATATTATAGATCAAAATATTTTTGTGGCGAGGGTCGAATTACCGAAGCGGCGATCGACCAAGAGTTGGAAAATGGTTTGAAACATAAGACTCTTTCAAGGAGCCTGCTATGACACAAGTTCATCCCTATATCTTCTTTAATAGCAACTGCCGCCAGGCCATGAATTTTTATCACAAGCATATCGGGGGCGAACTCCAGATCATGACTTATGCGGACGCACCCAAGGGCGAGGTACCACCCGGTATGGACCAGCTTGTCATGCATGCTGCTCTGAAAAAAGGCGACATGATGATCATGGCCTCGGACGGTATGCAGGATCAAACCGTCAAGTTTGGAAATTCAGTGCAACTTACACTCAGCGTGGACAGTCTGGAGGAAGCGGAAAGGCTTTTTCGTGGTCTCAGCGAACAAGGCCAGGTGACGATGCCCCTTGCAGAATCATTCTGGGCCAAACGTTTTGGATCGCTGATTGATCGCTTCGGCATCAATTGGATGATCAATTACGAAGGCAAGTGAAGCATAAAAGGCACCACGGTAGATGACCGTGGTGCGCAATCCCTCCCAAAATCGCATCGATGGAATCAAAGCGCTTCCTGGAAGTCGCTCACTTCCTTATAGCGGCTTTTCAAGGCCTTGAAGGAAGCTGTACGATCCACACACTGGAGCACCTCTTCCGCGCCTGCGGCCACTGTATAATTGACAATCACGCGCGCCACCGCGGGATCGGTTTGTCCTGCGGCGCAGCCATCCCACAGCCCGCTGGCGAAACCGGCGTTGGCAATTTTATATTTCTGAGCAACCGTTACCATATCTTCGCCGTCCTTGTTTTTCAGTGCGCAAAGATCCGAGAATGCAAGATGTCCGGCGTTGGCAATTCCAACCAGACGCTTGGGATTCGGGGACTGGTTGAAGCCGCTTTGCTGCCGGCTATAGGCGACAACCTTATCATTCAACGCGCCCATAATGAGCGAACCCTTCAAGTCCGGCCCATTCTGGGTTCCACCTGCCGCCATGGGGACCACGAATTCCACGCCTTCCACTCCCGAAAGGCTGGAGACAGCGTTGCCGCCCGCGCTGTGTCCGATGAGACCGATATGATCCAACGCAAGCTTGTCCTTTAGGAAAGCCAGTTCAGGAGCGCTCGTCTTCAGCGCATTCAGTATGGTCTGAAGATCCGTGGTAACCTTGGCTCCAAATTTGAACTGCAGAAGGTCAGCAAGGTAAAGACCGGGGTGATCCGCAGCCAAGACCACGAAACCGCGACTTGCAAGATGGGTCATGAGGGAAAGTGTTTGGGTACGGAAGCCGGCGGTCCCATGAGCGAAGAGCACCAAGGGATAAGGACCATGCTCGGTGTCGAGAGGCAGGTCGGCATAGCAATCACAGACTTGCGAGGGGACTTTATCGTCAGGAATTTTTTTCTGCTCCTTGACGGGAAGCCAGAGGCGCACGTCATAGTTTTTGGGAACAGCTGTCGCGGACGCAATGTTGGTCGCAGGATACCAGACTTCCACAGTCAGACCTTTGATGTTCACCGTGCGAGCACCGACAGTCCATCCACCGGCTGCACTTGTATCATCAGGTGTTGCGCAAAGAGCAGCTGCATTGCAGCCGGATCGGACTTCACAGTTCTCATTGGCCAGCGCATGGAATGCTGGAAAAGCAAGCATTCCCAGCACCGCGAGCATACGGGTGTTCAAACGCATACACGATCTCCCAAAAACATAATTTGAATGTCTGATTGAAACAGCGCGAGTAGACCACAGCCTTCCGCATGTGGTCAACTG
>JACCDW010018979.1_pt1 | contig 10091 bp, 8 predicted proteins | sample 7449781 | NCBI WGS metagenome assembly JACCDW01 (sample SAMN15323449, study PRJNA562643) | freshwater metagenome | isolation source: river surface water | place: USA:Blue River Watershed | collected 2017-08-18 | reverse complement strand
TGGAAATCCTTTCTGCAGCCTCCTGCACCACCAACGCCATTGTTCCGGTGTTGAAGGTGATGAACGAACAATTTGGCATTGAGAAAGGGCACATCGAAACCATCCACGCCTACACGAACGACCAAAATTTGGTGGACAACATGCACCCAAAATACCGTCGGGGCCGCGCTGCTGCGTTGAATATGGTCATTACAGAAACGGGGGCTGGAAGCGCTGTAGACAAGGCTCTTCCTGGCTTAGGCAGTAAACTGACCAGCAACGCCATTCGGGTTCCCGTTCCCAACGGCTCCTTGGCAATTTTGAATTTGACGCTTTCCAAAAACGCCAACCGCGAGGCCGTCAACGCTGCACTGAAAGCAGCCGCCTACAACGGTCCCTTGGTGGAGCAAATCATGTACAGCGTGAGCCCGGAGTTGGTGTCATCGGACATTGTGGGCAACCCCTGCCCCAGCATTGTAGACAGCGAAGCCACCATTGTGCATACCGACGACCGGTCCGTGGTCCTCTACGTGTGGTACGACAACGAATACGGGTACACCCGCCAGGTGCTGCGTCTTTCCAAGCATTTTGCCGGCGTAGAAAGTTTGAAGTATTACTGAGAACGTTTGGTTCTGTAACCGCGCGGCAAAAAAAGGGGGGCTCTTCGAGCCCCCCTTTTTGATTTTCTGTTGGATTTTTCCTACAAAACGTCTACCGCTCAATGATGGTGCGAAGCAATCCCTTGCTACTGTTCACAATTTCCTCCAGCGCAATCATCGTTTCGGTGTTTTGAACCCCTTCGATGTCGGAAATGGCAAAGATGATTTCCTTGGCATGCTTGGCGTCGCGGCACCGGATTTTGGCAAAAATACCAAAGCGGCCTGTGGCCACGTGGGCAACGGTCACTTCGGGGATTTGTTCCAGGGCCCCAATGACGGCCATCGTCGCACTGGAACGGCTGAGATAAATGCCGACAAAAGCGATGAAACCGTAACCCAGGACGTCGTAATCCACATGCAGGCTGGCACCTTTGATAATGCCCGCCTTTTCCATCTTCTTAACACGCACATGGATGGTTCCAGGGGAAACCCCCAGGGTCTTGGCAATATCGGTGTACGAGGTACGGGCATCTTCCAAGAGGGCCAGCAAGATTTGCCGGTCTACATGGTCCAACGCGGGGAGTGGGAGGTTTTTTTCTGCGCTCATGGCTTTTTCAAAAAGGGCAAGGTGACCACTTCCGCGGCAAGCGCTTGGTTGCGCACTTGGACAAAGATTTTACTGCCGGGGGTGCTCCGTTCGACGGGAACGTAACCCATGCCGATAGAAATGGACAAAGAGGGCGAAGGCGAACCGGAAGTCACTTCTCCGATGGTTGCACCGGACTCGTCTAGGATGGGGTAACCGTGGCGGGCAACGCCCCGGTCTTGCAAGACAAAACCGACCAACCTGCGCTTGGGGCCATGGGCCTTAACCTCCTCCAAATGCGTCTTTTGGATGAAATCTTTGTTGAACTTGGTTATCCAGCCCAAACCGGCTTCCAAGGGGTTGGTGGTGTCATCGATGTCGTTGCCGTAGAGGCAATAGCCCATTTCCAGACGGAGGGTGTCCCTCGCTCCCAGTCCGGCGGGGACTGCTCCGGCGTCCAAAAGGGTTTTCCAAACGGTTTCGGCAGCATCGTTGGGGATGTACAATTCAAAACCTCCAGCACCGGTGTACCCTGTGGCAGACAGAATGGCGCCATGGAAACCCATCAATTCGCCTTCTGCAAAGGAGTAATATGCCAAGGAGGAAAGATCAACGGGGGTGTAAGGCTGCAACAAGGCGGCCGCTTGAGGACCCTGCAAAGCAAGGAGCGACCACGCATCCGATTGGTTCTCCATACGGACATCAAATGATCCCGCCCACTGCTGCAACCAGGCCCAATCTTTATCGATGTTCGATGCATTTACGACCAACAGGTACCTCGCTTCTCCGCGGCAGTAGACCAACAAGTCGTCGACAATCCCCCCATCGGTATTTGGGAGGCAGGAATACTGTACTTTTCCGGGGACCAGTTTGGAAACGTCGTTGCTGGTGACATACTGCAAAAACGCCAAGGCTCCGGGGCCCTCCACCGTGAACTCGCCCATGTGGGAAACGTCAAAGAGGCCAACGGCTTGGCGGACGGCATGGTGCTCTTGCATCAAGCCCGCATATTGAACGGGCATTTCGTAGCCCGCAAACGGCACCATTTTGGCGCCCAAGGCGCGGTGAACATCGGTGAGAGCAGTGGTTTTTAATGATTCCATGGGAATATTTTTACAAGGGTTTGTGCTAATCTGGGATGCGTTGGGTTATCCATGTACGCGATCGGGGCGGTCAAAAGAGGCCACGAGCCCCTCTTCAAATTCAAGTAAAGAAGCCCACAAGGGGTCCACGAGGTCCCGGCCTGCATAGTGCCTGGCCAAGCGCAAAAACAAGGTGTAATGCCCCGCTTCGGAGGCCATTAAATTTCGGTAGAAACGAGCCAATTCAGCATCCTCCAAGGTCTCGGAAAGAACCCGAAACCGCTCGCAACTCCGAGCTTCTATGAGTGCGGCAACCAACAATCGGTGTACGAGACGCAGCGAGCGGTCCTTGGTTTGCGGAAAGAATCGGCTCAAGGCCCCTGCATATTCGTCTTTTCGCTCTCTGCCCAAAGCAAAACCGCGCTTTACAATGTGCTGGTGCACCAATTCAAAGTGGCTCATCTCTTCGCGGGCCAAAGCGGCCATCTCCTGCACCAATTCAGGGAGTTCGGGGTAGGTAATCAGGAGCGAAATAGCCGTGGATGCCGCCTTCTGTTCGCAGTAAGCGTGGTCCGTTAAAATATCCTGTAAATGGTGTTGTGCAGCCGTCGCCCAACGCGGGTCTGTGGGAAGCTTGAGGCCTAACATACTGCAAAAGTACACCCCATTGATGCGATTTTGTTTACCTTTCGGCGTGAAAATGCGGCCCTTTCTTGCAATTTTAGCAATGCTCTCTCTTGTTTTTTGGGGAGATATACGTTGGTCAGACCGCACCGATTCCGATGCATTGTTCCTACCAGGGGTGCGCGAAGAAGGCCGATTGAAAGTGGTATTCGTTCCAGATTTCGGTGTTTTTGGCATTCAGGAGGGAATGCCTACTGGATTTGATTACAAGTTATTGAAGTGGTTTGCTGACGAGGCGCATTTGCATCTGGATGTTGCATTTGCCCCAACCCGATTGGCGGCCTTGGACAGTGTGCGCAGCGGAAAGGCGGACATTGCTTGTGGAAATTTTCTGGCAGAGGATGCCAATGGGATTCGATTTAGCACCCCCTTGTGGGAAGGACCCATGTATTGGATGTCTGCACACCGAGAGACTTTTCTCCCTGGAGACACCTTGGTATTGCTCGGCAATTCTCCCGTCAATTTCGATGTGAAACAATGGATTGCGGACCATTCGACGGTACCCCTTCAGGTGGAAACCTCTCCATCCAATTTGTTCCTTTCGTTTCTGGTTCATGAACCAATAAGGCCCCATCACATAAGTGTTGCCCCAAAATGGATGGCCCTTGCCTGGAAAGCCCGAAGAAAAGGTGGATTCACCGGTGTTCTGGAAGGTACAAACGTTCAAATAGGCTGGGCTTTACGGGTTGAGAGTTTTGCCTTGGAAACCCAGATCAGCGAGTGGTTGGTCCAGAAAAAAAACAGCCGACGCTATCGGCATTGGTTTCAAACCCATTATGCCCGAGGCTCTTTGAAGTCAAACACGTACCAAATTAGCACTTTGGACGACTGGGCGAAGCGCTGGGCAAACCCCAACCCTCCTTACGACGCGGCTCTTGTGTTGGCCGTGGCCTACAAGGAAAGCCGATTTCAGCGCACAGCTATTTCACCCGCGGGCGCTGTCGGCTTGATGCAGTTGATGCCCCGAACGGGTCGAAAATTTCTGCCCAAGGGGGGAGATTTGCACCATCCGGAAAGCAACTTGAGAGCCGGAATAAACTACTTGGCATTCTTGGACCAATTTTGGGCAAAACGGGGGGTTCCCCTTAACGAACGGGTTCACTTTGTGCTCGCGTCCTACAATACCGGACCAGCTCCTGTTGTTCGGGCCCATCGCAGGGCCAGAGACAAAGGGCTAGACGCTACCAAATGGCACGGAAATGTAGAAAGTGTTTTGCGCAGTCCTGGGCGCCGTTATGCGAAAGAGATCTTCGATTTGGCGCTGTGCTACCGGGCATACACCCGTGCCCTGGTCCCCGATGCCGCGAATCACTCCATTAAAACTGGAAATAAATAAACGGCTGAGAATCGGCCGTCATGACTTGGTACATAAACAGAATTGCCAGAAAGGCGGCCAATCCTTGTACCCAAATGGACGATTTTGAAAACCGCCTTCTGTACGCGGATTTTATGGGTTCGGGAATCCAATGAATCAGCATTCCCACTGCAAAAACAGACAAAGGCTTCCAAAATCCCGCAACCACCTCATCGAACAGGTTCCATTGCATGTTGGTGGTCATTCTTCCTAAAATTTGCATGGAAGTTTCCCACGTTGGAGACCGAAACCAGATGCGGGTAAATGAAATAAAGGCAAACGTGATGATTACGCCCAGAAAACGGGCCAAAAAATGGTTTGCGTCATAGGGGCGTATGCGTTTCCATGCCTTGTGAACAACCAATCCCGCCCCATTCAAACCGCCCCAAAAAACAAAATTCCAAGATGCACCGTGCCAAAAGCCGCCCAGAAGCATGGTGAGCATCAGGTTAATATTGGTATTGACTTTCAAACGAAATTGGGCAAATCGGCGGTACATGAAATAAAAAACGCCAATTAATGCGGCCATTCCCCATGAAACCCAATACGACTCTACCGATACCGCTACACCAAGAAGGCCTAAAAACGCAAGAAAAAAGGACATCCAGGTGCCTTTGCGGTTTCCTCCCAAAGGGATGTAAACATAGTCCTTGAGCCAACCACTCAACGACATGTGCCACCGCTGCCAAAAAGCACCGACGTCCGTCGCCTTGTAAGGAGAGTTAAAGTTTTTGGTTAGCGTGAATCCCATCCACAAAGCTATCCCTATGGCCACGTCGGTATACCCTGAAAAATCGGCATACACCTGCAACGAATATCCAAATAATGCCAGCAAGGTTTCTACACCCGAATACAAAGTGGGCTGCGCAAATACCCGATCGATGAAGTTAACAGCGATGTAGTCGGCCAAGAATACTTTTTTCAATAGTCCATTCAAAATCCAAAAGAGGCCAAGTCCAAATGTTTTGCGGTCTACATCGTAGGGTTTGTACAATTGGGGGATAAAATCCGAAGCACGAACGATGGGGCCCGCCACCAATTGGGGGAAAAAGCTGATGAAAAATCCAAAGTCCAAGGGATTGCGAACGGCTTGGATCTGCTTGCGAAACACATCGACGGTATAAGAAATGCACTGAAACGTATAGAAGGAAATGCCCACCGGTAGGGCAATGCGATCAATGGGGAAATCCGTCCCAAAATGGGTATTGGACCACAGGGCGTAATGGGGAATTGGACGCCAATCGATGCCTGCCAGATCTTTAACGACATCTGCAAAAAAATACACGTATTTGAAATAAAACAAGACGGACAAATTGATCGTAACACTTAAGGTTACCAAGGCTACACGCAGCGGTTGTTTGGCGGTCTTCTCCATCCACCGCGCCAAGGTGTAATCTACACCGGTAGAAAAAAGCAAGAGAAAGAAGAAGAAATAACTGGTCTTGTAGTAGAAATACAAGCTGACCAGGAACAGGTAGGCGTTGCGCAAGGCCATCCGCCGTTGAACCAGCGCAAAGCCCACCAAAACAATCGAAAAATAGGCCCAGAAAAAGAGACTAACAAAGTTCAACGGCTGGGCCGGGTCAAACAACAAATGGGACAAGAATTCACGCATGACTAGCGGGCTAAGTGTTCGTGGTACGCCGACTCCAAGGCATCGCCCAACCATTCGGCTTGAAGGGCATATCCCTCCCGGGTGAGGTGGACCCCGTCCCGATTGGCCAATCCATCCCGCATCCAGCGGTAAATGGATCCTTGTCCGCCCATAAGGGCATGAAAATCCCAAACGGCAGCCTGGTGGCGCCGAGCCAGACGGTACATGGTGGCGACGGCCAGAGGCGTATTTCGGTTGACCGATCCATTGTAAAGGCAGTCGTTGTTGGTCAAAAACACAAAGGAGCAACGGGGGTTAACCGCCTTAATTTGGCCCATGATAACCTCGTATCGCATACGAAATGCGGCAGTATCAAACTGGCCATAAGGACCATGGGCATCGTTGATTCCTATGCCAAAAATCACCAAATCAGGGGCCAAGGCGGGCCATTGCCAGGTTGCCCTGTCTGCTTTTAAATAGGAGTGTGTTGCAGCACCATTGACCCCTATGGCATGGTACTTCAAACCCAGGGTGTCGGTAATCAATTGAATTCCCTCCAGAGAAAAAAACCGTTGTTTGGGTTCTGTAGCCACCAGGCGCACCCGCAAAGTGTCTTGCTGCAGGGAATAATGGGCCTCCACCGCCCCCAGGTCACCTCGAAAAATGACGGTATCGGGTTCGGGGTTAAACCGGGGTACAAAGGAAGAATCTGCCGTTCGGTAAAATACCCGGGCTACTTTAAAGGAATACGGCTGGCTTTTGCCAAACAGGGTGAACCAAGCACCTGGCTCTCGGGTTACGGCGCGAATGCCGCTTACCCCCCAAGGACCTTGGTGTTGCGGAACAGCCGACCTCTGCCCTTTCCAAGCCCCTCCAAACCGCACCCCGTAGGACGAAGGATTGTTGCTACCTGCTAAAGCAAAAGGGAAAAGGAATCCACGTTCTCCTGCAAGGCCGGGAGCCCAGGAATGAAGATGGTTCCGAAGTGCATCGGTAAGCATTCCTGCTTGAACATGCGACCCTCCCATGTGCACCACATTAACCGAACGATTGCCCTCAAAAACCAACTCGTCCAGGGTTCTAAAAAAGGGCTCCAAAGCCGAATCGCCAGGAGGCATCCACAATCGATTGGGCACTTGAGGGTTTACTTGGGCCTCCAAATACCCGGACCCAAACAAAAGTAGGTACAGCAGGAACTTACCTAAAAAACGACGGCCACGCTCCTTAATCCACATGAAGCCCATCGTTCTGAAGTTGTGCTTCGATCGCCCGAACAATGCCCTCTCCGGCTTTTCGGGACCCTTTCGGGGTAAAATGGATGTAGTCCGGTCCAGCAAGAGGCGGCTGCATTTCTTCCACCCATTTGCGCATCGAACCTGCTCCCCCCATGAATGCATAGGTGTCGAAATAGCCAATTTTTTCATCGAAAGCGGCTTGCTTTAAGGCATCTCGGACTTTCTCCAAATTTGGGAAGGTAATGTAATCCAAGTCCACTTTCTGGCACATGTCCGACGGCCCAATAAGCACAATGGAGGCATTGGGGCACCATTTTTTAAAGTGGCGGATCTGAAGAGCGATGGACCGACCGTATCGATCAATTGCTGCTTGATCGTTTACATGGGGAACGGCATTCCCGCCAAATTGCAATAAAACAAGACCGACATTTTCTCTTCCCAATGCTTCACCGAAATGGGTACGGTCCATGCCGGTGAATGTGACCCCAGCCGCTCCGCGCATGGCAATATTGTCTACAGAAACTCCGCGATTTCCATCAAATGCAATTCCATAGGCATCCGGACTGTCCGTACCTTCCATTTCAATCCGGATTTTTCGGGGGGTTGCGGTCAATTTCCAATCGTCGGAAGCGATCCGATCTACGGGCATCCACGTTCGAACAGAATGCAGCGTATCATTCAAATAAAGACGAACCGACAACGGTGCTCGTAAATTTCCGTAGGTAAAGGTGATTCGGCGAAAGGTGCGGGCTTTGTTGTAGGCGACGTAGGAGGGTTTGAATTCCAACCAGGCGGAAACCGTATCCGATGAAACAGGTTGATCTGCAGGGACAAACCTTGCCATCAAGCCTTGAATCCCATATTGTTTGCTTTTTACGCGGGAACGAGGCGGACCGAAATGGGTGTAGCGTTGCCAATTGCTGCTTGCGGTATGCTGGATGCTGAAGCTTGGCACAAAAGGGAAAACGGGTTGAAGAGAGGGCCCTTCTCCGCCAAATCGCATTTGAAAATACTCCCGTAAAAGCGAAGTCATTCGATCCCCTTCGATTTGGGAATCACCGTAATGCAGCACGCGGAGGCTGCTTCCGTTTTGGGCCATTTTCTCCAACGCCTGTATAAAGAGGGCAAGACCGGAGGAGTCTTCTGGAGAAAACAGCAACCTTGCATTCGGTTCCAACGACTCCAAAGTTTCAGCGTTGCCGGTAACTTCTTTCAAGTCCAGGGGCAAGTCAGCCGTTTCTGCGGGCAAATCATCCGATGCGATGCCCCGGGAGGCTGCAAAAAGGGATTGCCATTGCGGAATTTTCAGACCGACCCATGGAATTTTCCCATTGGGAAAAAGAACCATCAATAGCCCCATCGCCATGGATACGGCACCAATAAACAGCAATGCGCGCGTCGGTTTTACAGGGGAATCCATAGTACTTGACCGGGATAAATGGTGGTTTTTCCTTTGTTGCTTCGAATCAACTCCGCTTCAGAGGTGGAGGGGAATTTTCTCGCAATTTTCCAGAAACTGTCGCCGCTTTTCACCACATAACGAATGGCTTTAGGAGCCGTGGGCGCAGGTTGAGGCTTCGGTGTACCGATTGCAGACGGGACGGAAGATATTGCACGGGCCGTATCTACCTGTACAATTGGAACCGTGGGCTGTATTTGTGCCGTTAGTACCGGTGCCGATTGGGTATAGACCGTACCCGATGTTTGCGACAAGTGGGTCTGTAAGATGAATGCTCTGCTCCATCCGGGTTTGCCCACTGCCTGTGATCCCTGCTCGAAATCCCGTATTTTTTGGAGTTCCAGCTCCCGCAAACAGGGATTGGATTTCCACCGCTTTGCCGTGCGAACCGCAAATGCCGGGGATACGGCAACCGCAATGTCCGCCAATGCCGAATCTTGGTAAAGAAAAAACAAGTCTTTCCATTGGTGCTCGGAAACATACTGGGCACACGTTGAATCGAGACGTTCATCCATGGGTCCAGACAACCTGAGTCCATACTTTAAAGCCACTGGACGGCTCAATTCCCATGGTCCGGATCGATCTACAGAACTTTCCGTTGGAGCGTTGAGCGCTTGTCGAATTGCCGGAATGCGTTCGGGCTTGATGCACACGGGTTGGCCATTCGCATGCGCGCAACCCAATAACAAAGCGACCATCAACCCTATTTTCAACACGTCACCAAAGGTAAAACATCCTTCGTACCTTTGTGGTTGATTTTTAAGAACGATTGAATCAACGAACACTTCCGCAATCGACACTGAACTACGAACATTTGGAATTTTAGTTTTTTAATTTCATTTGCCGACCTATTTGAAGAATTGAGCAACTTTTTTAATCCAATGGTTCAATTCCTAGTTATTCCGGGTAGTTTGTAGGAGAATCCGGTTCATTTTCCTCCGGTCGTTCGAACCTCACACCCATCGTCACGCAAATTCACCTTCTTCAACATCCCTTTTAACTCTTGCATTCCAAAACCATTGGGAAGGGGCTCATCTCCCACAGGTCTGCCGAATAATTGAACGTACTCATTGAAGTTTTTTACTTCGCATTTCTCCACTTATGAAAAGCAATGAATCGCGCCGAGAGGGCGCTAAACCGAAAAAAAACGCAGGTGCCAAAAAAAGCGCTAGCTCAAAATCACCCAAGTTATCTCCGGGCGGTAGACCCCTGAAAGGGAAACCAAAACCCAAACCACGGGTTGGAAACGCTTACGATGCGCAATCGGCTTCTGCATCTTCTTCCAATCGCCCCTTCAACAACGACCGTGGACCGCGCGAAGACCGCGGATCCCGCCAGGACCGTCCTTACAACAACGATCGCCCTTTTAACAACGATCGTGGTCCCCGCGAAGACCGTGGGCCGCGCCAGGACCGTCCTTACAACAACGATCGCCCCTTTAACAACGACCGTGGACCGCGCGAAGACCGCGGATCCCGCCAGGACCGTCCTTATAACAACGACCGCCCCTTTAACAACG
>JACCDW010814150.1_pt1 | contig 10093 bp, 14 predicted proteins | sample 7449781 | NCBI WGS metagenome assembly JACCDW01 (sample SAMN15323449, study PRJNA562643) | freshwater metagenome | isolation source: river surface water | place: USA:Blue River Watershed | collected 2017-08-18 | reverse complement strand
GCAACAACAACATGGCTCTTTGTTGGGTGATTAGGAGTGCGCTTAGGCTTGTTATAGCCAGCCACGCCTGCTCTTTCTAGTCTACTGTCCTTCATCTGAACCTCTTAACTTTCTCAGCCACCTTCTTTGGCTGGGCTACAAACTGTTTCCCTTTAGCATTACCAGCGGCTTTAGCTTTGTTAGTGGCTGCTTTCTCAGAGGGACTTAGAGAGTCCCAAGCAGCCTTAGGCAAGTATCTTTTCTTTCCCTTAGATGGCTTTCCATCGCTGGTTGTCCACTCTTGCTCTGTCCAGTCTTTCAAGCTTTTCTGAGACTTCTTCATTTGTAGCCTCCTCCAGCTTTCTTATATTCCCTTGCCAGCAGTTGAGCTTTCCTAGCACTCCATTCCCCAGCATCTCCACCCTTTGAGCCAGCTTTAATCTTCTCAAAGAGCTTCTTTCTCATTGTGGGCTTGGTGTAGTTGTTAGCCTCATTCACCCTGCTCTTAGCCATATTTCTTAGCTTTGTTCTTGGCTGTTCTTTGTCCACGCATAGGCATCTTAGCCTCGCTCAGAGCAATGGCAATAGCTTGCTTTGGGTTTTTAACAACCTTGCCACCCTTGCCACTGTGCAAGCTTCCCTGTTTATATTCTTTCATCACTTTAGAAACCTTGTCTGCTTTCTTCATTTCACAAGTCCTTTCAAATAGACAGTTTTTCCGTCTTGTTTTGTAGCTGTAAGGCACTCACACTTCAAGTTGGCAGGGTCGTAGCTCACATGTACCCAGCCACTGTCAGGAATACCAGGAGTGTAAAACTCTAGGATGAGCTGTGTAAACTTCATGTTCTCTTTAATCCACTCAGCCAAGTCTCCATTGGCTACTCCAGGAATTTCAATGTCAGCAGCCTGTCCTTTGCAATGGTCAGAAGTGCGGCTTCCACCCACAGAAGCGTTAACATCAGGAGCCCTAAAGCCACTGTTCACTTTAACACCCTTCTTAAAGGCCTCTCTAACGGGCTGTAGGACGTTTTCTGCAAGCACCCTTAGTGCCCCTACCTGCTCCTCATTTGGAACGTTTGGAAGGCCTTTACGCAAGGCTGTCTCGCTCTTAACAAGTTCCTCTAGAGAGAAGTTGGCTGTAAGCTGTGTCATTTCTTTCCCTTCATATCTATAATTTTCTCAAGAGTGCGTCCACCAAAGTAGAAGCTCATAATGAGCATGCCCCATTGTCCCAAGAGTTCTACATATGCCTGCTTTGTGTCAATGTCAAAAGCAGACATAAGACCAAAGGTTGTGTAGGCAACAAGAATGAACACCAGAGTGAGGGGACGAATGTTCTTAGATAGCCATGAGTCACTGCCCATGTCTGCCTTAAGACGCTCTGTCAGGTTGTTTTGTTCTGTTTGATAGGCTTGGAGGTCAACATTCATTTCAGCAATGCGACCATCCTGTGTCATCTTCTCAAGCTCAGCTTTAGCCTCTGCTGCCTTAGCAGGGTCAGGCATAAATCTATCTAAGAGCTTAGAGCCCACATCAAGCAGCGCTGGTATTGGAATCATCTTCCTTCTCCTCGCCCAAAGCCTCTCCAGCTTTCTTAGCAACTTTTCTACCAGCAATACCACCCAATGTACCAACAGACATATAAGCAATTGCTTTTAAAATTTCCAAGAAGATGGAGTCAATTGGGGCCAGTTCCATGCTTTGTGTTTCAAAGGCAACAGCCCACAGAATACCAATAGCAATGATGAACAACATTGTCATAATGCAAATGACAATGAAAGCCCAAACTCTAATCTCAATGTCCTCAGGAGTCATTCTCATTGGCAACTCTCACTTCTATATTTAACTACTTTAGCAGATAATATTTTATTCTCATGCTTTAAAGAAGCCATATCAACATACATAAATAAAATGAGCAAAGAGGAGAAAGCAAAAAGAGCTGAAACAATTATCAGCCCAACCAGATATTCAATTGGTTCTTGTTGTGAAGGTTTATTGTCCATATAAGTATAGCCATATATAACACTATCAGTATTGTAGCCAGCCATTGTCCTATGTAGGAGTGTAATGCCTTCTTTCTTTTCTCTTTTGCTAAAGCCTCTTGCTTGTGTTGTAATAACATAAGCTCTTTAGCTTCTCTGTCTTCTTTCTCCATTCTTTCCAGAGTGGTTTGGAAGTCAGCCCAAAAGCCTCCAGGAAGACCAAGCTCATAAATAATCATGTTCCTTAGTTCTTCATATTGATTCTTGAGTTCTAGCTTTCTAGCTACTTCCTCAAAAGCCAACACTTGGAGGCTCTTTCCCTTTGGTGGATTTGTTCTTGCTTCTTGTTCAGCTTTCTGAAGCTTATCTGTTCCTTCTAAGACTTGACTAACAAAACCTGTAACTTGACTGGTTATGTTAGCCACTTCTTTTCCAGCAGCTTGTGCTTCTTTGACTAAATTGCAAAGACTCCTAACACCAGCCACTGCTCCACTAACCATAGTGAAAGCAGAGATTGGCATTTCATTTCTTCATCATTGTTTGCCAAGCAGCACCAGCAGCAACAACAAGACCAGCCACCCAGAGAATAGGCTTAGCAGCAGAAGCTAGCCACCCCAGCACCTTAAAAGCTCCTTGCATGGCATTAAAAGCCTCTACAAGTCCTTTCGTATTGGTGTCAATGGAGCAAACCTTAGCCTCAACTGCCATTAGCCTATCATAAATCTGTTGATGGCTAACCTCTTCTGTCACCACGGCACTCCAACAGCGCTAACAGGGTTCTTCTGAGCATCAATCTTGGCTTGCACAGCAGCTTCAGTGGCGTCTTTGTCAACAGATTCCCACACCCATGCCAGCACTTGAGCCTCGGTGAGGTCTGCATAAGCCACAGTAGGCTCACCAGTCCAAGAACAGGTGGAATATACAGAGTCAGAGACGTCACCGTCCACACCAACGCATTGCCAGTGAGCAGTGGTTACAAACCCGTTAGAGGTTTGACGATCAAGTTGAGAGATTTTCCAAGAGATAGTCATAGTTTTTCCTTTTAAGATTCAAGAGCTGCCACACGGGCACGGAGGGATTGCAGTTCAGCAATGATGTTGGCAATGAACTCAGCAGAGCCGTATTCCATTGCTTGCATTTTTTCACCGTCTTTTTCACCAACTACTGAGTTAGGAGAAACTTCCTGAACTTCGTGAGCCAAGAAACCAACACCTTTAGAACCATCAGCTTTCCAGTTCCAAGTTTTAGGCTTGAGTGCGTCAATGAAAGCACCGCTACCAGTCAATGGCTGAGCATTGTCTTTTAAGCGATAGTCTGAAGAAGTGTTGTATGCGACAGCGGTTGTGGTGTTTGTGATTGATCCAATTTCTGACGAACTTGCGTAGTTGTAGAAATAATCTATTGTTCCTGCACCATTTTGATATACAAGCCGCGCTGTTCCAGTGTTTTGAGTGTTCTTTACTAAAAAAACATTTCCATTTTTTGTTAGACCAAGTCTTTCAGAATTTATTGCAGTCGTCTGCCCAACTAACAAGTCACCACCGGAGGTTATACGGGCACGTTCGGTATCGTTGGTGCCAAAAACCAAAGCACGAGCTCCGGTAGACCCCATAGCAAAATCGGTCGCTCCAGCGCCAGCAGCAACGCCAGAACCATTACCAACATAGCCAAGTGTTGTGGAGTTATACCTCCACGCTGTATAAGCGTTTTGTGCTACTTTGCTACCAAATATAGCGGCTTGTTGTGTTGCAACAATATCTAGTTTTGCTGCCGCGCTAGTATCACCAACAACCAAATTCCCACTAGCATCTAGTGTCATTGCTTGGGTGAACGTGATAGCGTTACCTGCTGTGCCGGAGGGGGCGTTATACCAAAGATGCTCACCAGCATATTGTTTGTACTGAGACGCTGCTGCTGTTGATTTATAAATGTAGTTTGTACCGTTGAAATACGTGTTTTGGTAAACAAACAATGAAGAGCCACTTGTATCCGCCGACAAAGAACCGCCAGCCAGTTCAACCGCTTTCCAAGAAGAACTCCAAGCACTAGGAGTAACTCCTAATCCTAGGTTACCGGAGGAGTCAAGAGTTGCAGATACATCTGTATTGTTTTTGTAAAACTTAATTGCCGCATCATTTCCACCGCCAGATGTGCCAGTCGAAGCGTGAATTGCCAAGTCCCACGGAGAATCGTATGTTTTTCCAATTTTCCCACCACGAACAGTGTTGGTGTCCGTAGCGATGTTGAAGTAAACATATTTATAACCACTTGTTCCGGTTAAAGCAGCATTACCAGCAACTTCTAATTTTGCACCAGGACTACTAGTACCAATGCCTAGCCCTGTGCTGGTGAGGCGCATTTGCTCGGAGCTGTTAACGGTATAGCGAATTGAAGGGTCAGATCCGACAAGTTGGATTCCAGCTTTTACTGTTCCAGCGGTTGCTCCGTTATAGGAATACAGAACTGGGTTGCCACCAGATTGTAGATTTCCAGGAATCGTGAAATTAGTCCCATCAAACGTCAGAGCAGAACCACTTGTAGCAACTTTAGAGCCGTTAAGGTACAACACTCCATTAGCCGTACCACCGGAGAGCGTGGGGTTGTTAGTGAAAGAGCTTGTTGTAAGAACAGCGTTGCTAAATGTCTTAGTGCCTGTAATGGTTTCTGTTCTTGTGTTCGTCACCAGAGGAACGCCACCTGCTGTTGTGCCATCATGGACAACAACTGTCTTCTTATCTGTATCAACAGACAACTCAGCAACAGCGCCTGTAAAGCTGGCGTGTTGTGCTGTAGTTCCTTTTCTTATCTGTACCTGTGTTGCCATGTTTTCTCCTTAAGCCACAGACCCATAGTCTGTAGAAAATGTTAATGTAGAGTCTGTGATGTAGCCAAAGTCATAGATGGTGCTTGCAACATTAAAACCAACAGAGGCATATGCAGAAGCCTGTGCAGCACTCAAGCCAGCAGCTGTTGCACTAGAGGTGGCTGTAGCTGCATATCCCTGAGCAGAAGACACAGCAGCGTCCAGAGCAGCAGCATCGCCATACAAAGCTAAAACATCTGCAGCACTGTCAGCAGCATCAGAGGCACTGGCAGCAGCAGAAACAGCAGAAGCAGCCGCAGCTGTAGCACTAGAGGCAGCTGCAACTTGGCTAAGCTGAGCAGCTTGTGCTCTATCAGCAGCTTGTGTGGCAGCTGTTGTAGCTGTAGCAGCAGCCCCTGTAGCCGTATTAGCAGCATTAGTGGCTGTTGTTGAATAGCCATAAGCAGCAGAGGTGTTAGCAGCAGCTTGTGTGGCACTTAGAGCAGCAGCTGTGGCACTACCTGTTGTAGAGGCAGCAGCTGTACTGGCTGTTGTAGCAGCGTTTGTAGCTGTTGTTGCAGCAGCAGAAGCTGTAGCAGCATTAGCAGCAACAGCAGCTTCACTTGCTGCAGCGTTTGTAGCGCTGGTGCTGGCACTAGAAGCACTAGAGGCAGCAGCTGAAGCACTAGCAGCAGCCAAGTCTTTATAGTTGGCTACAGTGAGGGCTGTGCTTGCAACAGTACTTTCAAGAGCAGCTGTTGAGTTATAAGAATTAGTAGCTGAAGTTGCAGCAGAGGTTGCTGTATTAGCAGCAGAGGTTGCTGTATTAGCAGAAGTATTTGCAGAATTAGCTCTTATTAAAGCAGTGAGTGCTGAAGAAGCAGCATTAGACGCAGCGGCTGAAGCGCTTGTAGCACTGTTAGCTGCATTCGTTGCGTTGGTTGTAGATGTGGTTGAAGCCCCACTGGCTGTTGAAGCACTGGCAGCAGCTGCTGTAGCACTATTAGCTGCATTGGTAGCAGATGTAGCCGCTTGAGCAGCCAGAGTTGTTACAGCAGATACAGTGGCGTCACTAACCGAATCGCCTGCTCCACCTGCTCCACGATAGATTGCCATAAGTTCTCCTTGTTGTGTTAAAGAGCTATTATGTAACTCTCTAACAAAACAAGGGAAGAGAGCCTTTTAAGCCCTCCTCCCTTAGTCTTTAGGCAGCGACAGCCATCAACACGCCAGCATCGCTACGCAACACTTTTGTGCCATACAGCATGTCAGAGGTGAACAGCGTAGCAAGGAACTCTTGCTTGTACTGCTGTTGCGAACGCACCGACATTTGCTCAATATGAACAGCCCAGTCTTTATGAGCCAGCAGAGCACCCTTCACACCGCTTTCCAGCGTGGGGCAGTTGCTAGACACAACAACAGGAATGCCATACAGGTTACCCACTTCACCATTGCGGATGGTGTTGCCATTACCAACTTCGCCAACAAAGGCTTGTTCGGTATAACGAGCAATACCATTCAAGGTGTTACGAGCAGACGGAGGAATAATCAGCACTCTGCCGTCCATCGGCTGGTCAGCGTCATCCAAATACTGGATGGCTCTGCGGAAGCCAACGTCAGAGAAAGCACCAACGTCACCAGTGCCGTCAGCATCATAAGCTTCCAACACACCAGTGGAGGTGTTGAATTGGAAGGAACGGCTGTGCACATAAGACGAACCATCGCCGTTGCCCAGAGCCTTAACCAGAGCCCACAGGTCATCGTCAACTTGCTTAGCCATTGCGTAGCCAGCGTCATCGGTGTAATGCTTACGCAGCGAGGGCAGCGCTTGCACTTCAACAATGTCTTCGATGAGGTAGGACACTTCTTTATGCTTGTCCAGGTTAACAGTGATGCTCGACTGGCTCAGGTTCTGCAGAGTGACAGCAGTGTTCTCACTCTTAGTTTGAGCAGCCAAACCACGGCTGGGATTAGGGATAATCAGAGCATCGCCCTTTTTGCCCTTGAAGCTCATCTTGCGAACAAACTGAGCCAGCACCAAGTTTTTCTTGTAGGCAGCGATGATTTCATCACTCCACAGATCAGGCAGGAAAGAAGAAGCTTCGGTCAGACCAGCAGCGCCAGTCATTGTAGGAAATGTAGAAGTTGCCATTTTAAAAGTCTTTCATAAAAGTATTAACGAACCCTTCCTGTTGCATATGCTGCCATAATTTCAGGCTGCAAAGCTAGGTAACGATCAGGGTCTTTACGCATGAGGTCTATAATGTCAGTACGCCGATAAATCTTATTGCTTGCTGGTTCTCCAGTTCCTTTAACAGAACCAGTGGAAGCCTGTTTAATTTGCTGTTTTCTATCCGCAACGTTCAAATCAGCTGTGGTTTTGAGCATCTGCTGTCTTTCTTTCCATGAAGAAAAGAGTTCATCAGCTGCATCAAAGTCATAACGCTGGTCTGCTCGTGAAAGAAGTTCAGCTCTCACCTTGCTCTTACCAACCCACTCATTAAAACCATCGTTATTAAGAATGTCTTGGAAGTCAGGGTGAGCTTTCTGCAAAAGTTGCAAAGCTTGTGTCTTTGCCATTTGTGCAGAGAGGGCTTCAGCCTCTTTAATCTTTGGATGTTTTGCAACAGCCTGTTCAACAGCCTTCTGAGGATTAGCAAAGAAGTCAATTTCTTCTTCGTCCTGTGGGGCTTTCGTAACAACTTGCGCCTTCACAAAATCGTCTACGATACGTCTGAGTTCTCCAACTTCTTTGCTATGTCTACCCATCAGCTTCTCAGCTTCTTGGTGCATCCTAATCAAATCTTTAGGAGATTTATTCTTATATCGCTCTGGTACTTCCTCTTCTTGAGGTTGCTCTACTTGAGTCTCTTGTTGTTGCTCTTCCTCTTGTTCAGGAAGATCGGAAGTGTTTTCTGTGTTTACGCTGTCATCAATAAATTGTGCCATAGAGTCTCCGTGCTAATAGCATTATGGAAAACATTTAGAACTTTAGCTTCTCAGCTGTTCTGCTTACGCTCTTGAGCCATCTTAGCTCTCCTGTTCTTCTCCCATTTCATTGCTGCCCCAGGAAAAGAACCAGACCATCCTTCAAGCTTTACGCTTGGAGAACTAATCTGCTTAAAAGCGGGGGAGGAACACACAGGACACTTTATTTCCTCTTGTGTATGTGAGGTAAAATGCTCTGTTGTGTGCCCGTTTGAACAAGTAAAATCAAATACTCTTATCATCTTCAATGTCCTCATACCCTTGGGTAATAAAGTTTTGATAATTGATTAGAGTTTTAAGAATGTCTACTTGTCCTCTTCTGAACCAAAACTGTTTTTCATCAGCAATTGTTTCAATATCAGAAAGGTTTGTTAAGCTTCTGCTTAAGTCTTCTTGATATGTCTTCCAACCCTTTTGAATGAACAATTCTAGTAAAGATTCATAATATTCTTGTGTTTCTTTATCCAAGCATTTCTCCTAATGGATGCTTTAAAGCTATATTGTAACACAAAAGTGTTAAAATGTCAAGCTACTTGTGACATTTGTTTTGCAACAATTGCCTCTTTGCTTGCAATTTCTCTTTCTTTTAACAACAAGTCTGCCAATTTAGCTCTCTTTTCAAACTCTTTATCATCAGCGTTGCCTGCTTGGAGGTTGGAAGAGATGGCTCTAATGCGATCATTCTCCAACTTAACAGGAATTGCCTGTGTTTCAGCAGCCAACTTAGCAGCTCTTGCCTGACTTTCCATAGCCTGAGCCTCATATGCTGCTGCTTGTGCCTTAGCCTGAGCCAGTTGCATCTCAACTTGTGCTTGTTGTACAGCTTGAGCCTGTGGATTGGGCTGATTCATAGCCCTAAGTTGGTCAACCATGCCTTCTCTGTTAGACAAACTCATGTTTTCAATGACAGCTTCCACTAACATGGGGTACATGGGGCTGTCTTGGCCTAAGGTTTGCAGGAGCTGGACAAGCTGTGTCACTTCATATTCTCTGGCAATGACGCCCAAGCTGCTAGAAGCTACAAACTTGTAGTCTTGAGCAGGAAATCTCTCAGGGTCATACTGCATATATCTCCAAGCAGCCTTGCTCACTAAAGGAATGAGGAAGCTTTCTTGGAAATTGATGAGGGTACGCTTATGTCTCTTGATGATAGCCCCAAGGCTCATGCTCACAGCGCCTGCTGCAGCCTCACCATTGATAGAACCTGGGATGCCAGCAGCGTCAATAGACCCTGTAGCCATCTGCACCATGCGTTGCAGCTGTTCTGCCTGTGTAAAAGTAATTTGGTCAATGGAACCAAACTTAAAAGGCTGCAAAATCTCAGCAGGATTGCCATTGGTAATGATGTTCTTGCCAGGTCTAATTTCAAACTTAGAGCCTCTAGGCATTCTTGTACCATCAATAGCCATCATGGGATGGACAGTGAGAGCCAAGCCGTCAATACGAGCTCTCAGCTCAGCATCCAAAGCCTTTTGGCTGTTATAACCTTTCTCACAAATACCCCTGCCCCAGAAGCGTCCAGGCACAACATCCCAAGCAAAAGCAATGAGAGGCCTGTCTTGCATCATGTAAGGGTTTTCCTCAACCTTTAACAAGACACCGCCATTGGCTACAACAACAATGGCTTCAACATATTCACTTTCCTCTTTGGCCTCATGCTCTTTGGAGCCGTGCTCTTTCTTGCTCTCTTCTTTTGTTTCTTCTTTTGGAGGAGGCTCACCAATGGCTTCATTAAACAGGTCACGAGGAACCAAGCCATACCACTTTGTTAGTCTCACCTTATCATCTTGATAGATGACGAGGTCTTGGTCAGGCTCCAAGTCTTGGTCAGGAGCAGCAGCAGAAATGTCTACATCTCTGTACACGCCCTTCTCAATGTTCATTTCAACTTGATGCTTAGGGACAAACTCATCAATGGCAACACCAAGAGCCTCTTCAATAGAAGAAGCAACAGGGTCAATTAGCCAGTTTTGAGGCAGCACAGGACGCAGTTTCACCACTGTTCTGGGCTTCACTGTCACCCCTACAGCCATCATAGCACCATCAAGGATGGGCTGTGTAGAGGGAACCAAGTCTTCAACCTCTTCAAGAACCAACTCAGCACAGCCTGTGCCAAACACAGCAGCGTTCAACAAACACTCGGCAACAGCTCTTCTTGTCTTTGTAAACTTAAACTCTTCTTCCAAAGCCTTACGAGTGAAACCAACATCTTGTTTCTGGTTGTCTCTAACATCATCCTCAATGTCAAACCACTTGCCTCTACCAAAGGTGGCTTCTTCAACCTCAGCAACAGCGCTCTCTACAGCTTGCTGCAAAGCAGGACTGATAAGCTTACTTCTCT
>JACCDW010447080.1_pt1 | contig 10093 bp, 12 predicted proteins | sample 7449781 | NCBI WGS metagenome assembly JACCDW01 (sample SAMN15323449, study PRJNA562643) | freshwater metagenome | isolation source: river surface water | place: USA:Blue River Watershed | collected 2017-08-18 | reverse complement strand
GGATCATCAATATGTTGAATTGGTTTAGTAGGTAGAGTAATTTCTTGACACAAATTACTCATCTCAACCTTATCCATAAAGGATGAATGTGAATTGCAATGGTCGATATTCATAATGTAGATACGACCAGTTTCTGCACGTTCTTTTAAAAGATCCAGAAAGAGTTCTTGAGCTCCGATAGTTTTTCTTGGAATAGACTCATCTCGTTCATAACGAACATATAAGTCGTCAAATCCATCAGTGCCAAAAGCGTCATACAGACCAGGAACGGAGTGAGGAGAGAAGAGTGAGATTTCTTCGTTGCGGATGAATCGTTCATAGAACAGTTTGCTAATTTGGATACTGTAGTCCAACTTACGAACTCGGTTATCTTCAGTTCCTTTATTATTCTTTAATACCAGGATATCCTCTATCTCTTGGTGCCAGATAGGAAAGTGAACTGTAGCAGAACCACCTCTGATGCCGTTTTGAGTGCAGCATCGGACAGTTGACTCAAACTTCTTAAGGAAGGGTACAACGCCTGTGTGTTGTACCTCTCCACCTCTGATTTTAGAGTTGATGCCACGGATACGACCTGCGTTGATGCCGATTCCAGCCCTTTGTGCAACGTATTTACCAATAGCCATATCGCTGCTAAAGATACTATCGAGGGTGTCATCAACATCAACGAGAACACAAGATGCATATTGGCGAAGTGGTGTTCTGACCCCTGCCATGATTGGTGTGGGGATGTTGATTTTGTGCTTTGAGATTGCGTCATAATACTTCTTAACGTAATCTAAACGGGTTTCTTTAGGATACTTAGAGAAAATAGTAGCAGAAATCAAGATGTACATAAACTGTGGTGTCTCATAAAGTTCACCAGTACTACGATCTTGTACCAAATATTTGTCTACAACTTGACGTAAACCTGCGTAAGTAAACAAGTAGTCTCTATCATGATGAATGAAGGAATCAAGTTTTTCAAACTCTTCATCAGAATAAAGATCAAGAATTTCAGAATCATAAACTCCACGATCAACGCAACGAATAACGTGTTGCTTTAGATTTGGACATTCGTGCATACGTCCAAATAGTTGTTTACGAAGAGCAAACAAAAGTAAGCGAGCAGCAACAAATTGATAATTTGGATGCTCTAGATCAATTAAATCAGATGCAGAACGAATCAAAATCTCTTGAATTTCTGCAGTTGTAATGCCATCGTAAAATTGGATACCAGATTGCATTTCAACCTGGGATGCTGATACTCCAGCTAAGTCTTTACAAGCTTCCTCAACCATAATATGAATCTTATTAAGATCAAGGGGTTCAGTCTTACCGTTCCTCTTTACTACCTTTGTCCCGTTACTCATACCTTCTTCCATTCGTTAAATTTTACTTTTGCTTCTAGACCTTTGTATGTATTTGATTTTAACACATTCATAATCTGATGTCCAGATAAAACCATTTCATTAATGTCCTTTTCAAGAATTGTTTTTGGCCAAATGACTACTTTCTCACCTCTATTAATGAGTTTTTCAACTCTGGAACAAATTTCTTTGTTCCTTGGTTCATTATCAAGAACGTAAACAATATCGTCGCCCAAATTAAGACTATCGAGTAAAATATCAGATCCGCACATTGCAATCGCATTTTCAACAAAAGTTGAATCAAACGGTCCTTCTGTGACGTAGATCGTTTCATTTTTTCTTACCCTTTCTAGTCCATAAACTTTTGAGATACTATCATCTAAAATCACCGTAATATATTTAACCTTACTTGGACCTATAGCACGACCTTGAAACCCAAATATGTCTCCGTTTTCTGATAAAAGAGGTATTACAATTCTAGGTTCTTCATACCTTAAACTTTTTTCATCAAATGTATAAACCTGTGTATTAGTCCACTCCTTAAACCTTTCGGCATAAAAAAATTTACTTGGATCTAATTTTCTGTTTAGTAAATACTTTTTTGCAATTTCATTCTCCGATGCTTTTGGAAGATTAAGTTTCTTTTTGAAAACTGGTTGCTTAAATTCAAGTTTTGGTTCTTCAACAACAAAGTTTTTTCCAGTAAAACCTTCCTTAAACTTTTCAAGTGTATATTGTTGATGAAGACTTGTATCTATTTCTTTCAAAAAATTGTTGAAAGATAAACTCGCGCCACAATTATGACACTTAAAGTTAGTATTATTCTTTACTGAGTAAATGTATCCTCTTGCCTTATTTTTATTGCGATGAGAGTCTCCACAAATAGGACAACGGAAGTTATACAGATCTGCTTTAACTCTCTTAAATTTTTGCAATCGTGATGAAACAAGTCCAATATACTTGGAATCAATCAAATCCATTATGAAAGATGCTACTTCACTCTTTCTATTGTAGCAGGTTGTTGGTCTGGGGTCAAGAAATCCACAACCATATGAGACTGAGAAATGGCAAAAGAAACAACCGTAAAAATCCCAACTACAATCCAGCGATATTTTACAAATTCTTCTATTTTATTCTCTACTTTTTCAATTCTTTTTGATACTTCTTCGTGCTGATCTTTATTTTCTAATCTTAATTCATCAATTACTCTAGTAATATAATCATCTGATTTATTACACTGCTCTATTCTTTCTTCATGAACCGCAAGCATTTTGCTAATATTTTGACTAGTCTTACCCATTATTTGAATAGCCTCATCAATCTTTCTCATCATAACTTCAAAAGATGATAGTCTTTCTTCTAATACTGCAATTTTAGTATCTGCGGATGTATTTTGATTAAACATTTCTACTTGAAGTTATTTTTCTCCTACTACACAACAAATATCCCAAGTAGTATAATCTTATTTATGATTTTGGTTTCATCCATCTTTTACGTGAACCTGGTCCCAATCCAATTATTTTTTTTCTTCTAGCCAATCCCATCACCTTATCATATCCAGCAACTGGACCTTTAGGATCCGCAGATCCAGTAAATCCACCAGCACCAACAACCATTCCACCTTCTTCTTTTATATTATGAATGATTTGTATCAGTTTATCTAGTTTATCCATTAGATTTTTTGAAGTTGAAATAAACACTCTTTATCTTCCTCAATATAATGCATTTGTGTTTTTGGATATTGAGGAAAGCGATTTAAAAAAATAAGAAAACTTTTTATAGATGGCCAAAGTTCTTTTTCCAAATTATAAAATAACAAAGGAACAGCAGCATCATTAAAAACATTAAACAATATTGTCAGATGATTTAGTATCAGGTGAGTTTTTAACTCACCTGTATTTTTATACTTCTTTAACAACCGTTTAACATAACGTATTCTTTTCAAATCAGATTGAAAATCCTCCATAGTGAGAGCTTGAGGATTATCATAAAATTTTATGGCGAATAACAAATAATTGTCTTCATTCAATTCATCAAATCTCATATATTATCAATTATTCTATTATTGTGGTGTTGGATATAAAATACCATCTGTACCAGTATTAATTCCAGACATAGCTACAAGAACTTCACTCTTGACTCTTAGATTTCCATGAGTATCAATATAAGTCGTAACACCTACCCAACCCTGATGCGAGAATCCTCTATATGCAGATGGTACAGAAGATGCAGATGTTGAGATGCCGTAAACTTGCTTATCATATCCATCAACTCTTCTCTTAAATGTAAGAGTCGCACCAGTAGCAATTCCTGCAGAAATTGTTGATCCAAGAGTAATTGTTGAAGTTCCAATTGTTGTAACTACAATATCATTTCCACCATTAAGAAGAGTGTCACCAACAATAAGTGCTGTTGGAGGAACTACTGGAATAATACTTGTTCCAATATTAGCATTTGTAGTTGCAGTTCCAGTAATACCTAGATTGGTAAGAATTGGAGCAGCATCTCTAGTATTACTATAACTTGAATCGAGAACAGTATATTTTGGAAGCTCACTAATATAAAAACTTGTACCAGCAATTGCTGCTCCAGAAAGTCCTGCCGTTGAAGCAATTGATAATTGTGTGGTGCTAGCAATTCCAACGATTACTGCATCTCCAAAATATGTTCCACCACTACCTCTAAATCCAAAACGAATTACATCACCAGTTGCAGCAGCGCCAACTTGACCGAAACTTGTTCCAGATCCAGTAACAATTCGGGTTGAATAGTTCAGGGATACAGTTCCACCTGAACCTTTATTATCGTTTCTTCCCCAAAGAGACATGTGACTTACCTGTAAATTTCTTTATTATATTGATATTTATAAAAAAAGGAGACCTTAAGTTTGGTCTCCTTTTATTTCATTTAGTTAAACCTTATGGAGTTAAATCCTTTGCACCCTTCTCTTTCAGTTTACCCTGAAGTTGAAGAAGAACAAATGAAAGAATACCGTTTGATTTAAATTTTGGATTAGCGCCAAGAAGTTCTGAAATCGCAAATAAAACTGTTGCGATTAGAGCTTCATTTGCCTTTGCCCAAGCAAGTAATGCTGCGACAGACATAATGACCTCCGTATGAAGAGTATCCTGTCCTATTTATTAATCAAACAGTTTTAGATTGTGTTTTTACTTCAGGTTTCTTAGCACCTCTTACTGGTTTTAAAGGTGCTTGAAGATCTTTCCACACATCACCTCTCTTAAGCCTATCTTCAAGTGTTTTTAAATCTCCTTGATATCTTCCTGTAGCAGGACTACCAGTAAGTTGTCTATCTTTTTTTGCATCATAACCTTCTTCATCAATTATTTCACCTTCTGGTTTGTAATCCATTTTTAGTCCCATAGCACGGAACTTATTTTTTACCAAATTCATTTTAGTTGGAATAGATCTTGAATCTTCTTCACCTTTACTTTTTACTCTATCATCACATCCACATTCTTCCTTATGTACTGGAAGACCTTTGTGCTTAGTCTTAGCAAACTTTCTTGCTTCTTTTTTGCTCATTCCAGCAGCTGCTTTTGCAACTTCTGGTGATGCTGGTTTTCCACCTTTCTTGGCAGCATAAACCATTCCCATAAACTTCTGTTGTGCTTGACTTACTGCCTTTTCAGTAATGAAAGGTCCTTCCATTTCATTATGTGCTACTTGAAGCCTTCCAGTCATATTTTTTCCTCCAGGAGCTTCTGGAGAAATAATAACTTTATTAGTCCCATTCATTACATCAATCTTTTTTTCATTTGCATCAGGATTTGATGTCTCAGCATTTACTTCTCCAAGAAACTCTTCACCCAATCCCTTTCTTTTTGCAATCGCAGAACCACGTACTTCACGACGATTTAAAAGATACTTATCAGTTTTATCATGATCGCCATCATTATCAATATCCTTATCTTCCTTTCCAACTGGATCTAATCCCTTACCTGCCTTTGCTTTTGCAGTCATTTCACCTCTCTTCTTTTCACCTTCATATGGCTCACCATATCCTGTCATTTCTACGGATTCAATATTTGGATTAGCACGGAGAGAACTAATCTTATCACGTGTTGCATATCTTACATAAGAACGTCCATTCTTATCTGTAACCTTTACTTTGTATTTGCGATGTTCAGCAGTTTCTAACTTTTCCATATAAGTTAGAACAATTGGTTCTTCCTTATTAACTCCCTCAACAAAAACTTTATAAAGAGCAGATGCCACATTTGTTGAAGCAAAGTCTTCAATATTAAACTCTTCTGCCTTCATACCACCACCTTTTCCAAATAGTTTTTGCTTGACAAGAGTTTTTTCTTGCTGACTCATATTACTATTCTGCATATATTGAGAATATGCTTGACGAAGAGGAAGTTCTTCTCTTCTTGCTCTATAGCGAATGTCATATACTGCCTGCCTTACTCTTGCTTCAGGAGTTTTACCGCCCTTAGCATCTCCCTTTTTGTCATCTTTAGTGGCCGCAGGAGCAGCGGCAGCAGGAGAGTGCTTTCTCTCTGGAAGACTCTCAGCAATATGTTTTTTCATAAGAAAACTCTAGTTTTACTTTTTCTTTTTTCTATATTTATTTATGAATTCGATTCCGTATGCTCTTCCACCAGGTTGAAGATTTTTTTTTCCAGTTCCAATCGCCCCTGGTGTTTGATTAGCAGCATACTTGAAATACCCCAAAGTACCAACAAGAGTATTAGGATGAATCTTATCTCTCATTTTAGTATTCATTTCAACTTCAGTATATTCAACTAAATCCTTAATCCACGATTTAAACATTTGACCAGATTCAGTTACACAAATTAAATAATTTGTCCCACGACGAATAATGCGACCAACTAATCCAGTATTTAAATTTTCTACCTTTTCTCCAATCCTAAAAATTGTTTCGGTTAAGTAATTTTCCCTTAGATTTTGATAATCAAACTTAGGTGCAATTTCCCATGTATCCCATCCTTCCTTAATATTCATAGCACCACGAAGAATATTAAATAACTCTTTTGCTTCTGCTGGTTTTACTTCTGGAGGAAGTCCAGATCTAAAAGTTTTAAAATCTCCTTCTGCAACAGCAAGTCTCATTCTTGAAGCAGACATACCTTCTACACCTTTTGCATCAGGATCTCTATCTCCAGCAGAGACTACTTCAATATTATCAAAGTTGTAAAGTTGCCCATTATACTGATTAGAAAGTTTCTCAAATTCTTTGACTCTATCAGCACCACCAATAATTCTAACACCAGCATATCCATTATTATGGGCCATTTTCAAGACATCAAAAATAGTCTTAGTGTTTGGATCATTTACAATATTGCCAGCATGATTTGGATAAAACTTCTGCATATAAGCAATCTTTGTATCAGGATCTAATGGGTTCTTTTTCTTATCCTGACTTCTTGATGGAAAGATTAGATATTGACCATCCTTATCTTGAGATGCTGCCTGTGCAGCAACATCCATTAGTTGTTGATGACCAATTGTTGGTGGATTAAATCTACCGAAAGCGATAGTGAGGGTTCCCTTTGTCTTGGGAACTGGAAGATATTGTACTGGCGGTGCTTCTTGTGCTGCTGCTTGTGCTTCTGGAGCAGGCGCCTGTTGTTGTGGTTCCTGCTGAGCAAGTGCTGGGTCTTGATATCCAGGGGATGCAATTGTTTTTTCTTTTTCAGTTTGCTTTGGATCCTTTTCACCAACTTTTTGTCTCTTATTATAAAACTTAAGTTTTCCACCCTCAGTTTTTGCGACAAATTCTCCTTGACGGTCATACCAACCACCATGGCCATCGCCAACAAGACCAAGACGCTGTGCTTGTTGAGATGCGGTTGCTTCTGATATAAATTGGAAAAAACTTTTCATTACTTACTTTGAATTATGTATCCGGTTACTCTTATATGATGTATTTATTATATTAATTTACCAAGGATCCCCAGACATTTTTAATGACGATGCAAGTTGTGTACTGGCATATTTAAATCTCATTTTCAATATTCTGGTATTATTTGCCATAACACCGACAGCATCGTTTCCAACAGCTGAAAATTTAATTGGTCCTTTAACTAAATGTCGTGACTTAGAGTTAGTAATTGGATCATATAAAGATGCAGTATAAGATCTCGTTCCACTACCAGTAATTTTAACATAAGGCAACTTTAAAATTTCTGGATCTTCATTTAACCATTCTGTAACCAAAAAATTAATAATTTCTTGTTGAGACATTTTATTAATTCTGACTAAATATGTATCTCGCAATTCTTTCAAAGCTTTAGAAGAATAATTGTCATAAACATTTTTTTTAACTCCTGGATTATTATTTAAAAATTGTTTTCTAGCATCTTTTCCTGTCGGCAATCCATATTTTTCAACGATCATATTAGAATACTTAACATCAATAGAGGCAAGATTAGTACCTAAATATCGATCAATTGTTCCAACACCTGGATTTTTTAAACCAGCTCCGCCAGATTTAGTTGATTTTGCAGATATTCCATAAAATTTTCCCGTATTTAATTTAACTAACACATCTGTTGGATTTAATCTTTGATTTACTGGAAATCCAACAACACTTTGAAACACAAACCCAGGTCTTGCAGTCCAATAAGAAGACACTGGAGATCCATATTGCCTACTCTTCAAAAATTGTAAAAATATTTTATACATAGCTTCAGCTCTACCAATCTGCCACTCCTTTTCCTGTTCAGACACAGATTTACTTCTTTTTTCAAATTGATCAGAAGTAACTTTATCTGGAAAAGAATTATTATTTAACAAATAACATAGATATATTTCATTAATATCCGCACCTAAAGTATTGACTGACATTTTACAATTTTATTTTATTTTTATTTAGAAGTGCCCAAAAGAGGACTTGAACCTCCACAGATATTTCTACAGGAACCTAAACCCTGCGTGTATACCAATTTCACCACTTGGGCAAGTGGAGAATAGGGGACTCGAACCCCTCACCCCTGCCGTGCAAAGGCAGTGCTCTACCAAATGAGCTAATTCCCCAATAAAACCATTATATCACCGAAGTGGCATAAGGTCAAATAGTTCTGGATGTAAAGAACCATATTTTCTTAAAAGTTCACCTGCCTTAGCATTTGCTTGATTTTCAGTTGCACTTCCAGGTTTAGAACTTCTATGGTGTATTCCCTTTTCCACATGTTGCTTATAATGAACAAATTCATGAGCAAGTGTTCTCAATATATCCATAGGATGACGATTAATAATACTTAGTCTTATTACATTATCATTTGATATTTCACCAAATGCTGCTATGTCTTTAGCAAACTGAGCATCATCTATTAAAAGAACAGGAATGTCATAAGTAAGTTGAAGTTCTCTTTTAAGGAAGACCAAAAATCTTTTGAGTATTAATTCAAATTGAACTCTAGTTGTTGGTCTCCCTTTTCTTTTTCCAATCAAGGACATTTTTTTAAATATTTATTGTTCACCTACTGCTGAACCAATCTTATCATCAAGTTCTTGAATTACTGCACGAATATCATTAATTCGTTCAGAAGGAAATTGATAACTATGACCCTTCTGATGATCAAAAAGAACTTGTCGAATTGCAGCAGCAGAACGCACATCCATTTTAATTGTTACTTGTTTTTCTTTAGTCATCGGTCGTCAGCAGCACAGATTAAAGATAATACTACCATACCTTTTCTTTTTTGTAAAGAAGTTTCCATCCACGATATTCATTATAAACTCCAGAAGAAAGTTTGTGGATGCTTGAATGTGGTAAATTATTTTCTAAACTAAATTGTTTTAAATTTTGTATTTCAATTACATCTCCTTCTGGAGAAATTAATCCATAAGAATACTTACATTTACTTATAGAATTATTTTTTCTATGTTGTTCTGTTTGTTTTTTACCCCTCTTCCCCTCACTTATATTTTTTTTATGACTATCAGTTTTTAATTTACCAGTCAATTTATTTTTTAATTTTTCAATTTGTTCTTGAGACATTTTTTTACCAAGGTTTTTTTCAGAAATTTTTTTCTTGGTTTCTTCACTTCTTGGTTTTCCGTATAATGGATGCAATTCCCCTTTTCTTTTCTTATTATTTTCAGAGACATAATCGCATTTAAGACCTTTATTCCAAGGTGGAACTCCTAATGAACCTGTATGTCCTCCAATACTTTTATTTTCTAATATACCACCATCACATTTTCTACCATAAAATTGAATAAGTGCTTTTTCATATTTAATACTTTCATTTAAAGATAAATTTTTATGTAAGATTAATATTTTATCTTTTGGAGGAACTTTTAATTTTTTATGATTTTCTTTTTCTCTTCCAGGTCTTCCTCTTCCAATATAATAAAATTTTTGTCTTCATTTACATATGCGTAAATTATATACTTCATTTTGTTTTTACATATCTATTATTATTTATAATATTTAGAAACTACAAAAAAGAGGGTATTTCTACCCTCTCATATCAAATATCTCCCTGCTCCCTGTTTTCAGAATAAAAGGCATCAAAATACCCTTCTGGATATCTTTTCAATAGTTTTTCAATATTCATCTTAATAATTTCATCAAGTGGAGTATCAAGTGCGATACAAATTTGGGCGACATACCACATCAAATCTCCAAGTTCCCGTTGTATATGAAACTTAGTTTCTTCATTCCAACTTTTTCCTTGAAACACAAGTTTTTTCACCACCTCAAGTAGTTCTCCACTTTCTGCAGCAGCACCTACTGCCCCAGTCAGAAG
>JACCDW010820239.1_pt1 | contig 10094 bp, 14 predicted proteins | sample 7449781 | NCBI WGS metagenome assembly JACCDW01 (sample SAMN15323449, study PRJNA562643) | freshwater metagenome | isolation source: river surface water | place: USA:Blue River Watershed | collected 2017-08-18 | reverse complement strand
CGGGGGCGGCGGGAGCGGCGACGGCAGCCGGCGCGCAGGCCGGGTGCCACACTCTCCACGCCCCACCGACCTTGGCGGCGATGCCGGCGTTGGCGGGGACGGTCTTGGTGCAGGCGGCGCAGGCGCCGGGGTAGCGGTTGCTCAGGGTCGTCATGTTGCTCTCCTGTGGGGTTGTGCGGCGGGGGTCAGCCGCCGATCAGGTGTTGCCTGACCCGCGCATTGGAACACGGCGAGCGTTGACTGTCAACACTTTTGACAATCTCTTGACAACTTCCTGACAGCCTCTTGACAAACCGGCCGAAAGTGGAGGTTCTACCGTGACCCCCTCATTCGGCCGAAAGTCGGCGTTCTACCGTAGTGCGCCGGGGAGCCGGTCGGCGAGCCGTCCCCACAGGTCGGCCACCTCCGCGCCCGAGCGGCCCCTCGTGGCGAGCAGCACGCGGCGACCCTCCCGCCACGCGCACGCGCGGCTGGGGATGGCGAGCGCTCCGAGGTTCAGATCACACCCGACGGGCAGCACGAGCCCCGCGCCGCCGCGACCGCTGGCGCGCATCAGGGCCTCGACCGTGAGGCGCCGGTCGGGCGGGCGCCAGCCCGGCAGGAGGGGGCGCAGCAGGGCCTCGCTCTCGGTGTCGCGCAGGGTGAGCGTGCCGGAGCGCAGCCGGTGGGCGTCGTCGTCGACGTCTTCGAGCAGATCGTCCAGTTCACGCGGATCGTAGACGAAGTGGCCAGCGCACGAGGGCAGCGTGAGCAGCCCGCAGTCGAGCGCTGTGCGGACGAAGGGGCGCACCTCGACGTCGAGCGTGCCGGGCTCGACGGTGGCGCTGCCACGGTGGGGCGCTTCGAGCCGGGTCCAGTAGTACCAAGGACGACCGGGGCGTAGCGGTCGCCACCAGCGGTAACGGTGGAACCGCTCGGGCGCGATGAAGCCCGCGCCCAGCATCACGCGAAGCCCTCGGGCACCACCTCGTTGCCCCACCAGTAGAAGCTGTGGATCTCAGGCAGGGGCCGGTCCTCGCGGGCGAGGTGGAGTCGCTCGGTGGGGGAGGGCATGGGATGCTTCGAGCAGAACAGCAGTCCCGGACCCACCTCGGCCGCAGGCATGCCGACGAGCAGCGTGCCAGAGCAGCCGGGCTTGGGGCAGGGGCGGCCGGGGGCGAGGCGCATCAGGACGTCGAGCCCGTCACGCGCCAGAAGTAGACGGTGACCCGGATCGAGCCGCCCGACGGCGTGTTGTCTGCGCCGCCCGACAGGACGAACTCGGCCGTGTTCGCGTCCGCGCCGTCGATGGTGATGCCGGTCGGCGAGACACCCGACTCCGTCGTGCCAGCCGTGAAGGCGGTGATGTTTCCGGCGGGGCTGGGGCCGGTGGTCGGGTTGAGGTTGAGCGTGCCGTCCGTGCTGTTGATCCCGGTGATGTTCGTCACCACGCGGATCGACGTCGCGATGGCCGAAGCGCCGGCGGGGAGTCCGCCTGCGCCAAGGTTGATCGCGGTCGTGGCGCCCGTCGTGCTCAGGGTGACCAGCACCTCGGTGAAGTCGAGCGAGAAGGTGCCCAGCGTCGGGGTCACCAGCCCAATCGCGGTGCCCGAGGCGATGCGGTCGGTGGCGACGACGTCGCCCACGATCACGGCATCCCCGGTGACGGCTGCGTTGCCCGTCACGGCGAGGTTGCCGCCGATGGCGAGGTTCTGGTTCATGACGTTGTTGGGGTTGGCCACGGGGCCTCCGAGTTGTTCGAGGGTAGACTATCGCACTTCGTCGCTCATGTCCTCACGCCAGAGCACCTTGCCCACGGGCGCGAACGCTCCGCGCTTGCTCAGCGCGTGAACGACGAGCGTCTCGCCGTCGAGGTAGGCGTACAGGGCGCGCTCTTCTTCGAGCTTGCCCCCAACGCGGACGACCTGCCTTGGGTTGCCCGCGATGACGCGATGCCCCGGCGTGCCGGGGCTGTTGACCACCTTCCACTCCCGCCCGTGGGCGCGGAAGATGTGGCCGATGCCTGCGCTGCGGAACAGGTCGGCGCGGGTTGTTCGGATCGGGCCCTGCGGCTCGTCGAAGACGTCGAAGCCTGAGAAGCCGGGGAGCATCATCCCTCGCGAGCCTTGGGCCTTGTGGAGCACGCCGTCGAGCGCCCACGCGCTCGGGCGAACCCGAACGCAAGACGCCACCGAGCAAGGCCGGAACGTGGAGCCCCCGAAGTCGAAGCGTCGGAAGTGGCGAGCGCGCAACTGGTGGCCGGGGAAGACATGCACGGGCACGGGCTCGTCGCTCAGGCCCATGAGCGTCTTCATGCGGTGCCGGCCCTCGTGGCTTCGGACGACGAAGTTGCCGTCCAAGACGTTGCTGCTGTCATCCATCGCGTCGTCTTCCAGATCGACGTAGAGCATGGGCGGGCCGAGCGTGACGCCTTGGGCCAGCGACTTGTTCCAAGCCGTGATCTTGCCCCGCTGCGCTTGGGTCTGGGGCAGCGGCGGGTTGAGGCTCAGGAACTCGCTGGGGCGCATCCAGACGACGAAGCCCAAGTAGTTGACGTTCTCGTTGTTCGGGGTGGCTCCAGCGCCTGAGGCCGCCGAGAACGTCACGCCGTTGGCGCGGTAGTCGCGCTCGGTGTCCACGGCCTGCCCGTCGCGCAGGCGGGAGAACGACAGGTCGGGGATCTGCGCGTTGCGCGCCCCTCGCCCACGCGCAGCCATCCCGATGGCCCCCGCTCCGAGGAGCAGCAGACCCACGTTGACGGGATGCAGCGGCGAGCAGGGCTTCATCAGCGACGAGCGCCCTTGCGCTTGGCCTTGGCCTTGGCGCGGCGCTTGGTGCGCTTGGCCGAGGAGCCCTTCTTCTTCTTGTAGACGCCGGCGGCGGCCAGCGTGGCGACGAGTCCGCCCGCGAGGAGGCCGACGTTGATCAGGGTGTTCTTGGTGCTCATGGTGTCTCCTCAGTTGCGCGAACGCTTGACGTAGTCGTTGTAGGCCCGTTGGGTATCGTAAGCCTGATTGGCTTCAGACTTGGCCTTGGCCAGCGGGAGGGCTGCGTCGAAGGTTAGGACATGACCCGCGCACTTGACGTAGGGCAGGTACATGCGGAGTTCTTTGACGTAGAGCACCTCGACCTCGTCGCCGGGATGCACATCGGTGCGCCGGAACCCGTCGCCGTCAGGAACCCAACGGGCGGCGCGAGAGCCCTTGGCCCGGTCACTTGGTACAACGTCGGCAACCACGACCTCGTAGTATCCGCCGTGCTTTCCTGTCAGTTCATTGGCGTGCCGTTGGGCGTCTTCCCGCGTGGAGAAACGAAGATCGTCAAAGGGGGTGAGACGGCCACCGCTCTTCATGAAGGCAGCCAACCCCTCGTTGCGGCCCGCAGCATAGGCAAAGAAGCCTGATGCCGTGTTCACCCAGTTCTTCTTCTCCCACAGGTGCGTCGAGACGGGCGGAACGGAAAGGCGCACAAGGTTCGCGTCGTACATCTGCTCGGCAGTCCACGGGACGACGTTGTCCGCACCCACGCGAACCGAGCCCATGATGGAGCGCGAGCCCTTGCCGTAGGCCCCCGAGGCAGCAGCGATAGCCACGCCACCAGCGGCCAGCAGGCCCACGTTGATCAAGGTGTCCTTGGTGCCCACGGTGCCCTCTCAGCCGAAACGCTTGGGGTAACGCTCAACCCAGTCGCCCCACGCGCCAACGTAGAAGCGTCCGGTCTTGTGATCGTAGATCAACGTGGTGTCGTAGGTGTCGCCCATGTTGACGTAGGAGAGCCCCTCGCGACGCCGCATGGTGTCCTGCTGGCTCTCGATGTACTCGATGCCGCTGCCGCCGAGCAGTTCGTCGGCGTAGTCGAGGGCTGCCTGACGCTGGCCCGCCTGCATGAAGTACTTGAGAGACTTGCCCTCTTCGCCGCCCAGATTGAGCCGCTCGTCGAGCGTCTTGAGCGAGGGGCCGGGGATGGGCGTGCCGGGCTTGGCCGTCATGCCGCGCAGCACGCTGCTGGAGCCACGCGCGGTGGAGCCCTGCGCGCTGGTGATGCGGGGCGGCTCGGCGGTGAGCGGGCGGGCCTGCGGGACGTAGGGGTTGGCCTGAAGCTGGCGCTGGGCGCGCACCGTCGGATCGTCCTCGTCGGCGTCGAACATCAGCGTGGCCTCGTAGGAGCCGTCGCGGGTCATTGAGCCCTTGCCGGGAGGCCCGACGTACATGTCGCGCCGGCGGTCGTAGTACTTGCCCTCGCGGGGGTCGTAGTAGAGGACGTCGCCGCCCTCGTACCGGAACGGGCCCTGCATCCCCGGAATGGCCGGGTACTCGCTCGGATCGAGCGCGGGCATGCGGCGCTGCCGGTAGACGTCCTGCGCGGAGCGCTTGGCGCGCGAGCCCTTGCCGTACCCGCCGTCATCGACGCGACCGCTCGGCTCCACGAAGGCCACGAGGTCGTAGCCCTGCTCGCGAACCTCGACCGTGCGCCCGATGCGCTTGGCGAGCTTCTTGGCCGACTCCACCGCCTTGCTGTACGGCTTGAAGGTGCCCGAGACATGGATCGTGCTGTCGTTGTCACCGCCGTAGGCGAGCGTGTAGCGCATGCCGCGAATGGCGCGCGAGCCCTTGCCGTACACGCCCGACGCCGCCGCGATGGCCACGCCGCCGGCGGCCAGCAGGCCCACGTTGATCAGGTTGTCCTTGGCGCTCATGAGGCCCCTCGCTTCATCTCGGTGTTGGCCTTGCTCCAGACGTAGAGCGACCACGCGGACATGGCCGCCGCGACCGCCCCGAGCCCCGTCGCGAGCGCCGGGCGCTCCCGTCGCAGGTTCCACGCAGCATACCCCACCAGCGGGCCTCCGACGAGGCCTGCCGCGAGGCGCAGCGGCTGGATCGCGGCCTGCTCGGTGTCGTAGGCGACGCACAGGTAGGGGCGCGTCTCCTGCCGTTGGGTGTGGGCAACAGCGCCCGAGGCGGGCAGCGTGGCGCTCGTGACGCCGGGGTAGCGGCTGCCCTTGACGACGGGCAGGATGGTGCCGCACATGTAGCGGGCGCCGGCGCCGCCGTTGGGCTTGGGCGTGTCGGAGAAGTTGTCGCCGCCCTTGTGGATGATGAAGGTGCGCCCGAGGAGTTCGGTGACCGTCAGTCCGGGGATCGTGTAGTAGTGGGTGTTCTTGTGCGTCCCGCTGGAGCGAAAGCGCGGCATGTCGCCGGCGTGCCCCCCGCCACCCGGCCCGAGGTGGGCGCGGGTCGCCTTCGGATCGTAGTGCGGGCCTGCGGCCCCTGCGGGGATCACCGCCTTGTCGACCTCGGACCAGCCGGGCCCGCACGAGGCCCCCTCGTGGGCGTGCATGCCGTACTCACCCTTGGGCAGCCCGATGGCCGAGACGCGCAGGCGCAGCCCGTCCTCGCCGTCGAACATCGACGCGCATCCGATCTGCTCAGCGGTGCCCGTCTCCGTGACGCGCATGAGGGCGGCCTTGGCCTGCATCACCGCCCCTGCGCGTACTGAGAGAAGGCTCCGATCAGCGCGAGCATGGCGGCGTTCTCGAAGAACTCCGCAGGCCGCTCACGCCGGCTCAGGTTGGCCACGGTCACCGCAGCGGCGACCACGCCGAGCGCGAGCACGGCGCCGTTGAGGGGCTTTGCGGGCTTGCAGCCCGGCGGGCAGACGACAGGGTTCACAGGACAGCCCCCGTGCGAAGGTAGTGGACGCGAACCAAGGCCGTCCCCACGACGGCAGCGGCCAAGGTCACCGTGAGCGTCTGGCCCTTGGTAAACGTAGGAACGGTGGGCGAGAACGAGGTGGCGCGGCGAACAATCGACCCAGCGGCAAGGGTCGTGACGCTGACGGCGTTGATGAGCGCGTCCACGTTGCCGGCGCTGTTGATCTGAGCGACGACGTCGCAGATCTGCCCGTCGAACGGCAGGGTGATGCTGCGCGTGGAGACGCCGGGGTTGGTGAAGTGAAACGAGAAGAACGCATCCACAGCGCTCGCGCCGGTGGATACGGCCGGCAACTGGTTGGGGTAGCTATCCACGCCCTCGATCCAAGTCGTGGCGCCGGCGAGCTTGGTGTACGGTCCCACGACCGCATCGACGCCAACCCGCACGCCCTCATCGTTGGCGTTGACCAGCGCGAGCACGCCGTCCCCGCCGGTGTCCACGCCCATCGTCAGGCTGCTGACCGCGCTCGCGGGCGTCGGTGGCGAGGCTGGCGTGAACGCTTGGACGTTGACCGCCACCGCGCTCGCGTTGCCCGAGGTCGTCGCGGTGTAGACGTTGGCCGAGATCGCGCCCGAGGTCTGCCCGACCACATCGCCCACCGGCACCAACAGCGTCCCGCCCCGCGTGCCGAGCGTGCTGTTGCTCTTGCCCACGATCTCGTAGTTGCCTTGGCTGTCCTTGATGCCGCCGACGCCGGTGTTCGACATGGTGCCTCTCCTTGGGGCTACTACCCCGCTCGCGGCCTACGTTCCACCGAGCGCGCCGGAGCGAGCCCCCGTGGCCCCACCTGACGGATGCTCGTGGGCACCACCGCGTCCAGCCGGCCGCCCGGCGCGACCGTCGACCAGCGCTCGGCGTCGGGCACCGTTTCGAGCTTCCAGCGATGCACCGAGCCCTCGACGAGCACGAGGCGCAGCCCCTTCCAGCGCAGCAGGCGCTCCATGCCGCGCGCGGTCTGCGCCTGCGCGGCGTCGAGCAAGCCCTCGTTCTCCAGCGCCCGCTCGACCTCGCTGATGCGCTCGACGCGGCCACCGTGGTCGGACTTGGGCAGGCCCACGGTCGCGTCCGGGGGCAGGTTGTCCGGGTCGAGCACCTGCGACGAGCGGTGCAGCAGCGGCGGGTCGTCGGGCACGGGCATCGGGTCGATGTGGTGGAAGCGGCTGACGTAGACCCAGCGCTCGGTGAGGTGGGGCAGCGGCACAGATCCGAGCCCCTCGAAGCGGAGCAGGTCGATGCGCGGGGTGGACGATTGATCGACATGCCACGCCACGACGTTCCAGCGCTCCCACGCCTTCAGCCGATCAGGCCAACGCTCGCGCATCGCCTGCGAGGCGCGCTCCAGCAGGGGCGCCAAGGCGGCGAGGACGAACTGGCGCTCTTCGCAGATCTGCTCGTGGCGCCCCACGAGGATGATGCGCCCAAAGTCGATCATGTCTCACCCACCACGCCGGCGTCCCCGCCGGCGAGCGCCATGCCGCGCATGACGACGAACGCGAGCGCGCCCACCCCGCTCCCGAGCGCGAGCAGGCCCCGAAAGGCCAGCCGGTCGGACTCGACCATGCGCGCAGCGCCAAGGGCGAGCAGGCCCAACTGCTGCATGTTGTAGGGCGATGGGTGGGCCGTGCCTCGCTCCCACTTGCTCACGGTCATGGCGTGAACCCCGAGCATGTAGGCCAACTCGGCCTGCGTCAGGTCGAGGCGCTCACGCAGCAAGCGTGAGGGCGTGTTCGCACGCACCTCGTCCTCGACGTCCCCGGTCATCTCTCCCCCAGCGCATCCGCCATGCCACGCTGGCCCATGCCGCGCAACGTCTGCGCGACACGCTGCCGGAACAGATCGTACTTGTGCTGGACCTTCGCGTCGTTCTCGTCGCGCTCGTGGGGTGCTCGCTGGAAGGTCTGCTGCACCGGGTAGGGGCTCTTGGTGGCGCATTGAACCGGCGGGCGCCCGAACTGGTCGCCGGTCAGGTCGACGTACCGTCGCCCGATCTTGATCCAGTAGTGCGGGACCATGCCCACCTCGCCGTACACGATCTGGCCCCCGTACAGGTCCTGAAGCAGGGCCGAGGCCATGAAACAATGGGCGGCCGCCGGGTTGTAGCTCTTGCAGGTCCCGTAGGCGGTGTCGCATGAGAAGACGAGTTCCATCGCCTCCCGCAAAGGGAGAAGCGACTTGCACATGTCCTTGGGAGGCAGCGCCCGGTTGGCCGCCCCGCGCACCTCGCCGCGCAGGTGCTCGCGGTGTCGCGCGAAGCGCTCGCGGTCGAACCGGCTGGCGGCGCGCTGCATCCGCCCGCGCTCCAGCAAGCGCTGGTAGCGCAGGCTCTTGAGCAGGGCCTCGTCGTCGCCGGCCTTCTGCGCCGAGCGCTTGCGCCCCTTGGCCGTGGGCTTGTGGGTGCCGGGCTTGAGGTAGCCGTAGCGCTGGAAGCTGGAGGTGCAGATCGCAAACGCGCGCCCGGTGGCCTCGGACGCGCCGAGCCCCTCCTCCTCGCGCAGCCGCTCGGCGACCGCGAGCGCGCACCGGCGAAGCTGCTCGGGCATCTGGGGCCGCTGGGGCATCAGTCCTCCAGAGGAGAAGTCTGCTGCTCACCCTTGCGACGCATGCGCTGAGAGGCGGCCACGACGATGGGCTTGGCGGTCGACGCCAGCGAGGCCACCGCGATGGCACCCCCGATGCCAAGCAGGCCGATGCCGCCCCACATCGCGAGCTTGTTCCAGTCCGCGCCCCCGCCCGAGCCGGCCACCGGATGCTTGGCGTCCTCGCGCATGGCCTTGCAGACCTCGTCCCGCACGGCGGCGGGGAGGTCGCCGCCGCTGCACTTGGCGAGCAGGTCTTGCCGGTACTTGACGTTGGCCTCGACCTGCTTGGTCGCCTCGGCGGAGCAGGCGCTGAAGGCGTCGGCCGCGTAGATCACGGCAGCGGAGACGCTCAGCGCGACGGCGACGACGACGACCGCCACGACGGGTGCGATGCCGTAGGTGTCCCGGCCCCGGTTGCGGCGCGTGCGCCCGTGCCCCTTGCGGTTGGTCGAGCCCGGCGCGGGCTTGCCCGTCAGCTTTCGGATCTGCTCGACGGGCTGCGCGCTCTGGGCCAGCATCATCTTGCTGATCTGAAGCCGCACCGCGACCTCGCGAGGCATCGGCGCCCCGAGGCCCGAGAGCTTCTCCATGTCGGCCACGCTGGCGGCCATGCGGTCGTACTCGGCGACGAACCGCTCGGCCTGCTTGCGCTGCTCGTCGGTGGGCTCAGCGGTGGTCGAGTAGATCGCGGCGTTCTTGACGCTGCCCGGCGACACCCAGTTGAACGCCGCCTGCAAGCCGTTGCCGATAGCCGTGCTCAGATCGGACAGGATGCTGCTGCCCTCGACGGCGGCCACCTCTTCGAGCTTGAGGCCGGGCGGGGGCTCGCAGTAGCGCTCTTGGGTGGTCGAGATGAGGCCCTCGGTCTTGACCACGACCCGGCCCCCGCAGACGACCATCGTCACCGCGCGCTCGCCCGACTGCTTCCACTTCTCAGCCTTCTCCGAGGGGAGCATGGACACGATCCACGCGAACTCCTCAGGCGTCAGGTCGTAGCGCGTGGCCGCGAACCCGCGCGCCCGCAGCCCCTTGAGCAGTTCGGGCGAGGAGCCCGGCAACAGCGCCACCGAGTTCGACTCCAGCACCGGGCGAAGCGAGAGCGGGGCGTTGGCCAACTGTTCGGGAGAGAACTTGTACTTCCAGTCGACCTCGGTGCCAAACGACACCGGAGCCCCCTTGCGGATGGGGGCGAGGTGGACGTTGGCGAAGCCCGAGCGGGGGCCAGCGGGAACCACAAGGCGTTGCAGGAGCGCGCTCAACGGTCACCTCGGAACAGCAGGCCCGCCACCAATAGCACGCCCGCGCCCGCCGCGAGGTACGGGGCGGCCTCGCGCAGCGTTTCGAGCGCGTCCTTGCCCTCAGGGATCGAAGCGAGCGCCGACGAGGCGGCCTCGCCCGCCGGGGTGCCGACGAAGCGGCGCGAGGCGTCGCTCAAGATCTGACCCGCGAGGCGCGCGTTGCCCGCCTTGCCCGCGAGCCACGCCGCGTGCATCGCCGGCCACGGGTCGTTGGTCCGCTTGGACAGCGACCACCAGTCCTTGGCCAGCGCGTTGATCTGAAGGTCGTCGAGCGCGCCGTAGCGCGCCAGCGACCGGATCTGCCGCTCGCGCGCCATCAGGGCCTCGATCTCCGGCCCGAACTGCGGGAACTTGGCGCGGAACGCCGTGGCGTTCGAGCCTGTCGGATCGGGCGCGTAGTCGGGGGGCAGCGCGGGCCCCTTGGGCAGCGTGGGGGCCGCCGCCGGCGCTGCCGAGGTCGGCGTCAGGGACGGCGACGGGGCCGGGGCTGGTGCCGGGGACGGGGCCGGGAGCGTGGGCGGCTGGGG
>JACCDW012036511.1_pt1 | contig 10095 bp, 12 predicted proteins | sample 7449781 | NCBI WGS metagenome assembly JACCDW01 (sample SAMN15323449, study PRJNA562643) | freshwater metagenome | isolation source: river surface water | place: USA:Blue River Watershed | collected 2017-08-18 | reverse complement strand
CGTCTGCTGCCTATGGTATTACTAATACTAATATTAGCAATTGGAATACGGCATACGGTTGGGGAAACCACGCCTCCGCAGGATATTTAACATCAATTAATTCTTCTCAGGTTACAACTGCTTTAGGTTACACTCCTGAAAATGCGGCTAGCAAAGGTATTGCAAATGGATATGCAAGTTTAGATGGCGCTGGATTAGTTCCTTCTACACAATTGCCTTCTTATGTTGACGATGTATTGGAGTATGCTGATTTAGCATCTTTGCCAGCAACGGGGGCGACTGGTAAGATTTACGTTACCCTTGATACAAACAAGATTTATCGTTGGAGTGGAACTGTTTATGTAGAGATTAGTTCATCTGCTGGCGGAGGCGGAACTTGGGGAAGTATCATTGGAACGCTTTCAAATCAAACAGATTTGCAATCAGCTTTAGATGCTAAGCAGAACTCACTTGGATTTACCCCTGTAACAAACGCTCGTACATTAACAATTAATGGTGTAACATACGATTTAACAGCAAACAGAAGCTGGACTGTTTCTGGAACAATGCCTTCTGGCGGAACTGCTGGGCAAATCTTATCTAAAATTGATGCTACCGATTATAATACTCAATGGATTGATAATTACGCAGTTCAGGTTAAGCACGAAGTAAAACTTGGAGCTACATTAACAAAAGGCAAAGCGGTATATGTATCAACTTCCGATGGTACAAATATGGTTGTTTCTGCGGCATCTAATGCGTCAGAGGCTACGTCATCAAAAGTTATTGGATTGCTTGAAACAGGAGGTGTTACAAATGATATTGTAAAAGTAGTTACTGAAGGTCTTCTTGCTGGATTAGATACATCTACGGCTACTGCTGGAGACCCTGTATGGCTAGGAACTTCAGGTAATTTAATCTTTGGTTTAGCAAATAAACCAGTTGCTCCTGCACATTTAGTATTTATTGGTACAGTAACAAGAGTGCAGTCTAACAATGGCGAAATCTTTGTTAACGTACAGAATGGATTTGAGATAGAAGAATTACATAACGTGTTATTTACTTCTAAGGCTGATAAAGACTTGATGTATTATGACAACGCAACAAGCCTTTGGAAGAATGCTCAACTATCATCAGTTCTTGGATATACTCCATACGACGCATCTAACCCAGCAGGATATACTACAAATCTAGGTACGGTAACTTCTGTGGCGGCATTAACAATTGATTCTGCTGGCTCTGATATAACTTCATCTGTCGCAGATTCCACAACCACACCTGTTATCACATTAAGCGTGCCAGATGCTTCAACAATTGCAAGAGGTGTTGTTAATAATGGAACACAAACTTTTGGCGGTTCAAAAACATTCTCAGGCAATCTAAGTGTCATTAATGGTTCATTTAGTGTAACAGGAAATTCTACGTTAACGACATCTACTGGCAATACTACTGTTTCTATTTCAACTGGTGCGACAGTATCTGGTGCAACAAAGACGATAAATATTGGCACTTCAGGGCTTTCAGGAAGTACAACAAATATAACAATAGGTTCTACTGCGGGAACAAATACCGTTACAGCCAGAGGAGCTTGGACATTTGCTGGCAATATTACGGTGGCATCTATTATTAAGTCTGGCGGAACTTCATCGCAATTTTTAAAGGCAGATGGTTCTGTTGACTCAAGCACTTATCTAACTTCATTTACAGAAACAGACCCAATTTATACAGCTAGTTCTTGGTACACTACAACTAATAACGCAAGCAACTGGGATACAGCTTATGGTTGGGGTAATCACGCTTCAGCAGGATACCTTACTAGCATTACATCTAGCAATGTTACAACTGCTTTAGGGTACACTCCTGTAACTAATGCTCGTACATTAACAATTAATGGCACAACGTATGATTTGACAGCAGACAGAAGCTGGACGATTAGTGCTGGAACAGCATTAAATGGAACTGGATTTGTAAAAGCATCAGGAACTACAATATCTTATGATAACAGCACTTATGTGCCAACAAACGGTACAGGTGCTACGGGGACTTGGGGCATTTCTATTTCTGGTAATGCAGCAACAGTATCTGCTATTACAGCTAATACTGGATTAATGACTGACAGATTAACTCCATCTGGGTTTATTGATGGATTAACTACATCAAACTTTAGAAGTACATTATTTGGAACAACAACTACTGCTGCGGCAATAGCTACTGCAAGATGGAATACTACACCTTCTGTTCTTTCTGGACTTGGGGCTTACGGAACTATGATTGCTTGGGGAGCTAGCGACACACAAGGCTTTTTGGCATTAGACTATAATAGTGCAATTGCTAAAATTGGAGGAGGTAACGGGAATGCAATTAACTGGAATGCCACATTGCTACATTCAAGTAATTTTAACTCGTATGCAATGGCTGGTGCGGGATATTCTGCAAATCAAAATCTGACTACAGGAAGCAGCCCAACATTTTATGATTTATATGTTAATGGTTGGTTTAGAAATAATGTATCTGGGCAAGGGTTATATAATCAAGCTACTGGAAACCATTTTTATTCTACAAGTGGAAATGATTGGCATATAGGTGCTAGTGGAGGATATCCTAGATTATGGTTAAGAAATGCGTATGCAGGGACTTCATTATTATCATTATATAGCGAACCTGGTTATGCTGGTATGTTAAATAGTTCTTCTTATTGGATGGTAAGAATGAATAATAATGGCTCAGGATATACTGGTGGTTTAGACCTGTTCGGTCCTGTTGGGCTAAGAGGTATAGACAATAATGTTGCTGGAGGAATGAAAATGATTACACACTCTGTCAATAAAGTAGGTAGTTCTAAGTTCTTAAAAATATATGCAGGAACGAACAACTATTTTACTGGATTTATATTTGGATATAATTTTGACAACTATCCTCCAGACTCTACAACAAACACTGGAGCTGGGTTTTCATATCAATTTGGAGGATGGAGTGATGGTAGCGGTTCTCACGGAGATAAATTTTTTGATTTGACTCACTTTGGGGGCAATAACGTAGGTAACTTAGGTAGAGAAATGAACACAGATGGCAATGGATACATAATTACATCGCCTACATCAACAGGTGCTGGAGGATATAAAGTTTCAGCTACGATTATGATATTTGCAAGAGATATGTCAAAACTTTCATTTACATACTATTAATACTTAAAAAATGATTAATTACACAACAACCGTAGAATCGGTAAAATACCATAAGACTGAAGGTAACTTACAAAAGGTTATTAAGTGGCTATATGTAAGAAAAGTTGGCGAAACTCAAGAAGGCTATAAATCTGAATTTTGGGATAAGTTAGAATTTGAGACTCCACACGAATCTCAGTTTACTCCTTATGACGGAATTACACAGCCAATGATGTTGTCTTGGATTGATTCTCATCCATCTGGATTCAATGAAAAAGCTGAAGGGCATATCTCTGCCTTAATTCAACAACAAATAGACTCTAACGAGGTAGAAACAACGCAATTACCTTACGCATAATATGGCACAAATACCTGATAATATAGTTTCAATAATGATGGTTGACAATGCTGGTGCAGTAGTTTCTGTGCCAGTAAGCGACCTTTTTGAGCAAGTAAAATCATCTGAATCTCAATCGGTCAAAGCCGCATCTGATGTAACGAATATTACAACAAATGTAACTAACACTACATCTGAAACAACTGTTGCATTAGACATAGAGGCTGAAGCATCTTATTTACCTATTGTCAACTCATCAAGAGACAATCTAATAAATTCTATTGCTTATCAGGTAAACAACAAAATTGGTCTTAATACAAAAGCTCCCAAGTATATTCTTGATGCAAAAGGAGACAGTATTAATGTTGCGTCTTCAAAAATTGCTGACGGATTTAGAATTTCAAGCAATCTGATTCTTTCGTTAGACCCGTCAACATCTCGCGCTTATGTTGGGGATTCAAAGATAAAAGATGTTTCGATTGACACCTTATATTTGTCGGGACTTACCTTAACGCCAGCGGCAACATATAACAAAATATTACAGGTGCAACCAGACGGGAAAGTTATTCCTTATGTAGCGCCTGCTATAAATTCAGTTATTTTTAGTGACGGGGAGAAGCTAGTTGGAGACGCTACAAAGCTATCTTGGAATGCATCTACAAGTATTTTAAATGTAACAGGATACGCAAAAGTAAGCACAGGCATAAATACTGCATCTATAGGCGAGTACACGACTGGTGGAGGCGTAAATGCGATAAATACTTGGACATTTGCATCTAATGTAAATATACCTGCTGTACCAACAAGTCCAACTCACGCAGCCTCAAAAGAATATGTGGACAACACTGCATTAACGGGATTAAAGCTAGGAGCATCTGTACTTACAGTGTCGCTTTCAAACATTGGATTGAGCGGACTTTCTGCTGTCAATGGATACACACCTATTGCTGGCGATAGAATCCTTGTTATAGGTCAAACAAATGCCACTGAGAACGGTGTTTATATTGCAAGTGCTTCTGGATGGTCAAGAGCTACAGACTCAGATTCTGATGCCGAATTGCGTGGATATCAATATTTAGTAACGGCTGGTTCAAACGCAAACTTTAGATATGGAAACACAAACCAGTCTACAATAACAGTTGGCTCAACAAATATTACTTATCAAACTATTTCGGCAGGTGAAACAGACCCAATTTTTACAGCTTCTCCTTCATTTGGAATCACTGGTACTAATATTACTAGCTGGACAACTGCTTATAACAGGTCTCCTGTATCTTTGGGCTTTTCGGGAACATCTACGAAAACTCTTACTCTAACAAAGCAAGACGGCTCAACATTAACTGCTTCATTTGGATTAACAACATCTGATACGGTAGAAGGGTCTAATTTATACTATACAGATGCAAGAGCTAGAGGAGCAATTAGTTTAACTACAACAGGTACTTCTGGAGCTGCAACATACAACTCAACAACTGGAGTATTGAATATCCCACAGTATCAAGGCGGAGTTACCTCCATTACTGCTGGTGCGGGTATTTCGGTCAATGTTTCTACGGGTGCTGTTACCATTACAAATACAATTACCAATACGAATCAGCTAACAAATGGCGCAGGATTCTTAACTGCTGAATCAGACACGTTACAATCTGTAACGGGTAGAGGTAGTACGACGACAACTTCTATTACTGCTTCATCGTTCTTTGAGCAATCAGATGTTCGATTTAAAAATATTTTAGGCGAGAATCCTGATATAGATGTTTCTGGAATTGATGTGATTAAGTATATGCGCACAACCTACGATAAAGACAAGATTCGTTATGGATACTCAGCGCAACAAGTATTTGATATTGCGCCTGAATTAGTTAACAATGACGGAATATCATTAAGCGTAAACTACACAGATTTACACACATTAAAGATTGCACAATTAGAAAGAAGAGTAGCAGAATTAGAGGCTAAACTAGGTTTATAATGTCCGTTTGGAGTAGCATAGCAAATAATGAAATAGTAACAGATACAGACTTAGCAGAAGCTGTGATTGCTGGGATATTTGTCGCAAAGACATCTATTCCTCAAACAAATAAGGCTTTGACTAAATCTAGAGCAATCTCCTATGTGTATCTTAATCAATCTAATTCAACTTATGCTCCAAAAGCAAGCGGTCAACTAGTTGCTAAAAGAGACTTAGAAAACCCAACTCCAACCTTAACTCCACAGGGCGTAAATACTTGCGTAGGGTGTACAGATTACCCTGTCTATAAAGACACAAACACGGATTCTTCTACGTACAATCAATACTACGTAAATGGATTCCCTGTTGGAACAACTGCCCCTGCTCCAGCTTGTAATTATTCGGCTAACTATGTTGTAGAGGTTGGTACAAAATGCATTGATTGCGTAAATTATTCTGTATTCCAAAACAATAATCCTTGCTTTACTGGCGACCAGTTTATATTAAGAGGAGTTACCTATGAAACAAATCCTTCAACAGGGGAATGTAACTATGCGCCTAGCTACTCAATAGAAAGTGGCACTTTATGTATAGGATGTGTTAATTACACTGTTTACAGAAACTCTAATACTTGTTTTACTGGAGACCAATATTTTGCCAACGGTGTTTCATATCCTGCTAATCCACAAACAGGCTCTTGCAACACAAATGCCTCTTACACTAACGCTGTAGGATATTTGTGTAATGGATGTACAACTCACACAGTTTATCAAAACACAAATGCTTGCTTTAATGGCAATCAATTCTTTGCAAACGGAATATCTTATGCAACAAACCCTTCAACAGGAGCTTGTAACACATCTGCTGTTTATGATATTTTTGTAGGTAATAGATGTGTAAGTTGCACTAACAGAGCAGTTTATCAAAATAGTAATGCTTGCTTTGGTGGCAATCAATATTATACTCCTTACAATGGAGCGACATACGCTACTAATCCTACGACTCCAGATTGTCAGTTTGATGCAAACTATAATATGGCGGTAGGCTCTAGATGTATTGGGTGTGTTACTTATACTGTTTATCAGAATACTAATAGTTGTTTTGGGGGCGACCAATATATTGTTAACGGAACGACTTACTCATATAATCCTTCAACAGGTGATTGTAGTCCAAATCCAAACTACAATAGTATTGTTGGATATATGTGTATTAGCTGTACAACTTACACTGTTTACGCAAACACAAACTCTTGTTATTTAGGAAACCAATATTATACATCTTACAATGGAGGAACTACTTATTCCAGCAACCCTAGTACAACATCTTGCTTGTCAACTCCAAGTATTCAAAATACAGGCTTCCAAACCTGTTCTGGCTGTACAACGTATGATATATACAGAGACCAAAATCCTTGCTCATCTACATACAATCACTACTATGTTAATGGCGTAAGCGTAGGGCTTAGTGTACCTCCTACAGGAGCTTGTAATTATAGTCAGAATATTGTTTATCAGGGATATAACACTTGTGTTGATTGTAATTCTTATGGTGTGTATAAGGATACTGGCTCTTGCTCGTCTACCTACAATAACTACTTTGTGAATGGAGTTAATGTTGGCACTGCTGCGCCTTCGTCTACTCCGTGTAATTGCTGTGAAGAAATATACATAGGAAACACTAGCGGGATGGAAGTTTATATTGAGTGGTTGCCTTGCGTTGCAAGTAGCAATACTAGCTATTGGTTACAAGACGGAGAGGGAATATATTTCTGTAGAAACACGAATGCATCATTTAATACAGGAGGTTTAGGTTATTCTGTTGGTGGGGCGTGTTCATATTCAGGATATGATATCCAGCCAATATAGTATTTTGTAATAAAATTTGCCTAAATTTGTTACAACCAAACAATACTCAATGAGCAAATTCCTAACTATTATCAAGGCTTGGGGAACGGCTATGTTCCATACAGAAGAGCAAAAGAAGCTAGCAGAAACAAGAATGACTATCTGCGAGGCTTGTCCATCACTACAGGAAGTAGATGTTAAATCCGTTACAGGTTCGATTGTAAATAATTACTTTCAATGTGGAGCTTGTGGATGCCCAATTGCGGCTAAGATTTACACCTCACCAGATGTACCTAAAGAACAAAAATGTCCACACGGGAAGTGGGAAAATTAATAGCAACTTAAATCAAACATATAATGAAAAAATTTATTTTAATCACCACGAGAGATGGCGAGGCAATTATTAGAAATTGGGTAAGCGCTGATAGCATTGTCCAATTATCTCAAAACTCAATAACTGAAGCTAGTCAAAACGAAGGCACTTGTATTTTTCAAGATGGCTCAAAAATTTCAATTATTGCTTTCGACCAAACAATTAACTCATTGAATCAATAATTAAACCAAACTATAATGGCACAAATTACATTAAAATTACACGAGATTCTTACACTTGAAGCTGAGTTAAATGGCTTTGTAAATCCTAATACAGGAGAAAGAGTTTTAGAAGGATTCTTAAAGGAGAAGCTTAACTTAGGCACTAAATATCGCTTGACAAAGTTATCAGAAGAGCTAAAGAAAGAAAAATCTATTCTTGATGGATTGCGCGAAGATTTGATTAAAGAACTTGGAGAAGAAAAGGATGGTCAGATTTCAATTCCTACCTTTGAGGATAAAAAACAAACCAAGATTAATCCTAAGTTTATTGAGTTCCAATCTAAATACACAGAATTGCTGGATACCGATAAAAATATCGAATATACTCCTTTGTCAATTTCTGACTTAGATAAGGTGGAGACTAACGAAAATTATTCTATCTTGTTCAAGTTAATTGAGGAATAATGACAGACAGCCAGTTAATTTTGCTGGGAGTAGTTATAGGGGCGATAGAGTTAAGCTTTGTCGCCTTTTTAACTTATCTTATTTGGCAGAAACGCAAAGATTTAGATATTACTTATAAGAAGATTTTGCGATAAATTAATTATCGGTTATCTTTACTAGGTAATATTTAAACAATGCACGAACATCATTATAGCGAAGGTATAGCAAACATTACTATTGCTATTTTAGGAGCAGCAATTTCAATTGCAAACATTCAAGCTATGGTAAGTATTGTGGCTGGTACAGTTGCAATCATATCAGGTATTTCAGCCGCGCGATATTACATTCTACAGGGAAATGAAATCATCAAAAAGAGAAAAAAGTCTTAAAGATTTTATCTCATACAATAACGAGTATTCCCACACACGCCTCATATCTCTCGTAGGCTCACTAATAGTTTTCATTATGTTTATCCTGAATCCGTTAAACGATGGACTTCAGAACATTGTACTTGGAATACTAGCCGCTTCATTAACAAACGCAACAATAAGTAAATTTTCAAACGAATCTAAACAATCAGAATATGGTAACGAGTCAACAGGCGCTGAAGAAGTATGGTCAGCCGAGTGCGAGCAACCCGAATCTGGTGCTGTGGGACGTTCCAGCAGAACTAGAAATCGGAGTAATTCCTAAAAGAATCTATTGTAACAAGGATATGGTTGCACCATTAACGGCTGCATTCAAATCTCTTATATCTACAGGATGTGTAACAGAACTTAAAACTTGGGACGGATGCTTTAATATCAGAAAGAAAAGAGGATTAGCTTCTATGAGCCTTCACTCTTGGGCAATCGCAATTGATGTTAATGCCTTTGAGAATGGGTTAGGTCAAAATCCTAAGTTATCTAAATTATTTGTTTCTTGCTTTACACAAGCAGGATTTGATTGGGGTGGAACTTGGACTCGTAAAGATGGAATGCACTTTCAATTATCAAAAATATGAGGTACTTAATCATAATAATCGCCGCATTTTTGCTGCTATTAAGTTCTTGCAAGAGAACACAGACTACGTACTCCTCTAAGGAAACTGTACGTATAGATACATTCTTTCGATATAGAGAGGTTATTAAGACTTTGCCTCAGAAAGATTCAATTGTTATTTTTAACCCGTGTGATAGCTTAGGTATTATTAACCGATTCTACGCACAAATATCAATCCCTAATGGAAAAGTTGAAATACAAAGCAAGAACAATCACATTGTCGCATCTGTTGTGGCGACTGGAATTACGTCGTCTATTGTCGATTCGACCAAAATCAAAGAAACTAGCAGAAGCACTTCTGCAGTGGAAAAGGTCATTGTAAAAAATATTATACCCTCTTGGATAATTGTGGTTTTATTTATTGAAACTCTCATTATTTTACTTTACCTTTATTTCAAGTTAATATTTCCTAGATAATGGCAAAAGCAATAGCAACAGCTACTTTCAAACCAAGAGCTAAAAAGAACAATAAAGGTGTTCACGCTAAGACGAAAACATCGTCATCAAAGAACTCTAAAAACTATAAAAAGCCCTATGGTGGGCAAGGAAAATAATGGAAGCAATGAATGAAATTGACGAATGGTCGGTTATTGTATCACCTCAAGAAGAAATAGCTATTGAGGATAAGTTGCAATTATTACTAGATACGCTTGAAGCTATTAAGGACTCTTCAGCTCCAACATTTGCTCTTCAACTTAAAATTATGACTAAGATTGAAGATTTGATAGACCGACTTTAATTGTGTGTTTATTTTGTTTTGTTTGAGAACCCCTGACCAAAAATAGTCGGGGGTTTCTTTTT
>JACCDW011704056.1_pt1 | contig 10095 bp, 7 predicted proteins | sample 7449781 | NCBI WGS metagenome assembly JACCDW01 (sample SAMN15323449, study PRJNA562643) | freshwater metagenome | isolation source: river surface water | place: USA:Blue River Watershed | collected 2017-08-18 | reverse complement strand
GCCATGCTGGTGATCCTGAACCTGCCGCTGATCGGCATGTGGATCAAGCTGCTGACGGTGCCTTACCGCTGGCTGTTCCCGGCCATCGTGCTGTTCTGCGCGATCGGCGTGTACTCGACCAACAACAACACTTTCGACATCTGGATGGTGGCGGCCTTTGGTGTGGTCGGTTACCTTTTCATCAAGCTCGGTGTGGAGCCTGCACCCTTGCTGCTGGGCTTCATCCTGGGCCCGATGATGGAAGAGAACCTGCGCCGCGCCATGCTGCTCTCGCGCGGCGACTGGAGCGTGTTCGTCACGCGTCCGCTCTCGGCCAGCCTGCTGGCCGCTGCGGTGGTGCTGCTGGTGATCGTGATGCTGCCGGCCGTGAAGAACAAGCGCGAAGAAGCCTTCGTCGAGGAATGATGCTGCACAGCGCCTGATCAACGGCCTCCTGGTGAGGCCGTTTTTCATGGCCTTGTCGCGCCCGCGGCGGCGCGCAAGGCGGGGCTTTGCGACAATTTGCCCATGAGCCGCATCCTGCCATCCGATTTCCGCAACCCCTACCCGAGCACACGCTTGCCCCTGTTTGCGCGCAATGTGGTGTCGACCTCGCACCCGCTGGCCGCGCAGGCCGGTTTGCGCACCTTGCAGGCGGGCGGCAACGCGGTCGATGCCGCGATCGCCACAGCCGCCGCCATGACCATTGTCGAGCCGGTCAGCAATGGTCTGGGCTCGGACGCCTTTGCCATCGTCTGGGATGGCCAGCAGCTGCACGGGCTCAATGCTTCGGGCACCGCGCCAGCGGCCTGGACACCGGCCTACTTCCAGAACAAATACGGCGAGGTGGCCACGCCACCGAAGCGCGGGGTTGACAGCGTCACCGTACCCGGTGCGGTGGCCGGCTGGGCGGCGCTGTCCGAGCGCTTTGGCCGCCTGCCTTTTGCGCAGCTCATGCAGCCGGCCATCGAGATCGCCGAGCGCGGTTATCTGGTGCCGGTGGTGGTGCAGCAGAAATGGGCGGCGGCCACGCCCGAGCTGCAATCGCAGCCGGGTTTCGCCCAAAGCTTTTTGCCCTGGGGCCGTGCGCCGCAGGTGGGCGAGTTGTTCCGATTTGCTGGCGCTGCGCGCGGCTTGCGCGCGATCGCGGCCACACAGGGCCGCGCTTTTTACGAGGGCGAAATCGCCCAGGCGATGGCCGCCTTTGTGGCCCAGCATGGCGGCAGCCTGACCCAGCAGGACCTGGCCGCCTACCGCCCCGAGTGGGTCACGCCGATCGCACAAAACTACCGCGGTTACACCCTGCACGAGATCCCGCCCAGTGGCCAGGGCATCGCGGCCTTGATCGCCCTGGGCATCCTCTCGCACTTTGATCTGGCGGCCTTGCCGGTGGACAGCGTGGCCTCGCAACACCTGCAGATCGAGGCCATGAAGTTGGCCTTTGCCGATGTCTACCGCTACGTGGCCGAGCCCGCCAGCATGGCGCTCACACCCGCGCAGATGCTGGATGCCGACTACCTGGCCCAGCGCGCGCGCCTGATCGACCCGCGGCGCGCCCATGCCTTTGCACCGGGCAACCCGGTCAAGGGCGGCACCATCTACCTCACGGCGGCCGACGAGTCCGGCATGATGGTCAGCTTCATCCAGAGCAATTACATGGGCTTTGGCTCGGGCGTGGTCGAGCCCACGCATGGCATCAGCCTGCAAAACCGGGGCCATGGCTTTGCCGCCCGCGCCGATGGCCCCAACCCCGCCAATGTGGTGGCGCCGGGCAAGCGGCCTTTCCACACCATCATCCCGGCCTTCCTGACCAAGGATGGGCAGCCGGTGATGAGCTTTGGTGTGATGGGTGCGAACATGCAGCCGCAAGGCCATGTGCAGACGCTGGTGCGCATGCTGGACCATGGCCAGTCTTTGCAGGCCGCCTGCGATGCACCGCGCTGGCGCTTCAACGCGGGCCTGGGCCTGAACGTGGAATCGGCGATGGATGCGGCGGCCGTGCAGGGCTTGCAGGCGCTGGGCCACCAGCTCGAAGTCATCGACGACCCCTACCAGGATTTTGGCGCGGGCCAGTTCATCTGGCGCATGGGCGATCCGGCGGTGCAGGGCTATGTGGCCGCCAGCGACCCGCGCCGCGATGGCCAGGCGGTGGGCTTTTGATGACGGCCGTGCGCCCTGCGCATTGGCGCAGCGGTTTGTTGTTTGCGGCGGCCGGTTCGATCGCGTTTTCGGGTAAGGCCATCATCGTCAAGCTGGCGTACCGCCATGGGGTGGACGCCGTGACCTTGCTGATGTACCGCATGCTGTTTGCCTTGCCGATGTTCGTGGCCATGGCCTGGTGGTCGGGGCGCGGCCAGCCGCGCCTGCGCGCGCGCGATCTGCTGGGCATTGCGGGGCTGGGCCTGAGTGGCTATTACCTGGCGTCCTATCTGGATTTTTGGGGGCTGGAGTACATCAGCGCTTCGCTCGAGCGCCTGATCCTTTACCTCAACCCCACGCTGGTGCTGCTGCTGGGCTGGCTGCTTTATGGCAAGACGATCACGCACCGCCAGGGCGTGGGCATGGCCATCAGTTATGCCGGCGTGCTGCTGGTCTTTGGCCACGAGGCTTCGCTCGATGGTCAGCAGGCGGCTCTGGGCGCTTTGCTGGTGCTGCTGAGTGCCATCAGCTACGCGCTGTACCTGAGCTACAGCGGCCAGATGGTGCAGCGCCTGGGTTCGCTGCGCCTGGCCGGCTGGGCCACCTCGGTGGCTTGCCTGCTGTGCATCGCACAATTTGCCTGGCTGCGTCCGCTGTCGGCGGCCCTGGTGCCCGAACCGGTGATTTGGCTCTCGCTGCTCAACGCGCTGGCCTGCACGGCGGTGCCGGTGTTGCTGGTGATGATGGCGATCGAACGCATCGGCCCGGGCCTGACAGCGCAGACGGGCATGATCGGCCCCATGTCGACCTTGACGATGGGCGTTTTCATCTTGGGCGAACCGTTCAACCTGTGGATCGTGGTGGGCACCGTGCTGGTGCTCGCGGGCGTGTTCTGGGTCACGCGTCTGCCCAAAATCAACTGAGGAGTACACGATGGATCTGGGCATTGCAGGACAGTGGGCGCTGGTGGGTGGCGCGAGCAAGGGGCTGGGCTGGGGCTGCGCGCGCGCGCTGGCCTTCGAAGGCGTCAACGTGGTCATGGTGGCGCGTGGCGCCGAGGTGTTGCAGGCGAGCCTGCACCAGCTGCGCGCCGAAACCCAGGGCCGCGTGCAGCTGATCGGTGTGGCCGCCGACATCACCACGCCCGAGGGCCGCGAGGCCATCTGGAACGTGGCCGGTGGTCCGGGCAAGGACTACGGCATCGTTGTGACCAATGCGGGTGGCCCGCCACCCGGCGACTTCCGCGACTGGGACCGCGAGGCCTGGATCAAAGCGGTGGACGCCAACATGCTCACGCCCATCGAGCTCATCAAGGCCACCGTGGACGGCATGGCCGCGCGCGGCTTTGGCCGCATCGTCAACATCACCTCCAGCGCCGTCAAGGCGCCGATCGACATCCTGGGCCTGTCCAATGGCGCGCGCAGCGGCCTCACAGGCTTTGTTGCCGGGGTGGCGCGCAGCGGCATCGCGGCCCAGGGTGTGACCATCAACAACCTCCTGCCCGGCAAGTTCGACACCGACCGCATCGCCGCCACGCACCGCGCCTCTGCCGCCAAGACTGGCAAGACGGTCGAAGACATCCGCCGCATGCAGCAGGCGCAGATCCCGGCCGGCCGCTTTGGCACGCCGGAGGAGTTTGGTGCGATCTGCGCCTTTGTGTGCAGCCGCCAGGCGGGCTACATCACGGGCCAGAACATCCTGCCCGATGGCGGGCTGTACCCGGGCACTTACTGAGACTCTGAACGGATTTCAGCGCCGCGACGACACCCAGATGCCCGCCACAATCAGCGCAAACGCCAGCGCGTGGTAGGCCTGGGGCAGCTCACCCAAAAAGGCCGCCGAGAGCAGGGCCGCGAACACCGGCGTGAGGTTGGCGAAAAAGCCGGCCATCGTCGGTCCCGCTTGTTGCACGCCCAGGCCCCAGCAGCGGTAGGCCAGCACGGCCGGGCCAATGGCCACAAAAGCCAGGGTGGCCAGCAGCGTGCCGTTCCAGACGATGTGAGCCTCGGTCAGGCCCCACTCCAGGGCGCTCGAAAGACCAGACCAGGCCAAACCGAAGACCACCTGCGCCATCAGGAAAGCGGCCCAGTCCTGGCGGATCGCCTCGGGTTCGTCACGCCGGATCAGCAGCCAGCTGTACCAGGACCAGCTGGCCGTGGCCAGCAGGATGAACAGGTCGCCCACCACCAGGCGCACCGCCATCAGCTGCGCCCAGTCGCCGCGCGCCATCACCACCAGCACGCCGCTGACCGACAGCAAGGCGCCCAGCAGTTGCGCGCGGCGCACCGGGGCGTGGAAGAACAGGGCACCGAGCGTCAGCGTCCAGAACGGGCCGCTGGCCGCCACCAGGGTCACGTTCATGGGGGTGGAGGTTTGCAGCGCCAGGTATTGCAGCGCGTTGTAGGCGCCCACACCCAGCAAGCCCAGCAAGGCAAAACGCCGCCAGTGCGCCCACAGGCCCGAGCCGCGCCGCAGCACCCAGGCGGCCAGTGGCAGCAGGATGACAAAGGCCAGCACCCAGCGCATGAAATTGAGCGTGATCGGTGGCACCAGGGTGCTGACCAGGCGGCCCAGGACCGCGTTGCCGGCCCACAGCAGGGGCGGCACGGTCAGCAGCAGGGCGGTCACGGGGGAGAGCTGGGTCGACATGGTGCGAGACTGTAGCGCCAAGCGCCCGGCCAGGCGGTCCCTGCGGCGTCATCGCGTCACCTCGGTGTCCAGCAGAAATGGCGCAGACGTGGCACAGTCACGCCTTTGCCAAAATCGGCCCCAGTCCAGGAGAAACCCATGAGCCTCGCCGTCCAGATTGACCAACACGGTGGTCCCGAAGTGATGAAGCTTGTCGACGTGCAGGTCGGCGAGCCCGGCCCCGGCGAGATCCGCATCCGCCACAAAGCCATTGGCCTCAATTTCATCGACGTCTACCAGCGCAGCGGCCTGTACCCGCTGCCCATGCCGCTCAAGCTGGGCATGGAGGCCTCGGGCATCGTTGAAGCCGTGGGCGAGGGTGTCACGCACCTGAAGGCGGGTGACCGTGCCGCCTACGCCAGCCAGCCGCCCGGCAGCTACTGCGAGGTGCGTGTGATGCCCGCCAAGTGCGTGTGCAAACTGCCCGATGCGATCTCGTTCGAGACCGGCGCGGCCATGATGCTCAAGGGCCTGACGGCGCAGTACCTGCTGCGCCGCACCCTGCCTGTCGAAGGTCTGGACAAGGGTGACTTCGTGCTGTTCCATGCCGCCGCCGGTGGCGTGGGCCTGATCGCCTGCCAGTGGGCCAAGGCCCTGGGCCTGCGCCTGATCGGCACTGCCGGCAGTGACGCGAAATGCCAGCTCGCCAAAGACAATGGCGCCGAGTTCTGCATCAACTACAGCACCGAAGACTTCGCGGCCAAGGTCAAGGAGATCACGGGCGGCCAGGGCGTGAAGGTGGTCTACGACTCGGTCGGCAAAGACACCTGGGACAAGTCGCTCGATTGCCTGCGCCCCTTCGGCCTGATGGCCAGCTTCGGCAATGCCTCGGGCGCGGTCGCGCCCTTCGCGCCAGGCATGCTGGGCACCAAGGGCTCGCTGTATGTGACGCGGCAGACCTTGTTCAGCCACATCACCACGCGCGAGCGCACCCAGGCCATGGCCGACGAGCTGTTTGGCGTGGTGCTCTCGGGCCAGGTCAAGATCCACATCGACCAGACCTTCCCGCTGGCCCAGGTGCAAGAGGCGCACCGTGCTTTGGAGGCCCGCAAGACGACGGGCTGCACAATTTTGACGCTCTGATGCTTTGGGGCCAATGCTCGGCGGCGGCTGGGCCGCGCTCCTTGCGTTCCGACGACCAAGCAAGCAGAAAAATCAGGCCGCGAGCTTCTGCTTGGGCGCCACCGTCTCCAGCGCCGAGCGCAAATGCCCCAGCGTGCGCTCGACGTTGTGCCACTTCTCCAGCCCGAACAGGCCGAGGCGGAAAGTCGAGAAATCGGCCGGCTCGTCGCATTGCAACGGCACGCCGGCAGCGGTTTGCAGGCCCTGGGCCAAAAACTTCTTGCTGTTCTGGATCTCGGGGTCGGTGGTGTAGCTGACCACCACGCCCGGCGCCTCGAAGCCCGGCGCGGCCACGCTGGCAAAACCGTATTCGCACAGCAAGGCGCGCACGGCGCGGCCCAAGGCGATCTGTTCTTCACGCACCTTGGCAAAGCCATAGGCCTCGGTTTCGAGCATGGCCTGCTGCAGGCGCTGCAGGGCGTCGGTTGGCAAGGTGGTGTGGTACATGTGGGCGCCGCCCTCGTAGGTTTCCATGACCTGCAGCCACTTCTTGAGGTCCATCGCAAAGGTGCTGCTGGTGGTGCCGTCGATCGCTTGGCGGGCGCGTTCGCTCATCATCACCATGGCGCAGCAGGGCGAGCTGCTCCAGCCTTTTTGCGGTGCCGAGATGACCACGTCCACACCTGTGGCCTGCATGTTCACCCACATGGCGCCCGAGGCGATGCAGTCGAGCACAAACAGGCCGCCCACCGCGTGCACCGCGTCGGCCACGGCTTTGAGGTAGTCGTCGGGCAGCATCATGCCCGCGGCGGTTTCCACATGGGGCGCGAACACCACAGCGGGTTTTTCGGCGGCGATGGCGGCAGTGACTTCGGCGATCGGCGCGGGCGCCCAGGCGGCCTGCGGCGCATCGCTCACACGGCGGGCCTTGAGCACGCTGTGGCTTTGGGGGATCTGGCCCATGTCAAAGATTTGCGTCCAGCGGAAGCTGAACCAGCCGTTGCGGAGCACCATCACATGCTGGTTCGTGGCGAACTGGCGCGCGACCGATTCCATGCCAAACGTGCCGCTGCCCGGCACCAGCGCCACCGAGTGCGCGCCGTAGACGGTTTTGAGCATGCGCGAGATGTCGGTCATGACGCCCGCGAAGCGCTTGGACATGTGGTTGAGCGCGCGGTCGGTGTAGACCACCGAAAATTCGAGCAGGCCGTCGGGGTCGATGTGGGGCAGCAAGCCGGGCATGGTGGGTCTCCGTGTTTTGGGCAATCAGGGGCGAGAGCTTACCTGAGGAGGGGTGTTGCTGGCCAGTGTGGGGGCTCAGGCGCCATGAGCCGGGCGGTGCGCCGGGCTCCTCATGGCGGGGTACCGCAAATCGTCACCCGGCGCACCGCCCGGCCCACGGCGCCTCAGCCTGCGGGCGGGCGTGGCTCAGCGACCGCGCCGCACGCGCAAGAGCTCGTCGAGGATCAAGAGACCGGCGCCGACGCTGATGGCGCAGTCGGCCACATTGAAGGCGGGGAAATGGCCACCGGCGAACAGCCCGTCGAGGAAGGCCCAGTGGAAGTCCAAAAAATCGACCACATGGCCGTGCAGCAGGCGGTCGATCACATTGCCCACAGCGCCACCCAGGATCAGGCTGATGGCTGAGCAGAACAGGCGCTGGCCCGCGTGCGAGCGCAGCAGCCAGACCATGACCAGCGCGGCCACGGTGCCCAGACCGGTGAAAAACCAGCGCTGCCAGCCGCCGGCGTTGGCCAAAAAGGAGAAGGCCGCGCCAGCGTTGTGCACCCGCACCAGGTTGAAGAAACCCGTGATCGGCAGGCTCTCGCCGTACTGGAAGCTGCCCAGCACCAGCACCTTGCTGAACTGGTCGAGCACCACGATCAAGGCCGCGATGCCGATCCACAGCAGCCAGCCACTGCCCGCGCGTGAACCTTTGCCCTTGGCCATGTCAGGCGATCGTGCGGATCTCGCCCGCGCCGTAGAGGTTGCTGGTGCAGCGGCCGCACAGCGTGGGGTGGGCGGCATCAATGCCCACATCGTCACGGTAATGCCAGCAGCGCTCGCACTTGGGGGCATTGCTCACGGCCACTTGCACCGCAAGCTCGGGGCCCGCTTGCAGCGTGACCTGCGAGGTGATGAAGACGAATTTGAGGTCCTCGCCCAGGCTGGCCAGGAGTGCGTGGTCTTCGCTTGCTGCGGTCAGCGTGATGTTGGCCTGCAGCGAAGCGCCGACCTTGCCTTCGGCGCGCACGGCTTCGATGTCTTTGTTGACGGTGTCGCGGATCGCGCGGATACGGCCCCACTTGGCCAGCAGTACTTCGTCGGGTGCGCCCAGATTGCAGAAGGTCTCGAGGAAGATCGACTCGGAGCTGCCGAAAGTCTTCCAGGCCTCTTCGGCGGTGAAGGACAGGAAGGGCGCCATCCAGCGCAACATGGCGTGGGTGATGCGGTGCAGCGCGGTCTGTGCGCTGCGGCGCGCCAGGCTCTTGGGGGCGGTGGTGTAGAGGCGGTCCTTGAGCACGTCCAGGTAGAACGCGCCCAGGTCTTCGGAACAATACACCTGCAGCTTGCTGACCACCGGGTGGAATTCGTAAACGTCAAAGTGGCGCAGGATCTCGGCCTGCAGCTCGGCCGCGCGCGCCAGCGCGTAGCGGTCGATCTCGAGCAATTCGCTGTCGGCCACGGCGTCTTGCGCCGGGTCGAAGTCGCTCACGTTGGCCAGCAAAAAGCGCAGGGTGTTGCGGATGCGGCGATACGCGTCGACCACGCGCGCGAGGATCTTGTCGTCGATGTTGAGGTCGCCCGAGTAGTCGGTGCTGGCCACCCACAGGCGCACGATCTCGGCGCCCATCTTGCTGGTCACGCTTTGCGGATCGACCGTGTTGCCCAGCGACTTGCTCATCTTGCGGCCCTGGCCGTCGGTGGCAAAGCCGTGCGTGAGCAGGCCGCGATACGGCGCGCGGCCCTCCAAGGCGCAGCCCAACAGCAGCGAAGAGTGGAACCAGCCGCGGTGCTGGTCGTGGCCTTCGAGGTACAGGTCGGCCTCGGGGCCTTGCGCGTGGTGGGGCGCGCGGGCGTAGGCGTCTTTGTGGCTGCCGCGCAGCACGTGGCGGAAGGTCGAGCCCGAGTCGAACCACACTTCCAGGATGTCGGTGCTCTTGGTGTAGTGCGGTGCGTCGGTTGCGCCGAGGATCTCTTCGGCCGTCACGCGGCTCCAGGCCTCGATGCCGCCCTTTTCGACGATGGCTGCAGCCTGGTCCAGGATGTCCATCGTGCGCGGGTGCAGCTCGCCCGAATCTTTGTGGATGAAGAAGGGCACGGGCACGCCCCAGCTGCGCTGGCGCGAGATGCACCAGTCGGGCCGGTTGGCGATCATGTCGCGCAGGCGGGCGCGGCCGTTCTCGGGGTAGAACTGGGTCTGCTCGATGGCGCCCAGCGCAAGCTGGCGCAGGGTTTGTGCGGGTTTCAGCGCGGGGTTTTCGAACACGCCCGTGCCCTCGTCCATGCGCACGAACCACTGCGGCGCGGCGCGGTAGATCACGGGCGTCTTGTGGCGCCAGCAGTGCGGGTAGCTGTGGGTGATCTTGGTCGTGGCCATCAGGCGCTCGCTTTGGGCCAGCACCTCCAGCACGCGCGGCACGGCTTTCCAGATGTGCAGGCCACCAAACAGCGGCAGCTCATCGGTGTAGACGCCGTTGCCCTGCACGGGGTTGAGGATGTCGTTGTAGGACAGGCCGTGCGCGACGCAGGAGTTGAAGTCGTCCACGCCGTAAGCCGGGGCCGAGTGCACGATGCCCGTGCCGTCGGTGTCGCTCACGTAGTCGGCCAAATACAGCGGCGAGAGGCGCTGGTAGCTGTAGGCGCCGGTGCTGGTGTCCACGTCGTAGAGCGGGTGGCGGAACACCAGACCGCGCAGTGCTTCGCCCTTGGCGGTGGCGATCACCTGGCCTTCGAGCTGGAAGCGCTCCAGACATTTCTCGACCAGACTCGCGGCCAGCATGAACACGCCGCGCGGCGTGTCGACCAGCGCATAGTCGAGCTCGGGGTGGGCGTTGAGCGCCTGGTTGGCCGGGATGGTCCAGGCGGTGGTGGTCCAGATGACGGTGAAGGCTTTCTTGTCAGCGGGCAGTTGGGCCAGACCAAAGGCTGTGGCCAGCGCCGCCGGGTCGTTGGCCTCGAAGGCCACGTCCAGCGTGTCGCTTTGCTTGTCCTGGTACTCGATCT
>JACCDW010308930.1_pt1 | contig 10096 bp, 12 predicted proteins | sample 7449781 | NCBI WGS metagenome assembly JACCDW01 (sample SAMN15323449, study PRJNA562643) | freshwater metagenome | isolation source: river surface water | place: USA:Blue River Watershed | collected 2017-08-18 | reverse complement strand
GGGGAGGCGCCCCAAAAGTTTGTACTTCACGAACTAAAAGCCAGCTACGCCAACCAAAAAAAGATCAAAGTAAAAACGCCCAAACAACTTTGTACTAGGGTAATTAATGCAAGTCAAGCATTAATTTTCAAACAATCCCTATTTATTACAAAAAAACAATACCACATTCATGCTGGCAGAGGCTTTAAGCCTATTATTAAGATATAAAAATAAGTGAATTTATTTTAAGTATTTCGCTGATCATAATCATTTGCAAATGCATGATTAACGTCAGCATGCCCCTGCTCATCATTTCTAACGGCCTTAATCACATCAACTAATTTCGAATCGGCTGGCAAGTTCCAATAATCTAAAGCAATTTGAGGTGCAGCTATATTTAATTCAGGGTTGGCTTCAACTTGCTCTAAATAAGCTGTGTAGCTAATCACCGCCTCTTCTTCAAAATATCCTACTAAGCGATGACAAGTTCTTGGGGCAAATACATACATCACAAAATACAAATTCCAAAATACGGCCTGCACAATCAAAATTAATAATCGTTCAAAAATATTCGGTTGAGCCACTTTAATAAAAGTCATTAAATGCATGCGCTCATTTTCAGCCTCATCCAATAGAACTTTAATCCAACCCCTATCCTCCTGCATTCTGCGCAAACAAGTTAAATGCTGCCACATGCCAGCTACCATACCTGGCACAGCCGCGACAGTTTCCAAGACCACTGCACGATGCCCATATCTTTTTGCAAAAAAAGTATCCGCAAAAAAACGTAACATTTTAGTAAATGCTTTAGCAAAATAATCGCTCGTATTTACAGGCGTATGATGAAGACTCATAGAGTAAATTTCCTTTTAAATTTTAGATCGCACGAAATTGATGTGCGAGCGCAGCTCATAAAGGAATTGCGAATAACTAATTGGTAATTTAATCGATATTGCTCTCGATTCAATCTCATCTAATTTTTGACAGTAATAATCTCGATTAAATTCCGTCTGCTCATTATTAATTTGCGTCTCTAAATATCGCAGCTCACCGTAATATCTAAACAAACGCCAACGCATAAAAGTTCTATATGCAAGAGGAATGATTTTAGAAAGTGGAAGTAAAATTGCCAACAAAGGCACAATCACAATAAAAGTTCTGCTAATAAAAGTAGATGCCCAAAAAGGTAAATATTTATCTAAAAATGGAGGGCCATTACGATAAAAATTATCAGCCTGTGTACTTAAGGGAAAGTCAAATCCCTCAATAGAAGGAAAAGCATCTTTAGCATGCAGGATGCCTGGGCCATTATGAATCTGTTTAATAATTTTCATCATCAAATAAACCAATGCAGGATGCATATTCTCACTTTTTACTAGCATTGTCGTTGGCGCAACTAAATGAACGCTCTTGCTTGGAATATTGTGAGCAATGTCTATAGAACTTTCAGGAAGAATCAAATGATGCAAATAAGAATTCTGCCGACTAAGCGCCTCTGCGTCATCCAAACTAATTAAATGAATCCGAGGGTCTTTGAGCGCACGTTTCACCAATACAGAATCGCTCATATCAACAATGATCGCTGCATCAATACGACCGGCTTGCAACGCATCAACAGCAGCATCGCCAGTAAGTTTAGATAAATGAGCGTTACTAACGTTAACGCCACTTGCTCTCAACAATCTCATCGCGAGAACGTTAGACCCATCCCCCTCAGGGCCAACTGCGATACGCTTACCCTTCAACTTGGAAAGATGTCCAAGCCGCTCTGAACAGCGACATAATATCCAAGCAGGCTCATAATAAAGACTACCCAAAGACTGCAGAGCCCCAGCACCCTCTGCGCGAGCAACGCCATCCTGAACAAAAGCTAAATCAACGCCAGAAGACTCATCTTTTAGAAGCCGAATGTTCTCAACATCACCTGCAGACTCTCTAATTTCAAGCTCTACTCCATGCTGCTTCAATAGGGCACCATATATAGCAGAATAAGCGCGATTATTAACAGATGCTCCACCTGCTGAAATAACGATTTTTTTTGGAGGTGCTGGATTGATGTAATGAATAGCTAAAAATACTGCTAGGAAAATAAGTAATGCATAAGGTAATACTTCTTTTAAAAACTCCTTAGCTAACAAGCCCGAGATTTTTTTAAATCCTTTATCGAGTTTCTGTTTCATAGACATACTTCCTTATTCATAAACTGTTTATTTCATTATATTGCTATATAGAATTGAATACGAAATTATGAGCAACAAAAAAGGGAGCAAAGCTCCCTTTTTTAATCAAACCTTATCTTCAATTAGCTAAAGAATAAACTCGAAGACGAAAAATTGTTTAAGGTTTACATTTATAAATAGCAAAAGTACGTCGACCATACTCAGGCATCTCATCCTTAACAATAGTATCGCCCCCAATATCCAAAGCACTATTGCGAGCCAACTGAAGCAAATTATTTTCTACAGCATCAACGCTACGACTAATGAAACCAACTTTCGTTAATACACTAACTGTAGCTTTGCCTTTAGATTCACAACTTGCAACTTGATTTGAATCTGCAACAGATACACGGTCAGATCCTTGTTTAACTTCTATCAATTGACTGGCGCATCCAGAAAAAATCAATACAAACGCAGTTAATACCAATACGTTTTTATAGAACTTCATCGAGATGCCTCATCAAATAATTAAACAATGTAAATAATTATAAAAAACTAATTATTTTGCGGCTGGTTTTTTAACTGCTGGTTTTTTTACAGCAGGTTTCTTAGCTGCAACTGGTTTTTTAGCTGCTGGTTTTTTTACAGCAGGTTTCTTAGCTGCAACTGGTTTTTTAGCTGCTGGTTTTTTTACAGCAGGTTTCTTAGCTGCAACTGGCTTAGCTACAACGGCAGCATTAGCAACTGGTTTAGCTGCAGGCTTGCTTGAAAAAATACCAAAAATAAAAGAAAAAAGTTTTTTCATGTGAATCTCCAAATGATTTTTTTAATTAATTAGAAAGTGTCTTAATTTTTTTAGCCACCACTAATTTCGCAACGATAAACTTTTTTTAAAAATAAAGCTACGAATTAATCTCTTAATGATATAAAAATATTTAATTTAAAAATTATAATTTCTAAAAATAGCTAAGATGAGTTCAAGTGAAGATAATATGATTGGCTCAAAAAATAAATGGACCTTCTAAAAGCTTATATCAAAATTTTCTTTATTAATCACAAAACCTTGTAAATGTAATTCAAAAAAACAATTATAAAATGAGCTATAACATTATAGTGTTAACAACCGATTTAATGAACAACAAGCAAATAAGATTGTCACAATTTTGTGACGGGAAAATAAAAGTTGTAATACTCTCTTAATAATCATTCATAAATCTAATATTGGCAATAGAAAGCTATCAATAATGAAACAAACATCTAATATTCTTTTACCCAAAATCTTAGGCTATTTAGGTCTATTGCCTTTTGTGCTTCCAACTTTCTTCTTATTTTATGACTATCACCATTTAGACATGTGGCGACATTTCTTAATTACTTACGCAGCAATTATTTTAAGTTTTGTAGGGGCTCTCCATTGGTCATTTGCAATGCTCTTACACGATTTGCCTCAAAATAAACAAAAATGGTCTTTTATTTGGAGTGTTATACCTTCAATAGTGGCATGGATTGCATTATCGATTCCTCAATTTTATTCATTCTTCTTATTAGCAGCTTTTTTTGTCTTAAATTTGATCAAAGACAAAGCACTTTCTAAGATTGTAGAGCTTCCAAATTGGTACATTTCTTTGAGGCACAATTTAACCTTTGTTGCAGCATCTTGTTTACTTGTGTCAGGCTTACTTTTTAGTGCAGGTAAGGTAATGTTTTCAATCTGAAGATTTTAAAATTTCCGAACCAACAACATTCCAATATTTAGAAAACCTTCTTAAATCATTTGACGTAATTTTTTTTGCAAGGGCTTCTGAATATGGTTCAGACTCAGGAATATAAACAACATCGTAATCACACAAGAGTGATTTAAGCATTAAGTTAGGGGTATTTTGCGTGATGATGTTTTTAGTATTAAGTGCATTCAAAATCTCTGCAATATTACCCACCCAAATTTTAACATCTGGCATTTCAGCCAAACAATCTGCAATAAACTGTAAACGTTTTAGGGTCCATCCATGTTGAATCACCGGATCAAAAATAAATATTTTTTTATGCTGACTGTCATAGAGTGAGTTTGTGGAAGATAACATTTCATCGTGAAATAAAATGACCGTATCACTTCCTAGTTTTACCTGAAATTTTGGAAGCTCTGTTTTCTTATAAATTTTTACTGGCGCAGTAGTTGGCTTAAATAGTTGCTCGCTTAGAGCTTCATAACTGTGGTCAAATGGGCATTTAGCTTTACAATTTTGGCAAAACTTATTTTCACTATATTTGCTTAAGTTTGCTTTATTAAAAAAATAAGGCTTACTGCCAAAAGTTGAGGCAACCCACTGCCAAGAAAGATTATTGGATGCTCGATCTCCATCTAGCAGCATCTTAAACATCCAATCAGCACTCAATTTCCAATCAGAGCCTCTCCAGTGAATCATATAACTAGCAAGCCACATACGCGCATGATTATGAAGATAGCCGGTTTGGTCTAGCGTTTTAACAAAATGATCAATACAAACTAAGCCTGTACTAGCATCTTTTACATCTTGAGGAAGCACGCTTCTTTTTAACTCTACTTTTGGAGACTCCATATCCGACTCAATTGCATGGCCGTTTAAATACCAAACCTTTCTCCAATAATCTCGCCATGCGAATTCAAACAAAAGTTTTTCAGCACCCTCTTTAGCTTTTTCTTTTGTTGCTTGAATGGCCTCTGCAATTGAAATACATCCATGTCGGATATAAGGAGATAACCGCGTTACATCCCCATCCAGAAAATTACGGTTTTTTGAATAAAGTACAGGTTTAATCTTAGCCAAACGGCTAAGCGCTTCAACTCTGCCTCCAGGCCAAGCATCGTTTAAATCAGGCCCGCTATGGTCAGGAAATAAATCTTTAATCAGCTTAAGTCTCTCAATGCGAGCACTTGGCAAATTAATTTTAAATATTGAATTTAATTCTTTCATGATTCATTTTTCGCTAAAAAAAATCTTTTAAGTCTGGCGTGTTTCTAAGCAAGTTATTGGTTTGTATTTGGATTAATTTTTTAGGTGCGTAGCCAAATTCACAGGCAATGACCGGATAAGTACTAAACAACATCAATAACGACATCAGGATTATTTTATACATGACTCACTCCAAAAATTTTCATTTATTATGAACAATATCCCATTACTTAGTTCGCGCTGAAATCACTTCAGATGAACTTAAACAAACAACCCAGGACTAAAGATTTGAATAATCTATCAAGTAAATTTAATGATTAAAAAAGAAAATTTACCTAGCAAAACTTGTTTAGCCTGCAATCGTCTATTTACTTGGAGAAAGAAATGGAAGCTAGTTTGGGACGAGGTGAAATACTGCTCTGTACGTTGCAAGAATATTAAAAAGTAAAACCATCTATGATATTTCTATTTAAAACCATCCTCTCAGTTCTGATTATTGTCTCAGTGACTGAGCTTAGTAAAAAAGATACTAATATTGGCGCCCTCATTTTGGCATTACCAATTGTGTCATTTACCAGCTACACCATACTTTGGTTTGAAACTAAAGACACCGAAATGATTGCAGACTTAGCTAAGAACAATTTTTTGTATGTATTGCCTGTTATTCCTGCACTACCACTTTTCAGTTGGATGTTAAAACAAGGTTTTGGATTTTTCACAACATTGTTTGCCGCAAGTGCAATGACTGCATTGCTATTTTTATTATTTAATCACTTTAAAAGTTAATCATTATATTGATTCAATATCGTTTAGAATTTTTTTAGCGTGCAATTGAATCAGCGCCTGATCTTCCGTACTGATTTTAGATAAATTTGCCGTCATCAATCGAGTACGTGGATTTTGATTAAATTCAACTTGATGGTTAATTAAAAAATTCCAATATAAAGTCGTCATCGGACAAGCTTGCTCACCATATCTCACATCAGGCTTATACTGACATCCATCACAATAATTACTCATTCGCTTCACATAAGCGCCACTTGCAATATAAGGCTTGCTAGTAAAACGGCCCCCATTAGCAAAAAGCGCCATACCAACAACATTAGGCAATTCCACCCACTCAATTGCATCAACATAAATAGCTAAATACCAATCGGAAACTTTTTGCGGAAGAATTTCTGCAAGAAGCCCAAAATTACCGGTAATCATTAAACGCTGAATATGATGCGCATATCCGTACTTAAGCGTCTGGCCGATCGCATCTTTCATACAGTTCATTTTTGTATTAGCTGTCCAATACCATTCGGGCAATTTACGTTGATGTTGATAAAAGTTTGCATTAGCCATATCTGGCATATCGAGATAATAAATACCTCTTACAAACTCTCTCCAGCCAATCACCTGACGAATAAATCCCTCGACCGTTGCAAGATCTAAGCGATTATTTTGATACGCCTCTAAAGCACTCTGAACTACTTCTCTTGGATTAAGTAATTTAAGATTCAAACTTGTTGAAAGAATTGAATGCCATCCAAATGGCGTTTCTTTCCACATGGCATCTTGATATATACCAAAAGTAGCCAGTCGATGATTAACAAAATGTTTTAACGCTGCTAAAGCCTGCTCTCTGGTCACAGGCCAGGAAAAATGCTCAAGCGAACCCGGATGTTCAGAATATTGCCGCTCAACAAACTCCAAAACTTCACGACTGATTTCATCTGGTGCAAATATCAATGGAGCATCTATTAATCCCGGCCCATTTTTAGAATAAGGCTTTCTATTCTGATCATCAAAATTCCACTGCCCACCTACAGGTTGAGATTCACCATCCATCAAAATGTCATGCTTTTTACGCATGTAGCGATAAAAGTACTCTAATCTGAGCTCTTTTTTATCTGCAACCCATTCTCTAAACTCTTGATTGCTGCAATAAAAATGATGGTCATCCTCCATCGACAAATGAACATTTAAATCACCCGCTAAATTCTCAATAGCAAGCTTTAATCTATACTCACCTGGTTCAACACAAACCAGATGCGTCACTTGTTTATTTACAATTTGAGATCTAAGCTCTTCTTCAATGGTTAAGGTAGATTCTTCAATATAAGTCAGAGGTATTTTTTTAGATAACAGCGTTTGCGCAAAATGTCGCATTGCTGATAAAAAGATAGCAATTTTAGCTTTGTGTGACCAAACATAAGTTGACTCATTCTGAGACTCAACCATCAGCACCTCATCTGTGCTTGGGTCAAAATCTCTCAAAGCTGAGCTATTAATATCCAGCTGGTCGCCTAAAATGAGAATTAATTTTTTCATCTTTAGATTTTACTCTTAATAAAAACGATTAATGGTGTATCTTTAAGATTCTCTGTTACTTCTATTTTCAAAGATGACTTCTCCAAAAATTACTGTAGGCATCGATGTTGGCGGTATTAAAAAAGGCTTTCATGCTGTGGTTAATCATGCGGGTCAATATCATGATCATTTTCAATCAACGAACCCTGACGCAGTCGTAGCTTGGGCACTAAGTCAAAAACCTTCTGTAATCGCAATAGATGCGCCCTCCATGTTTAGCCAAAACGGTCGTTCTAGAAAAGCCGAGAGAGACTTAGTTGATAATGGGATGCGGTGTTTTTACACACCAACGAGAGATCTCGCGAAGGAGAGTCATTTTTACGATTGGGTTTTTAATGGTGAGTTAATTTACAAAAAGCTAGAACTACCCATCTTCATGGGAGATAAAATTAATTCACCATGCGTCATAGAAACCTTTCCGCATGCCATTCAACTATCACTATGGGCTCGTCATGGACAATCCTGTCTCGAAGGCAGTAAATCTTCTATTAGAAGAAAGACACTAGCACTTCATGCTAAATATGAAACAAAAAAACTGACTAGTATCGACTTAATCGATGCTGCACTTTGTGCTGTATCTGCAGATTACTTTGTTAATGAGCAATTCAGTGCATATGGTTGCAGTGAAGAGGGCTTTATTGTGATACCCAACAATTCAATTTAAATGATATTTTTTGAACCTAAAGCGAGCGAAGCTGACAAATTGAGTATAGCTAAATCATTTAGGTTTTTTCATGAAAAAAATACTGTTCGTTTTCTTACTCATCAATTCAAGCATTACCCTCGCACAACCCACCATAGGTGACTTACTAAAACTCCATGAATCGATTGTTCAAATATCCGTTGAGCTTGAAAACGGAAATGTTGGGACAGGGACTGGCGTTGTGATTAGTAATGAATATGTCGTGACTAACTGTCACGTATTAGCGAATGGCAAAGGTGCCAATGTCGCAAAATATGGCGATGGTTATAAACCTATTGCACTTAAAGCTGACTGGAAGCATGACCTGTGCGCACTAAAATTTGACGGCATACCATTCAAACCAGTGCCGATGCGAGACTCTGCATCACTTGATTTAGAAGAAGACGTTTTTAGTATTGGTTATCCCAATGGCAACAACGTACCCCAGCCTTCCTATGGCAGTATCAAAGCCAAGTATCCGTATGATGGAAGCTTAATCATTCGCTCTGATGCAGCATTTGCACTTGGTTCAAGTGGTGGCGCTTTGTTCGATCAAAAATTCAACTTAATTGGCATTACCAGCTTTAAGAGTCCTGGTCCGCAAGGCTTTTTTTATAGCCTACCTGTTGAATGGATCAAACAACTCATCAACTCAAAAGAATTACTGACATTAAACACAGACGAATCTCCTTTTTGGGCACTCCCTCACCAACAACAGCCTTACTTCATGCAAGTTGTCATCCCATACCAAAACCATGATTGGAAAAATCTTCATTCGATTTCAAAAGCATGGACTATCAGCCAACCCAACACTGCTGATGCCTGGTTCTTCCTAGGCGTTGCTGACTTTGAATTGGATCATCTGCCGATTGCAAAAACTGAATTAGAAAAAGCGCTTAGCTTGAATCCAAAAAATCTTGATGTGTTAATTAAACAATCTGAAATTGCTTTCAAAGAAGTTGATTTAGATCGTTTAGATAAACTTAATGCATCTATTGCGGCACTTGATAGCTATGCTGCCGAAGAGTTATCTAAAAAGATTACGATGCTCAAACAAACAAAGCAGACTAAGGGCGGTACTCCCAATAAATAGGTTGTCCTGGCATCTCTTTAAAGACCAGCATATGGTTGCGTCTTAAGTTCTCAATCGCCTCATCCTCAGAAATTTTCTGATTAATTGAGTTCGATTGAGACAGGGGTTTTGCGTAAGCTGTCCATTTAGGATTTTCAAAATAAGCATGATCTGCCATACAACGGCGCATCACATTAAATTTACGCCCCTGAATTTCAAGTTTTTGAAACTCAACAATCGCCGTCATATTTGCTACTGAGTTTTCTGCAATACCAGCACATTCATCCCCCACTTTGTCTAGCATCGTTTTTTCAGTATGTGTTGATACTGGCATTGTGTTCAAAGTAAAAATATAGATGATTGCTGGAATAAGCAAAACAATTAATATCAGAAACAATCCTTTTTTTGTAGTCATGGGATATTCACCTTAGTAAATAATATTTTAATTAATAGAGATTAGACCTGACCAATCGGTTGTGAAGTGCTGACTTTGGTTTCCCTGCCTCATTTTCCAAGGTCTAGTAAACCCTTCACTAGCCAACTTAATGCTCTCTCTACCCATTTTACTGTTGATGATGTCGATGGTGGTCATAAGATTTGCACTACGACTGTTTAATTGTCCTGATGCAAACATATCAAACTGCACGGAAGTTCTTGGTATCAAGTCGCCCAAGCTTACACCAGCCTTAGCATATTTGTAGCCTGCCTTATATAGCTGTTTTAGAGCCCATAAAGCGATCTTCACCAACTCTCTGGTGTCGTCTGTAGGGCTAGGCAATGGAATCGTCATACCGTTGCTGTATTGAGGTTCATCGAGCTTGAATGGACTAGTGCGAATGTAGACTTGTACGACATTAGCTAACGATTGTTGGCTACGCAGCTTTTCAGCAGCGCGACTCATATAGAGCGTAATAGATTC
>JACCDW011260445.1_pt1 | contig 10097 bp, 8 predicted proteins | sample 7449781 | NCBI WGS metagenome assembly JACCDW01 (sample SAMN15323449, study PRJNA562643) | freshwater metagenome | isolation source: river surface water | place: USA:Blue River Watershed | collected 2017-08-18 | reverse complement strand
GATCCCGTTTGCACCTCCGCGACTTCGGATAGCCGCAGGGCGGTGGCTCCCGGTCCGGTTTTAACCGCCAAGGTCGCGACTTCTTCCGGTTGGTTTACGCGGGTATTGGCACGCACGTTCACCTGCTCTCCGCCCACGGACAGGATTCCGCCGCCCGCGTTTTCCGTGTTTTCGGCCATCACGTCACGAATTTCCCGGAAGGAAAGGCCTGCCCCCGCCATCTTGTCGGGTAAAGCCAAGACCAGAAGTTGTCTTTCTTTGCCACCGACGGTGTTAATTTCAGCAACCCCAGGGACTGAGCGTAACCTTGGTTTGATAAAAAGATCGTGGATGCGCTTCAGCTCCATCAATTGTTCGGAGCGTTCAGTGGGAATATCGGGACCCCTGGCATCCGTCTTGAAGTCGACTGTGTAAAATACAATTTCTCCAAGTCCGGTGACCATCGGGGCAAGCCGTGGGGTCACATCCGCAGGAAGGGACGGGATGGCGGTCTGAATCTTTTCAGAGATCATCTGTCTGGCTCGGAAGAGGTCGGTGCCATCGCGAAAAATTAAGGTAATTTGGGAGAGGCCAAACTTTGAGAGTGACCGGATCTCTTCCATGCCAGGAACACCGCCTAACTCGGTTTCCAGGGGAAAGGTCACCTGTTTTTCTACTTCCTCCGGGGCCAATCCCTTGACCAAGGTGTTGACCTGGACCTGAACAGGAGAGATGTCTGGCACGGCATCAATTGGCAAATGGGTGAAGGAGTAAAGCCCCACGAAAACCGTGGCGATTAAGACCAGGACCACGCCGCGAGCGTGCTCCACGCAGAAAGATAAAACTGGCTTCATTTAATGGCCGTGGCCTCCGCCACCCTCTTTTTTTCTCTCCAGCAGATAAAGCGCATCCACGGATCGGGTTGCGACCTCGTCCTTCTCCTGCAGTCCGTCCAAAATCTCAACCCAACCTGCATCTTGAGCTCCCGTTTTGACCGGCGTTCGTAGCCAGGAATTTTCCTGACGCAAATAAACCACCGGACCTGCTGCCGTGAGGAGGACAGCCTCGACTGGGACGGCCAAAGCTTTGCGGGGCTGAATCTCGAGGGGTACGGAACCCGTCACGATGTCACCCACCTGAAGAGAAATCGCTGGATCCTTGATTTCCCATAGCAACTCGCGTTGACCGGCTCGCCATCCGGCTTCCTCTTCTTCCTTGTTCAAAAGGGATCCCGTGAACAGATCTGTGGATGGTGGGGGGCGGGAAAAATTCGCTTCACTTTTTCTCGTGATTGCATTCGCCATCTCTGCCGTCAACAGGCAGCTGGCATAGGCAAAACCTTGTTTTTCCCGCCCGTGTCGCAGGCTCGCTTCGCCAGCCCCCCGATAAATCTGCCCGGAAAGCGGAGCGGTTTGTCCAAACTCACGATGTACAGCCGGCTTTGACTCCGGAGCCAAAACAGCCGCCTCATCCGGGGTCAGGGTAAGGGCCTCCTCTTTTTCGTTACAATGATCTTCCTTTTCTTTGTCGTCTTCATGGGAATGGACTTGGGGCTCGATTCCCGCTTTGGGGATCTGGGCTGCGGGCGGAGGCGAAATTGAGGTTTCCATTTCTTTCCCCTGGGTCGCCGGTTTGCAGGCAGCGATGAGCAAAGCCGATCCCGGAATCAAACAGCAGGATAATGCGAGGATATTCCGATTCATCATGGGTTTGCTTCCGATGAGCTGACCGCCTGGGCCTGGCGGGTAGGCAAGCAGCTGCCAGCCGTGAGGAGGTCGAGGTCTAGCCAACTTTGCCAGGCCTCCAACAGGCTTTGGTTACGGGTTCGAAGAGCAGCGAGGAATTGACGTTGTACTTCAAGCAGAAGCTGGATCCCCACCGCTCCTGTTCGATACTGGCGGTCCGCCAGGCCCGCGGATTGAGAAAGGATGGTAATGTCCCGTGCGGGGGTAGCCTGGAGGTGTTCAAGGGCCAGCGTATAGGCCCGGATTCTTTGATAAATCGCCATCCGAACCTGGCGGGCAGCATCCTGTTTGAGCCAGTAGGCCTTTTCCTGGCGTGCCTTGGCTGTATCAATTCCTCCCTGGTTCCAGTTCCAAAGAGGCAAGGACATTGCCAGGACTCCACCGATGTTGATGGCGTCTTCGCCAGCCGTTTCCTGGCTGAAATATGGCCCCACTTTGAAATCCGGGGCCATTTCCAACTCCGCGGCACTGACCGCCTTGACCGCACGCTCAAGCTCCAGATGACGCATTCGTAGCTGAAGGTTGTTGTCTTCTCCGGACCGCACCAGCTCGGGAATGTCTCCCACAGGGAAAGCAGGGGTTCCCAACTCGAGAGCCAGCCGGATTTCCTGATTGGCTGGACGCCCTAGCAGGCTGTTGAGCTGAATCCGGATTTCCTCCTGCTTTTGCTGAAGCTCCCGGGCAGTGAAATGCAGGTCGGTGAGGCTTCCCTGGATGGCACGAAATTCCAGGAGTTTGGTGGGCCCAGCCATGGGTCGTGCTTCGAGAAGCTGCAGGAGAGCTTGGCTACGTTCACTGAGTTCTGCGGTGGCTTCCGCATTCTCCCTGACCAAGATCCACCGGATGCCAAGGCTTCGGATCTGTCCGGCCAGCGCCTGTCGGAACTGTTGTACACCCAACTCGGCCAAGCGGATATTCTGGTTAGCGATGGCCTTTCTAAGGGATCCCTTTCCGGGAAACTCAAAGGTCTGCACGATGGCAAGGCCTCGACTGACGCCTTCTCCCACAAGAATCTCCTGAGGATCGGTAACTCTCCGATACCCGTATTCACCTTCCAACTCGGGATTTTTCCACATCCCGGCTTGTCGTCGCTCCCCCCGGGCGGCGCGTAGCTCGGCCTCATAGGAGCGAAGCTCTAAATTTTGACTCATCGCTTCCGCCACCAATTCCTCGATGGGCAGAGGATAGGAGGCAGGGACGGAGATTTCCGGGGCAGCCAAGGTCGGGGCCGGCAACAAGCTCAAGAGACAAATCAGCACCGCTAGCCTCGTTAAAATCGAGACCAACTTCAGTAAACTTACTTTCCTGACAAAAATCTTCAACGTAGGGAACCTGATCGGATTCCGGCTTTATGCCGTAAGGGTTAAGGATCAGTGAAATTCCGGCGACGACCGGAATGGGCTACCCAGCTAGGACCCGGGGCAGCTTCGGATTTCTAGATCAGGCGGGGAGGTTCGAGGGCGGGGGACAATAAGAATTGTGGCCAGGATCCTTCTTTCCAGGAAAGAGCCCGATCGGATCGGGACGAACCATAGAAAGACGCATGGCTTGGGGGCAAAATCACGGAAACGGAAAAACAACTACAATCCAGATGTTTGGTGGGGAGGTCTTGTTTTTGAGGTTTTTCGTGGGTTGAAGCATCGGCGAGGTGATGGGTGCAATCCAACAAACCACGGGTTTCGGCTATGGACGTGACCGTGAAGCCAAGCAAAGCCAAACTAAGGAACAGCTGAAAAACCAGTTTCACAAATAGTATCCTAGTTTTACCTGGATGTGGTTCAAGGCCATTTCGACTAAATCCAAACCCAGTTAAGTATGACCTTTTTAGGCTAACCAAAAAATTTACAACAGACTTACAACGTGCTGCCTCTGGCAAAAAGAGGCGGAATCGAACTTTCGTTCCTTGATTCGCAATAAGTTATGCTCGCAGAGTAGGCGAGGGTTCGATTCCCTCCGCCCGCATATTCGATTTTCCCGGACGATTTTTCGGAATGATCTTACAGGGGGCAGCCGGCAGTTGGGGATTGGGGAATGCCGGAAAGTCCTGCGGGCAGCCGGGCCGGTAACGAGAGCCGGGAGAAAAGATCCCGAAGCCCTTCCAGAGAAACCCCCGGCCAGATGGCCGACACCTTGCCCTGCGGATCCACCAGAATAAAACATCCGGATTTGGCGATGCCCAACCGCTGGGCAAGCCGCGAATCTGGATCGCGCAAAGCCGGCAGGGACAGGCCGGCTTTGGAGATAAAACCGGAAATCTGCTCTGAGGTGTCGGGAAAAACAAAATACCAGTCGGTCTTGATTTGTGAGGCGTTCATGGCCGCCCAAAAGTAGCGAGCGAACTCCAGGCTGCAGTCACAATCGTGACGAAAGAAAACCAGTACCAACGGTTTTCCTTTTAGAGGCAACCGGGCCGGAGAAGAATTTCCATTCAGTTCCTGCAACATATCGCCGGCAATGGATTGGCCGATGTGGCGGTTCACCGCCTGCAGATCTGTTGGCGGGGCGGGATGGCGGCGAGACTCTTTTTCCGGGCGAGTCGGTTCAGGAGCGGGCGGTCGGGTCAGCCAGAAGATCAACCCCGCCGAAGCCACCCCAATCAGAGCGATGAACCCAAGTGACCTCATCCTAATGGGACGGCATAGCCATCCAAGATGGCACCACGCTGCCCGGTTTCCAGCTGTTGCGTTGTCGAATCTGGTCATTGGTCAGGCGGGGATCCTTCAGGTAAATGTAGTAATCGTCCTGTCGCTCAAAGAGGTCGCCCTTTGCCTCCTTGGTCTCGCTCACCACCATGCTTCCGGTGAAGCGGATATGAAAATAACCGCGAATAAGCTCGTCATACTTTGCCGGGAGGAGCGTGAAGCGGAAAGGGATGAGGGTTTTAGTAGCGCGAACCTCCCGAATGGTTTCGGCTGATCCTGCATCGGTCTCTAAAGGGACCGGCTCCCAACGGCCATCCGCCTGGTAAAACGCCCGGAGGGAAGGTCCCAGAATAAAGAAGTTTCGGGTGGGGTCATAGTTTTGCAGGAACAGGCTTGCCTCCACGCGGCCTTGGCTATGGGCTTGGACCGACTCTATATCCGCTCGCAGATGGCGAAACGCAATCTCCTCGGCGATCCGTTTTTTTTCCTGCTTGGCCCACAACTGCTTGCCTTGGCTCCAAGCCACCACCCGGTCCAAACCAAAGACGAGGGACATCCCGATGACAAGCGTCGCGAGAAAGAAGAACAAAGGGCCACGCCAATCACTCTCTGGGGCGGCGATGGGTTTCGAGGGGTGAAGTCCCGCCGGAGGTTGTTCAAATGCACTGCCGGACGCCAAGGCCTGACGGGTGGGGGCAACCTTAGGTACGACCCCCTCCGAAATTCGGCCGGCTGACATTTGTAGGACACGGTCGGCGAGCGCGGCCAAGTTGTCGCCATGCGTCACCGCAAAGATCGCCAGCTGGCGTTCGTCCCGCAACTCTTGCAGGAGCTGGAGAATTTCCTGCTCGGCGAGAGGGTCGAGATTGTTGGTGGGCTCGTCCAAAAGCAGCAGAGCGGGCTGGTGCTGAAGAGCTCGAGCTAAGGCTACCCGCCGCTGTTGCCCTCCGGATAATTCCGGAGGGAAAGCGTCCCATCTTTCTCCCATGCCCAGACGGGTGAGAAGTTTTTGGGCCTGGTCATAGGCTTTGGCGGGGGTGTCTCCGGCCAGAATTCCAGGAAGGGCGGCGTTATCCAAGGCGGTCAGTCCAGGAAGCAGGGAGTTAGTTTGGAGCAGAAAACCTATCCTTCGTGCCCGGGTCCGGTTCAGTTGTCGCGGTGAGAGAGCCAGCCAATCCCTGCCTTCTACCTCCAGCGATCCCTCGTCCGGTCGGGCGAGCCCGCCGAGCAGCGCCAGGAGGGTGGATTTCCCTGAGCCCGAACGCCCGCAGACCGCGACGAATTCCGCCGGACCGATTTCCAGGGAGACTCCCCGTACTGCGGCGACCACCCCTCGCCGGGCGGAATAGATACGCGCAAGATTTTGAGCGCGGAGAACCGGTTTCATTCTCGGCCGTCCCGGAGGAGTTGGTAGAGCTCCCGGCCCGCCAGTCTCCAAGCAGGAAGAAGAGCGCCAATGCCCGCAATGAGGGAGCAAAGGATGAGGCTGAATCCGGCAGGCAGAAGGAGCGATGAAAGCGGTGGGAAGCTGAAATCGATTCCCCGGGAGACGAGAAGGTACCCAAAGGAACGGGCAAAGAGAGCCAGACCACCTGCGCCCAGCACAACTCCCATCAAGGCTCCAAGCAAAGCGCACAAAGCAGCCTCAGTAGCCAGCCAAAGAGAAAGTCCGGTTCGGGAAAGGCCCAGAGCCAGCAGGAGTCCCAACTCCGACCGTCGCTCCAAAACAACCCCCGCGTAAATTCCCAAGGTCAAGAGACCGGCCATCGCAAGGCTCGTCAGGGTGGCCATGATGGATCCGGCAAGAATGGTCCGGATCGCCTGGCGCACTTGGATACCGAGGCCGGAGCCGGTGATCACTTGGACGGAGGGGTGGGAGGCGAGGGCAAAGCGGACGGTTCCGGTTTCCGATCCAGGTCGCAAACGCAATAGAAGAGCGGAGGGTGCCGAGTCGACAGGAAGGATCGCGTGTCCGGCGACCGGGCGGTTAAAGGTGGCAAAAGAGCCGAAGATGGATCGTTCCATCGGCCCAACTCCGGAAAGGCCCAACTTACCCCAGACGACCAAGGAGTGGGCCCGAAATGAGATGGCGGATCCGAGGGTCTCCGGTCTTCGCGCGCCCACGATGACATCCCCGGGGCGGAAGGGCCGATCGAGACGTTCTCGCACCCACGGCAACACCGTGATGTCGTTTTGCGGATCAAAGGCAATCAGATCAGTCTCGCCGTGACCCTCGTTCGAGTTGATCGTGAAGGAGAGTTGGGGCGCGATGGTTTCCATGTCGGGTATGGCTTCAAGGATTTTTCGGATCTGTGGATCCAAAGGCGGGGCGCCAGGCTCACCCGTGAGGAGAGCGGCCGTGAGATTATGGGTGGTGGCCTTAGGCAGGATCAGGATGTCGGCGCCCAGGCGATCCAGGGTTTTTTCCAGCCCTTGCTGGATGGTCTGACGAAACACAAGCGACAGAAAAATCGAGGCCGAGGCAATCGCCACGGCCATGGCGAGAAGAAGAACCCGCCCGGGATTGCGGCGGAGCTCCTGCAGCAACAGGCGCAGGCCAAGCGGAAAGAGGGTCAAGCGGGCAGGGGTGTTAAACCGTGCAGCTGCGGCTAAACTTCATCTCCTCCACCTTGGAAGGGACGATCACACAGTCATGGTGGCCACCAAAATTCGGCATGTAGCCGACCTGTTCCAGTGTGTCCTGCCGGAAGACAAAAGCGCCCGACTCCATCCGCTGAAAACCGGAGAAAATAATCAGGGCGTATTTGCCGTCGTACGTGGTGGCGGTGGTCTGGGTGTCCACGCCGACGTTCCGGAATTTTTTGGTAACCCGCCAATCCTTGGTGGAGACCACATAGACGTCCGATTTCATAGGCTTAGGGCGGAGCACGGTGAAGAAGCACTTCGAGCCATCGATGGAGAAATTGACGTGAAAGGGAGAGGGGTACTCGCCCACCCACTCCTTGTCCTTCACAAAGGTGACGCGCTTCCAGTCGCGGGGGTCGTCGGATGATGTGTCGAAGACTGCCACATTATTGGCCCGGAGATTATTCATCATCACGAGGTGGTTCCCGGAAGGATTGAAGCCGGTCTCATGAATCGGGTTGCCGATGGAGGGCAGGGCGAGCTCCCAGGTATCAGGATTGCTGGACACCTTTTTGATAGGCCAGTTATCCGCGAGGCCTTCGTTGGCGAGAAGGTAGCAGATCGGCTCCATGGTGGTGCGGTCGATGACGAAACCGCCCCCGCACATGCGGAGTCCGGCCACGGAGTAGCGGTTGCGGGGATCGTGCAGGCAGAAGTCCAGGCCGGTAAGGGTGTGGGGACTGTCCCCGGGAGTTTGCCCTTTTTCGACCAGGAGCTCAGCCATGGGGGCCATCTCATAGTTGATCTTGTTGCCCTTGGTGCCGAAGTAGTCGTACATACCGTCCTTGCCTGGCGTGAGGCGGGAGAGGCGGATGGTGCCGCCTTTGGTCCAGGTATCGGCGAGGGTTTTGGAGTTGGGTGTCCAGTCGGCCCGAAAGGCGGTGAGAACACGGGTTTTTTCCTGACCCCGGGCGCGGGAAAAAAAGGCAGCGACATCTTTCTGGCCGTCGGCGCAGGCGAAGCCGGTGCCATCTGGGAAAGGGACAGTGTGCACGCCAAGGCCGATACCGGTGGTTTCCGCAATATTCTCCAGAAGCTCCATCTGGCCGGTCTTGCCGTCGAAGCCGACTCGGTAGATGTTGTTGCCCATCCCGTATTTTCCGAGCATGCCGTTTTCTTTGATCCTCGTCTTAAGGCCGTACATGAGGACGTTGTCGCCGCCTTGGGTGGAGTTGACGAACTCGAAGCCCTTGTAGGGGTCGCCGCTATCCGCGTAAAAAGCGGCGAGATGATGGGAAATCGGGCAGGAGTCGCCGTAGTTCCAGTAAGAGATCCAAGAGAGGGTTTTCTGGGTGCCGAGGTCGACCGCATGTGTGCCCCCACCCAGTTTTTGTGGCGTCAGGTAGATGTATTTCCCTAAAGATTCCCTGATCCCTTGATAAACGGCGTCCTCCACCTGAATCCCATCTTCGGTCTTGGCGGCCCAGGATGTGCCAGGAAGGTAGCGAGTGAGTCCCGCGCCCGTGAGACCGGCTAGCCCGGCAAAACCATAGTAGAAAAACCGGCGACGGGAGATTTTGGCGAGCTGTGGATTTTGCACTCAAATTGAAAATGCCGCCTCGAGAGCCAACCGCAATGCCCTTTTCGTGTCTTGTTGCCCCCAAGAGGGCGTTGGCTGATTTAGGCAAGAGGATTGAGGGGTGAAAACAACTTCAACCCTAACCCCGCCAATGTCCTACCCTTTGGGTGAGAATCTCAGGGAAGATGATGTTTGACCTTCGATTCCTAGTAAGGAGCCTTGCGGCCAGATGATTTTGGCAGCGGTCATGGTTGGCGGGTTCATCCTCGGGGCAGGAATGGCCTATGCCTTATTTTCTGCCCGCTTGGGTAGGGCTAGCGGGGAAGCGGAAGCTTTGCATGCCCGGGTTTCTGAAGGAGAGCGCCTTCGCCAGCAGGCGGATGGGCAGGCCCAGACGGCGCGGGAGGGGTTGGCCCGGGCAGAGGCGGAGCGTCAGGCCGCAGAGCGATCGCTGCAGGAGGCGCGTCAGGAGAAAGAACTTCTCGCAGTCAAACTCCAGACAGAGATGCGGGCCATGGCCCAGCAACTGGTAGCGGAGGGAACTCGGCGACTGGCGGAGGATAACCGGACGCAGGTGGGGATCGAACTCCGGCCCCTACTTTCCCGGATCGAGGATTTTCGCAGGCGGGCGGACGAGATTCATACAGCGGAGACAGGTATGCAAAGCGATCTCCGTCGGGAGATTCAACAGATTCAGGCGATGAGCACTCAGTTAGGCACCGAGACGCATCGGTTGACCCACGCCCTAAAAAATGACTCCGGCACCCGGGGTCGCTGGGGTGAAATGGTTTTGGAGAAGACTCTGGAAATTTCCGGACTGGAGAAGGGGCGTGAATATCGGACCCAGGAGTCCGCCGATCGCAAGCGGATGGATGCAGTCGTCTTTTTGCCTGAGGACCGGGCGGTGGTGGTGGATAGTAAGGTGCCGTTGGTGGATTACGACGCCTACTGCGCGGCCGGAGAGTCGGCCGAGCAAGAGAAGCACCTGAAGGCCCATGCCGGAGCGGTTCGACGCTTCATCGACGACCTTTCGGGGAAGAGTTATCCGGACCTGTTGCAGGGCAAGTCGCCCGACTTCACGATCATGTTTATTCCGATCGAGCCAGCGTTTGGGGCGGCTCTTCGCGGAGACAAGGATCTGTTGGAGTATGCGTTCGAGAAACGAATTGTGCTAAGCACACCGAGCACATTGATGGCCACGCTGCGGACGATTGCCAATGTTTGGAAGATCGAGCGGCAGAATAAGAATGTGCAGGAGATCGCTCGCTTGGGCGGCAAGCTGCATGACGATCTGGCGAATTTCGTCGACGATCTAAAGGATGCTGGGGCGGCCTTGGAAAAGGCGAGAGAAGCGCACGATTCGGCAGTGAAGAAGCTTTCAGAGAAAAAGGGGAATATTCTTGGCACGGCAGACAAATTGCGGGAGCTGGGGGCGAAGACGGAAAAGCGCTTAAGCCTCAATGGGAGGGGCGAGGAGTGAGGGCTTTTGGTTCCAAGGGGTGAAGTTGGGGGCGGGGTGACTGAATCTAAAACGAATGACAAGGGGGCGGTTTCGCCCAAGATAGG
>JACCDW010248916.1_pt1 | contig 10101 bp, 16 predicted proteins | sample 7449781 | NCBI WGS metagenome assembly JACCDW01 (sample SAMN15323449, study PRJNA562643) | freshwater metagenome | isolation source: river surface water | place: USA:Blue River Watershed | collected 2017-08-18 | reverse complement strand
CGCGATGAGATGATGGGTGATTTGAATAAGTTACTCTATCTATTTACTCTTCACTGAGGTGACTTTGAGAGTTGTTCCCGGTTTTAATCCGAGCGCCTCAGCATCTCCAGCGGCGAGCTCAATGGCATGCTGGGCTTTGTAGATGGATGAGACACGTGGGCAGTTGTCTATGTTTAAACACGGCTGAACATCTTTCCGAATACTGACGATTGTCAGGCTTCCATCAAGCCAGACAATATCCAGAGGAAATCTCATATTCGGCATCCACATACTTCTGCGATGTGGCACATCTGTATTGAGGAAGAAGAGTCCTGTTTTGCTGCGTGGTTTGTCACGAAACTGGAATCCTTCTCTTTTCCGTTCATCTGAAAGTGCGAGTTCTGCTTTGAAAGATTCACCTTCGGGTGTGCGGAGTGTGAGAGTATCTCCGTCTTTCATCTATTTAGGAAGAAGAGAATGAACACATGCTATGACGCAAGTGGGTTTTTATGCTTAAGCTTTCAGCAGAATCAAATCTATAAAACAGCATGGGATACGTTTAATCGGATTCAAGCTTATGATAGTAATGTGAGCACTTTACGATTTGGCGGTGCCACAAATGTTTATTATTACAATTTTAGCAATTACACAGAAAAGGCTCTGTATTCACAGGGTCAGTTTCTTCATTACAAATCTATTCCGTATTTGAGCACACTTTGGGTTTCAGTTCAGCGCAATTAAAAAATAGTCGTGCCCTTTCAATAGAATGAGCGGCGAAAGCAATTGCCCTTGTATTGTAAAAGTGAGCACGATTTTTGTCTTTGATACAGTTCAGGTTCAAAAGGCTGCGAATGTTGTCTATGAATACAAGGCAGCCTTTGATGCGCTCCCTGCCAATGCGGGAAAGGGAATCAAGTATCAGTTTAAGACTGATTTTGAGCGCATGCAGTATATTATTGGAAGACAGGGTCGTGTCTGTAATCCTCCGACGGTAGGGTCCTAATGTGCTCGTAGTTCTCTAAAGAGGTCAGCCATGTAGGCAATGACCCCCGCATCAAGATAGAGAATCTGTTTTTGCGGTTCAAAGGTGAGAATCTCATCTTTGAGCGGTAAGGGTGCTTGTGCTCGCTGTTGCGGCGGCAGGTTTACGACTGCGGCTGGCGAGGCCTGCGCGGTATCCTGAGAGGACGGGTGCGAGGAGGGTGGTCCAGTCGGCGCGGAGGGAGAGGCGGCCATCTGAAGTCTTGGCACCAATTTCAACGGCTTTCGGGTCTGCTCCTGGGGCGCAGTTGTAGTAGAAGAGCTTGCCATCTTTGTTGCTCCAGAAAGGGATGCCATCAATGATTTCACGCTGCATGTGGAGTCTGTCTGATATGCTTGATATCACCACGCACTGCCAATTTTTTCACCCGAACAGGTAGGAATGGAGGATAGCATTACATTTACTCCTAGAATGATTAAATACTGGAAAGAGCATTCTGGCGTTATTGGTAATATAATGGAAATAATAGAGGAACAAGAAGAAAATATTGATAATGATGATACAGTAACATTATCAAGAGACCTTTTCTCTAAGGAAGTTATGACTGATGGCCAATGGGAACTTTTCAAAGGACTTGTAGAGGGCGATGGGTATATGTTTGAATATAGCAGGAGTGGTATATTATATATCAATCCAAGAAGACGATTTACAGAAAAGGATTTAGATAAACTCTTAAACTATCTTTTATATGATAAACCAGCCACAATGAGAAATAGAATAAAAGAATTTATTGAAGAATATAAAATTGTGAAGCCTGGAATTGCTGCTTCTCGGCAATTTCCGAATGCCAGGGCTCAGGCGCGGAGCCGTCGCAGAACAGCCAGAAGAAAAGCAAAGACTGAAAGACGAAAGGAAGAGCGTCATTTTATGGCGAAAGAGGAGGAGCGACTCTTTAAAAAACACGGTATGAAAATTGCGAATGAAAATGACTCCCTCTACGCGAATCTCTTTACAACGGAGAAGCATAGGGGCAGCAAATCCAAATACCGCCGCAGTTACAGAAAAAGAAGAAATCGGACTGGAAAGGCAAATCGCAACAATGAGGAAAATGCTGGAATAATTGAAGAGGAAAATGAAGAAAACAATAACGAGGACTAAGCATACCACTTATCAATTTCAAACTCAACAACGGGCAGACTTTCTATCCGCTGATGTGTAAAAAGCAGGTCCGTTTGTAATTTCCGAAGCAGATGGTCACTCAGGAATTCATTCCGTGTTTCTGCGAGGCCGAGGTCTACTAAAAAAGGAGGTCCGCATCGTGAAAGCGCATAGACCCAAGGAAGAGATTCTGCGACCCTCTCCATAACTTCATAACTACGCTCATAGCATTCTTTCTTTGTGTTCCCATATAAATAAGGTGACCACTCGGTTATAATAGAATTTACACGATTCTGTTGAAGAAGAGGATACATAGAACGCAGCACATGAAGGTCATGTCCCTCCGTATCTATCTTCGCAACGCAGATATATTCGTGAGGCTGGATGAAATTGGTGAGGGGGCGACATTCCACTTCCACTCCAGAGCCATCGCTGACAATAGAACTCTGTGCTCCAGCCTCTGAGAGAATGATGGAGCCAGAAATATCCGAGATGGCAGTGCGAAAATACTGCATGCGGCGTTCATCTTTCTTTCCCAGATTTCTGCCCGCTTGTTCATAGGATTTTGGGTTCGGCTCAAATCCATAGACAAATCGGCAAGGGTCAATGGCCTGAATCATGGCCGTCCACGCGCCCTGGTCTGCCCCCACATCTACGCAGACACCTCCGCAGGTTTTCCGAACAAGCTCTTTACAGACAAAGTAATTTGTAACATCTCCATCATTTGTCGCCTCAATTCCGTCCACAGTGTATCCAGCGAAGTCTTTATGAAGGTGAACACGCGAGGATGACATCCTTTTCGGAGAAAAGTGTCAGTTCTCTAAATAGGTATGCTTCAGTCTCTAATTGTGATAGGTTCAGAAATCACACTCGCCCTGTATCCTATTTTGGTGAAGTTGGTTCCGACGACGCTTCTCACTCAGATTTTTTCAAGATTTATTGTTTACACCGTGCTCGGCGCTGTTCTTCTGACGGCAGTCGGCGGTGGTGAGCAGATAGCAAACATTCTCTTTTCTCAAGAAGGATTCCAGCGTTCAGCTCTCATTAGTGGATTGAATCTGGCGCATGTTTACGCATCCTACACGGCCTTTACAGAACTTTCCGCAGGAAGTTCCATGACTCTATTCTATACCTATCCAATCTGGATTCTCTTGTTATCTGCGCTCTTCTATGGAGAGAGATTTACTCCTATGCACCTTGCCTTAATCACGCTGGCTTTCATAGGAACAGTATTGGTCGCACAGGATACAAAGGAGGAGGCGTTCAAGGATATACAGAACTGGAAAGGAATTTTGGCTGCGTTGGCCGCGGCGCTCACGGAATCTGGAATCTATTTTGCAGTGAAGAGTTCCGAACATGCGAATCCGTTTGTGGCTGTCTTAGAACTTTATACACTTGGCCTTGTGGGCTTAGCAGCTTACATCGGCATACAAAAAGAGGAGATAGACAAACGTCCATCTTCATGGACGCCTCTTGTTCTTTTCAATGTGATTATAGGATTTATCGGATACTGCTTGCGTTTCTACGCAATTCCTAGAGTGTCTACTGCTGTCTTCAGTATTTTATCCTTTGTGGGAGTGGTCGCATCATTCTCATGGGGCCGCATCTTTGTGAATGAGGTTCCAACAATGAAGACCTTACTTGGCGCAGGCCTCATTACTGCTGCGGCAGGCGCATCCGTTTTCTTGAAGTCCTAAAGTTTTCCAAATTTCTTTTCAAACTTGGCAATCCAATTTCCTAGTCGCCTCTTCACATTTCCAGATGTGCTGTGTGTGCTGCGCCATTTTGAATTGCTGTAAATATGATAAGAAGGAAGATAGCGCACATATTTGGAATCAACAGGGTGGAAGAGGTCATACTCGCGAATCGTCAGAGGAATCTCATATTCTGAGGTTGCTGTGTTGATTTCATCATAGAGGTCCTTTTCAGGCTGTGTCCAATTCTCAAGATTTTCCACAAGGAGGATGACTTGAAACGGGTATGTAGGGCGCGCAACCTTTGCGGGAGGCGATGCTGAAGTTGACTTGCGTGATTTGAAGAGCCAGTTCATGGTGTGGGTGACTCCTTGGAAGGCACATGCGCTAGGTCAATTTTTTCCGAAGTTCGTGCGAAAGCTGGTTGTCCTCCTGAGGAGAGGAGACGAAGCTCGCAGCCCTCAAAAGTCCGCTCAATCGCCACGTCCATCCAGTAGACAATATCGCGACGTGTGGACCTGTCAAAGGCTCCCAGTTCAATAAGTTTCTGAGTCCAGAACCACATTCGGCGTCGGCACTCAGCCTTGTCTACATTGGCCTGTTCTTTACGGAGCCAGGAGCGCTGGGTTTTGAGGTAGGACTTGAGAGCTCTAAGTGCCTCATCTGAAAGTGAGGCATCGGTCGCTTGTTTGCCATAGTGGAGGCCACGGGTCTGAGGGCCACTGTCCTCTCCTTTCTGGTGGGGCGCTCGCGTGTCATCGCCCATACAGACACGAAAGAGTTCAAAGAACTTGAAAGTAGCGGCACCAGAATCTCCGAGAGAATTGAAGAAATCATCGTATTCGGCCTGGAAATCCATACTGCTTTCCCTTGAAAGCGCGGTGGATTTTCAATTTTTAGCTATAGTTTTACTCATAGCGTTTCTTCTCGGCATCGGACATGGCGCGCCAGCGCTTGCCCATTTCCTTCGCCACCGCCGTAATATTCTTACGCATAGAGGGATTCTCAGCAACGATGCGCTTGCGCTCCTGAGATGCAAACTTCATGTAACCAGACATCTTGCGCGCCTTGCGCGTCTTCTTCTCCTTGCGACCCGTGCCTTCCTCAGCTGCCGCAGCCTTCTTGGACTTCTTCGCTTTGCGCGTTACCTTCATGGAGGCTCCCTTCTTCGCATACTTAGCCTTCTCGGCCTCACTCATGGCCTTCCACTTCTTTCCAATCTCCTTCGCAACACCGCCTATGTCGGCTTTGCGAGACGGGTCCGCTGCGACAATTCTCTTGCGCTCCTCCATAGAAAACGCCATGTAGGGATTCATTTCTACCAGGGCTTGAGAATTAAAAGAGGCGCAAACCTAAAGTGAGTGCCCTTTTAAATTCAAATGCTGTTCATTGATACCTTCCTTTTCAATGGAGACTGGATTACGCAGTTGCGATTGAAATATCTCGCACCGTATGTAGATTATTTTTACGTTGTAGAGAGCTGGTATACTTTTACTGGCGTGAAAAAAACAACGCTCTTTAAAGATATCTATGCGGAGTGGTTCGCAGATTACAAGGAGAAGGTGCGCTTTGTAATTTCTGAAAGCAAGCCTCTTCCAAATGCGTGGCACGAAGAAAAGAGGATGCGAGGATTTGTCACGGAATTCTTGACTCGTGATTTTGAAGGGCAGGACTACATGGTGGCATTCTGCGATGCGGATGAGGTCTATGATATTTCGCAGTTACCGAGCAAGGAAGAGTTGAGAGCCATTGGTCAAGAAAAGGTAATTTTCCCTGAAATGAGCCTCTATTACTATCGCTTTACACACAGAATCCCAGGCTATTCATGGGTTATGCCATTTTTCCTTCATTCAAGCCAGATTCATTTTGATTTGGATGTGGATGAACTGCGAGTGTATAAGAAGAGAGATGATGAGCCTGTCGCAGTTCATGTAATTCACGGAGCGGGATGGCATTTCTCATATTTTTCTGGGTTGGAGGAGGTTCGGAGGAAAATCCAGAGTTTTGCGCATACGGATTTGAACACGGCAGCAAATACATCTTATGAGAACATAGCACGAGCTCTTCGCGAGGGTATTGACCTATTCCGCAGGGATTTAAAAATTGAAGTAGTGGATGTTGCGGATGCGAGTCACAAGTATCCCGCGTGGTTTGCTGACTTTCAAAGAGAGCTTGAAACATTACAGAGAGCTTAAATTCATCTGACATTGCCAAATGAGTATGAACACAATGAAGCAGCAGCTGCGTCATTTGATGGCTGAGTATGGAATGCGGAATGTAAATGATTGTATTCGTGAGATTCTTTCGGAAGACTATCAGTATTTGTGTGAGGTATTTCAATCTGCGCCTACACAATCTGTTGTGACTGCTCCTCCACCAGTCGCAGCTCCTGCTCCTATTCCTGCTGAGGCCCCCTCATCTTCTGCTCCACAGACACAGACAGAAAGTGGCAATACAAAGAAACTCAAGGTTCGTGTATCAAAGGCAAAAGAGACCCCAGCCCCAGCTCCTGCTCCAGAGCCAGCTCCTGTTCAAGAAGCACCGCAGCAGACCCAGCTCCCTCTGAATATTCTTGTAGAACAGCCAGCTCCTGTTTCTACCAGCACGCCCAGCAGCCCTCGCTCTCAACCTCCTCAGCGCACCGCACAGGAAATCAAGAAGTTTCAGAAGCTTGCAGAGGAGACAAAGCGCCGCGAGTTGAAGGAGAAGGGAATTACAGTGGAGCAGGTCCTTACGAAGGAGAATCTCCAGAAGTGGATTGTAGAGGAGAAGCACACCTTTGCGTGGGTTGCGCGTGAGAAGGCTGGATGCCCTGAGACGCAGGTATCCAGCGTGGCGAAGTCTATGGGAATTCAGAGCCCTATCAGTGCTCGGCGTGGCATGCTTGTTGCGAAGAAGGCCACATAACCTGTAAGTTTAGGAAATATACTTAAAAAATAAGTTTGCGTAAAATAATATATCGGATGTCATCTTGTCATCTTTGTAATCAGTGTGAGATTGAAAAGGGTTCTGATATTCGTTGTAGATGTTTATATAGTTGCCCAAAGCATTCAAAACAAATATCTATATCCTCTGTAGTTCTAGATAATAAAACAGATTATTATAATAAACTTGATAGTATAGATGGGAGAGAAGAACTATTAAAAAAGTTTACAGCATGTTTAGATTACAGAAATACACCCCCCCAAATTAAAGGGGTGTTTTTGCCGCGGTCGAACCCGTCTTCCGTTTCGGTTTCGTGGGAGCAACAGGTGGCACAGGCGCAACTTCACCCTTTTCTTCCAGAGCCACCTCTTCTTTCTTTTCAGTATGAAAAAGGACCTGAAGGAGCTCTTGAAGAGAATTCTTAGATTCATCCAACTGAATCTTATAACTTACATGCTGTTTTTTAATGGTTTCCATAAGGAATTTCTCATCATGTTTCATTTGAATGAGAAGTTCAGAGACTCGCTTGATATCTCTTTCTACATAGAGCTTTGCGGTATCCAATCGTCCTTGGAGTTCATGAACAACATGAGACTCTTCTTTTGTATTTTGGAGTTCATTATGAAGAGTGTAAATCTGGAGGGCTGTGACAGAGCAGGCTTCAATTGTAGAGAGAATCTCTTCAATACCATGCGTCGCCATATTTGCGATGTAGAGGAGAAGTTGTCCTTTCTTTGTCCAATCCATGCGGAGGAACTGCTTCATTCCAGTGATTCCAGTATTTCTTGAGATGAAAACACCAAAAGGATAGTTGTTGTTTTCTTCCATGTCGCGCGCGAATTTCTCAAGCTCCTTTGTGGGAACAGTATTAGAATAATTCTTAATTTCAAAAAGAACAGAACACTTTCCAATCTTTCCAGCGCGGTCAGTGGAATGTGCGATTTTAGAGGTATTAACAAGCGACCCCCATGTGGTTTTTGTTGTGACCAGTGTATCAAACCACTCTTCACCTTCCTGACCAAGGAGAGAGGAGCCACGAGTTCCCTGTGACTGGAGCGCGGCCTTTTCTTCTTCCAACTTTGCCCATGACTTTGCGAGGATTTCATGCTCCGTTTTCAGACGTTCTGAGTATTGTTTCTCCAGAGAGGACTGTAGCAGAGAGACAAACTCCTTATTCTGGGATTGGAGACGAGTAATTTCGCGTTCATACTGGGATTCCTTTTCTTCACGGAGATGTTTGAGTTCCTGTTGAAATTTTTTCTGGGAATCAGACTCAATCGTTTTTAGTTTTGCGTTAAGGGAATCTGAGACATGAGAGGCGACCTCCAATTCACCGCGGAGTTTCTGGATAAGGATATCTGTGCTTTTGCGCAGAGACTCAAGTTCATCATCTTTTTTCGCAAGGAGGCTCTTGATTTTCTTCTCAGACTGGGATTCTTGTTGAGCCAGGACAACCTGAATCTTTTCTTGGAGGTCAGTCTGCTGGAAATCTGAGATAGTTTGCGCAGCAATCGCAAGAATTTTCTCAAAAACATCTACTGAGATAGTTTTGAGTGAATCTGGGATAGGGGAAGTGTGAAGCCAGGAGGAGAGATGAAACTCACCCCGTGACACAGTTTCCTGATATGCTGTGGTCATAAACAGCCTGCTACTATTAAAAGAGCGATTCTCCTTTAGCCGCGTGGGTTTTGGAGAAAATGTGAAGAAGTAAAGAAAAAATCCGAGGGAATAAATTCTTTTTGAAGGTATGGAATTGCAGTCAGAGTTTCTTGTTGGAAATTAAAATTCCAAAGGGCATCTACATTATTTGCGTAAAGGAATTTTACATCCTTTCCGTTTATCGCATCCTGTCGGACAAAAATTCCATCTGCCCCTGTGTAGGCTACGAGGTCGTATCCTTTTTTCAGACCGAGATTTCTGAGTGCCAGGATACTTGAGCCGTGCCTGTGAGTCCCATCCCACTGCCAATTCACATCGTATTTCTGAACCACATCAATATGAGAAAAAATTTCATAATTTGTTTCAATAACAACAACGCGCGGTTTGTATTTGTCTGAAAGTGCATTCCAGACATGGAAATCCTGTCCATCAATATCAATTGAGAGAAGGTCAAAATCCTCTGGCACGGAGTATTTTTCAAAGAGAGAATTAATATTTTCAGCTGTAATAAATTCAATGTTGACAGGATAATCACGAGTCTGTTTTTCTCCATATGGGGCTTCGTAGCCATCCATGAGAAGACCATTGAATCCGAATTGACGAAGATAAGGTGTATTTCCTCCACCCGTTTGACGCCCATTGCTACCAAATTCAACAAAAAACTTATTTGTAGTTCCAATGAGCTCATAAATCTTTTCAAGGACTCCATCTTGGCCATGTTGTGAGTAAACGGATTTTGTGTAATCCATCAGATTAATTTCAATCATTCTTAAAGATTAAGAGAATTATGGTTTAGGTATTATTTAAATATAAAGTTAGAGCAACCAGTGTGGTATACGAAGGAAATATTAACATCTGATATAGAAGTGGATGGATTCTGGAATGGTGTAGGAATTCTGGTTCTGGGTGGAGATGCGGTTGCCCCTGCCCCTGAGCCCGCACCAGCCCCTGAGCCCGCACCAGCTCCTGAACCTGCGCCTGCCCCTGCGCCTGAACCTGCGCCTGAGGTAGCACCTGCTTCTGAAGTTGTTCCTGAAACTGAGCCCGAATTAGCTCCTGAAGCCGCTCCTGAAGATGTCTAATTTCATTCATTCTTCATTCTTATTTGAAAAGGGAATTCATTTCTTTTGAATTCTCTTTTGAAAAGAAATTCTCTGCGGAGAAAATTTCTCCGAACCCAGAAACTTTTTCTGCGGAGGGAATTAATTCCCTGGAATTCCAGAATTGTCTGCGGAGGGAATTCCTCAACGTCCAACAATTCCTTTTCTGCGCGGAGATTTCTATCTCCTTTCTGCTTTTCCAGAGACAGCCACAGGTAGACTTGCCTATTGTCAGAAGTTTCTGGGCAGGGGAATTCCTGATAATTCGCAAAGATTTCTGTCTAATTGTCTGCCGGTTCCAGAGTTCCCGCGACCCACCTATATTTCTTTCTGCGCAGGTAAAAAATATGACGGTAATTATGATATACTATATTGTATAATTACTCTCAAATAGTTCTATCACTCATTTTGCCCCACTACAGGCTATGATACTCTTACAGTCAGAAGAGGTAAATTACAAAAATGTTTCTTTTTTCAGAAATTTTGAGATTTTTTCCTCACCCCGATTCAGAGTAATAACCACTTCTAAGCATATATGCTTAGAATTCAATGGATTTATCCATTGAAGTGGTTATTACTCTGAATCGGGGTGAGGAAAAAATCT
>JACCDW011473970.1_pt1 | contig 10102 bp, 3 predicted proteins | sample 7449781 | NCBI WGS metagenome assembly JACCDW01 (sample SAMN15323449, study PRJNA562643) | freshwater metagenome | isolation source: river surface water | place: USA:Blue River Watershed | collected 2017-08-18 | reverse complement strand
ACTTACGACCGTTTTACCTATTTCTTTCGTTTAATATGCTGCAGCAATTAAGACAATTCTCTAGGGTTTATATCTTTCTACTCGATCTATTCATCGTATTGCTATGTTTAGGTTTTGCGTTTTTGGTGCGTTTTGAATTTCATATTCCAAATCATGAACTCACATACATCTCATGGATTATTGCTCTTGTATTAGGAATTAGAACCGTATTTTCTATTTATTTTAAAACCTATGCTGGTATTGTAAAATACACTAGCACTGAAGATGGAAAGCGAATTGTATTATCAACTTTATTTGGAACGATTACATTTGGCTTGATTAATTTTATTCTGCACAAATCGCTTGGATCTTATTTAATCCCATTCTCAATTGTTGTTATTGAGTTTTTATTAGTGGTCTTTTTTCAAGCAGGTTATCGTTTGGTGTTCAAAACGATTTATTTTGAATTTCTAAACAATAAAAAGCATAAGTTAAGTGCTTTAGTTTATGGTCCTACTGAACTCGGGATAATCGTTAAAAATATGATGGATCGTGATCCGCAATACAATTATAACATTGTTGCTTTTGTGGAGGATAATTCGAAGCGAGTTGGCTTAAAGGTTGAAGGGGTTAGTGTAATAGATTTTTCAGATTTAGATAAGGTTTTGATTGATGAACAAATCGATCAGTTGTTTATAGCGCATCAACCGGATTTGGATAGAAAGAAAAAAGTAATTGAATGGGGTATTCAACATAATATTCAAATTATGAATGTTCCTCCTGTGAATAAATGGATCAATGGTGAATTAAGTATTAACCAGGTTCGTAATGTTAGAATTGAAGATTTGTTAGAGCGTCCTGCAATTAAATTAGATATTGATAAAATTTCTAACGAGTTAAAAGGTAAAAGAGTATTAGTGACAGGAGCTGCAGGTTCGATTGGTTCTGAAATTGCTCGTCAAATTTTGAATTTCGCTCCGGAAAAGCTTTTTCTTTTAGATCAAGCCGAAACGCCATTATTTGAATTGGAGAACGAACTCCGTGAGTTGAAAACGGCTTGTGCTTATGAAACTGTTTTAGCGGATGTACGCAATAGAGAGCGAATGAAAAGGGTTTTTAGCGTATTTAAACCTGAAATCGTATTTCATGCTGCAGCCTATAAGCATGTGCCTTTGATGGAGAATAACCCATCTGAATCCATTCTTACAAATGTGCAAGGGTCAATGATTGTTGCAGACTTGTCTAAAGAATTTGGCGTAAAGAAAATGGTCATGGTTAGTACCGACAAGGCTGTGAATCCAACAGGAGTTATGGGTGCGTCTAAGCGTATTGCGGAGATGTATGTGCAGGCCTTGGATAAGATTAGTTCGGAGGAAAATAGCACAAGATTTATAACCACTCGTTTTGGTAATGTTTTAGGAAGTAATGGTAGTGTGATTCCTGTTTTTAGAAAGCAGATTCAAGAAGGAGGTCCGATAACCGTAACTCACCCTGACATCACCCGTTATTTTATGACGATTCCAGAAGCTTGTCAATTAGTTTTAGAAGCAGGCGCCATAGGGAAAGGAGGAGAGATAATGATATTTGATATGGGTGAAAGTGTAAAGATTGTTGACTTAGCTAAAAAAATGATTCGTCTGAGTGGATTGGAATTAGGCAAGGATATTGAAATCGTTTTCTCTGGATTACGTCCGGGTGAAAAATTGTATGAAGAATTGTTGAATCAACAGGAGAATACTATTCCGACCCATCATGAGAAAATTATGATAGCAGAGGTTCGTGAGTATCCTTTTAATGAGGTTAAAGATGGAATTGTAACCTTAATTTCCTTGTTTGAGACACAGGATAACAACGCTATTGTGGCGCAGATGAAGAAGTTGGTGCCGGAGTTCACGAGTAACAATTCCGTTTTTGAAAAACTTGATAATTCGAAGTAATGAAATTTTATAATTGGAGGAAGGAATACCTAATTGTTTTAATAGGTATTTGGATTAGTTTAAGTGCGAATGCTGCCGATAAAATTCCAGTCGCCTCACAACATTCCTTTGCAAATCCTCAGCAAGCTTATGTAACCCATTTAGATTGGAATGCTGCCATTGATTTTAATACTAAACAGATAAGTGCCACTGCGATTTGGGATATCAAGATTGTGGATCAAGATGCGAAAGAAATAATTTTTGATACGAGAGGACTTGCTATCAATTTAGGGGCTATCAAGGTGAATGGAAAGCCTGTGAAGGCGTTTTTAGGACCTATGAGCGAATTAGCATTTATGGGACAAGCATTGCATGTGCCAATTCATAAAGAAGCTAAAAAGGTTGAAATTCTCTATCATACAACAGATGCATCTCAAGCATTACAATGGGTGGAGCCTACGCAAACACATAGTAAGACTGACCCCTTTTTATATACTCAGTCTGAGGCTGCTTTAGCTAGATCGTGGGTTCCTTGTCAAGATGCCCCAGGAATTCGTTTTACCTATGCTGCTCATTTGAGTGTTCCTGCAGGATTTCTTGCATTAATGAGTGTAGGTAATAATGCGAAGTGTACTAATTCTAAAAATCAGTATAATTATCAGCAGACACATCCAATTCCATCTTATTTATTGGCTTTGGCTGTGGGGAAGTTGAGGTATATGCCTTATTCTAATTCTGAATGTGGTATTTATGCGGAAGAAACTTTTGCAAGCACAGTTTATAATGAATTTGATGCGATGCCTTCGATGGTAAAAGCCGCGAGTAAATTGTATGGCAAATACGCGTGGGGAAGATTTGATGTAATTGTATTGCCACCTAGTTTCCCTTTTGGTGGTATGGAGAATCCTAATTTAACCTTTGCTACTCCGACTGTCGTAACTGGAAAAAAAGATTTAGTAAACTTGGTTGCGCATGAATTGGCGCATAGTTGGAGTGGGAATTTAGTGACCAATGCTACATGGAATGATTTCTGGTTGAACGAAGGTTTTACGATGTATGTGGAGCAACGGATAATGGAAGAGTTGTATGGAAGAGACTTTGCAGAAATGCAAGCTGCTTTGGATGTGAACGATGTTAAGGTTGCGATTCAAGATTTTGGGGAGAAAAGTCCTGATACGCATTTGAAATTAAATTTAGCAAATCGTGATCCTGATGAAGGAATGACAGATATTGCTTATGATAAGGGTTATCTGTTTTTACGAATGTTGGAAGAATATTATGGTCGTCAAAAGTGGGATGCTTTTTTGAAATCCTATTTTACTACACATGCTTTTAGTTCTTTAACCACCGAAGATTTCTTAGCTTATTTGAGTAGCCAATTAGTAAATCCTGAGCCTCTTGTAGCTCCAGAACAAACGGCATGGCGTAAATTAAGAATTGATGAATGGGTATATGGACCAGGCTTGCCTTCTAATACACCAGTTGTTGTGGCGAAGCGATTTAATAGTATTGATTCGGTGATGGAAATTGTTAGTAAGAGTGATAATTTTAATTTGAACACCATTCCTAAAAAGGACTGGACGACTTTCGAGTGGCTTCGTTTTTTACAAGCCATAGATCCTAAAACGGATAAGTTAATCCTCCAAAAATTAGATGAGACCTATCTTTTGACTGGGACAGATAATGCGGAAATAGCCACCGATTGGTATCTGCTATGTTTGAGGGCAAATTATGAAAGCGCTTTTCCGGCAATGAAAATGTTCTTAGGAAAGGTAGGGAGACGTAAATTTTTAATGCCCTTATATTTTGAAATGAACAAGTCGGATGTAGGTAAAGTTATGGCACTAGAAATTTATAAGAATTCCAAAAGTGTTTATCACTCCGTTTCTCGCAACACAATTTCGAATCTGTTGCAAACAGATTATTAGAAGATTTTAGCTGTTTAAAAAAGCCTCTAGTTCAGTATAGCTTTGAGTGATTTGGTCTTGCATATTGGCAAGATCTTCTAGTATGCTTTCATGGTTATTTGCAAGCATATCGTTTTCAATTTTTTTGGCCAAATCATAGGTGCTAGACATGCCCATGTAACCTAGTTGCGGAGCTATTTTGTGTGCGCACCATTGCACACTATCAACACCTTGAAAGGATTGATTTTGGAAGGCGGAAACTAGTTTTCCTAATAGGTTAGGGGTGTCAGCAAGATAAAGCTGAATGAACTGCTTCATGGTGTCTTTATCACCACCAGTCATATTGCTTAAGTTATCTAAATTAGTGACTGCCATAGTTTTCTTCTTTCTTCTAAGATAAGTATTTTTTTATTTTTTCTGCCATCTCATCCGGCTTATAAGGCTTGCCGATAAAATCGTTCATTCCTGCATCATAACATTCCTGTATTTCATGTGGAGTTACACCTGCGGTACAAGCTATGATTGGGATGTTTTTAGGGAATTCATCATTCGCGTTTCTAATTGCCTTAGCAGCTTCAATACCTCCCATAATTGGCATTTGGATATCCATAAGAACCAAGTTAAATCGTTCATGTTTTAGTTTTTCTAAAGATTCTTCACCATTTTCTGCCATGGTGATTTCAATGTCTGGAAAATGTTTTTGGATAACATTTTGAGCTAATAGCTGGTTGAATTTATTGTCTTCTACTAATAGAATTCGTTTTTTTAAGGGACTTGCGTTTTCGCCGGTAGTTGTTTGTGACTCTTCTTTTGATTCCTGTTTTTGTCCGGGTAGGATGGCTTCTATCGCAGCGTCTTTAATTTCTTCTTTTTCTTTTTCAATAATAGGGGCGTTTTCTCCCGTATCAAATTTTGGAATTCTTTTAAAACTGAAATCTAAAATAAATTCAGTGCCTTGATTTAATTCACTTTTTACATAAATATGACCACCCATCAACTCCGTCATTTGCCTAGTGATAGATAGACCTAAACCGGTTCCACCATATAATTTATTGCTGTCTGAGGAGGCTCTAGTGAAGCTTTCGAAGATGTTTTCAATTTTATCATTAGATATTCCTATTCCCGTATCGCTAACTACAAAACGAAGTTTTATTTCATTGTTATTTGATTCGATTAATTTGATATCTAAAGCCACATATCCTACATGTGTGAATTTGATAGCGTTTCCTAAAAGATTGGTTAATATTTGACTTAATTTAATTTCATCTCCTACAATTGTATTGTCAATAGCTGGGTCAATATTTGCGATCAAGCGTAATTTCTTCTCGTGTGCTTTCAATTCTATGATTTCAAAAAGCTTACGAATACTTTCTTTGAGATGGAATGGATGTTCATTCAATTCCATTTTGCCCGATTCTAGCTTTGCATAATCTAGGATATCATTGATTAGCAGTAACAAATTTCCACTCGCATTTTTAATTGCACTTACATAACCATTCTGTTGCTCATCCAGATTTGTTTTTGCCAATAATTCACTAAATCCAACCACCGCATTCATAGGTGTTCGCATTTCATGACTCATATTCGCGAGAAAGGATTGCTTCATTTTTAAACTCTCCTGATCAACAGCCGCTTTCTTTTCTTGAATAAATTTGCGATAGATGAATAGATAAGTGAAATAGAAAGCGATTAAAAGAAGAATAATTATTGCTGAAATAAACCACCAGGTCTTATAGAAAGGAGCCTTAATGATTACTATTAAAGTCTGACTCGATTCTACCCATTCTCCGTCGCCGTTGGATACTTTAAATTTGAAAGTATAAGTGCCCGGACTGACCTTGTTAAATTCTATATGATGGTTGTTACCACAATAAACCCAATCTCTGTTCCAGCCCTCAAGGATATATGCATATTGAATGTTTGGACCATTGTTAAAATCAATGGCCATTATGTCGATGGCAAAATTTGAGTTTTTATAACTTAACGAAACTTTACTTGTTACGGAGTCTAAAGCTGTTAATGTAAGTTGCTCTCCATTTACACTTACCTTTTGAATGCTTGTGAGTGAACGCAGATATTTACTTTCTAAGCTGTCTGGATGGAATGAAATGATTGAATTGTTCCCACCCCAATAGGTATATCCTGATTTGCCTACATAGAAACTGTTTGGATTGAAGTTGTAGTTTTTTATGCCAAAAGCTGCGCCAAATTCATTGCACTCATTGCTTGCGATATTGTATTTGTAGATTCCTTTATTGGAGCTAATCCACAATTTGCCATTGCCAGAAGTGTAGATAGAAGCGATTTCTAAGCCACTCAATATTGGGTTGTTGATGCGAATAATGGCATTCGTTTTCTTGTCAAATAAATTGATTCCACCGTTATAAGTGCCTATCCAAACACCATTTGAATCTTCTGCTAAACAGGTGATGTTGTTTGTGCTTAAGCTATTTTGATTCTCTAATTGATGTTTTAAATATATGGAGTTATTATTGTTGGGGTTCTTGATTTTTATTCCGAAGTTGCTTGTTATCCATAGCTGATCACTTTTACTCAAGTAGATAGCATTAATAAGTTCTTTCGTGTTTAGGTCTACTGATTGAATGTCTGGAAAGTCTGTTATAGCGTTGTTTCCTAGATTTAATTGTTTCAAGAATTCAATTCCTCCAAACCAGATACAGTTTCTCTTTTCATCAAAACAAATCGTTTTGATCGTCAATCCATTTGAGGTATAAATGATATCTGCAGTCCTATTTAATTTATCAATAGAATAAATAGTGTAATCTGTGTTAATGAATAATTTATTCTTGCTTTGAGTAATCGATTGAACATTATTTTGAAGCAAATGATTAAATCCAATTTCATTAACCCCATAATGCAAGATTTGATTACCATTACGTTGGTAACATTGCAGTCCATAGTTTTGTGTAGCAATCCATAGATTGCCTTGTTCATCTTCCAAAAGATTGTTTATCCAAATAGGTTCATTTAAATTAAATGGGGACAAACGCAAATCGATTTTATTAATTGTATTGGTGTTAGGAATAAAGCATAAATCCATGTTATGCAACATCCATATATTGCCACTAATATCACATTTAATTCCATTGATACGATTGAGATCAGAATTGGTACTAAACTGTTTTTTTTGTAAGTTATAGCCAATAAAATTTAACTGATGACCTGTTTTATTGCTATACCAAATTCCAAAATTATCCATTGAAAAGGTTTCTATTTCAGACTCGGTAATTGGATTGTTTGAAAATAAACGTATAAAGTTGGCCGACGGATTTTTATCTGATTTTATCCATATTTCATTGCCATTATTTAATATTGCAATCTTTCCTCCTTTGTCAATTTCGATGTGTTCGATTTTAGCTAAACCATTTTGGTTGTTTTGTATTTCTGGATGATAGATAAATTGATTTTTTACAACATCTAAGTAGAGCAGGCCCGCCTCTGTTCCAACCCAAACTGTTTTGTCTCCCTGACACTTAATATCTAGGATTTTTGATTGCGGCAAAGATCCGCCAAATGGTGCTGGCAAATAACTTTTTAATTTGAAACTATTATTTGCGATACTTATTTTGTTTAAACCTTCATTGCTTGCTACCCATAAATTATCTGTACCATCTGAGTCAATACAATAAATACTGTCTCCTTGTAATCGTATCGGTGCGTATTTGTCGCCACAAATTATTTGATTGGTTTGCGTCCAAAAATTGTATAATATAATCTGGTTATCAGAATTTACAATCCAAAAACGATGCTGATCGGCTTTACGGATAAATTTTACGCCAACTGTGGACGTACGAATACCTTGACCTTGTAAGTTGATTTTGTTTAGATGTATTCCGTCATAATTGAAGAGTCCAATAGAACTACAAATCCAAATTCTTCCTTCCTTCTCTTGGTACCAATCAAGCGTGGAGATATTACCGTATCCAAATTTGCTAAAAATGTGTTGACACGTTTGTTCTTTAGGCACAATTTGCCCTTCTTGCGCTAGAGATTTGCTTGTTAAAATAGAAGCAAATATCAAGGCAAGTGAAAGGATTCGACCATATCTAAAAAAGGCATTTTTCACAAGGGTCGGGAATGTATAGTTTTAATTCCGATTATACAATAGGTAATTCTCGTATTTTTATACGTTTGTTAATATGTAAGTTGTTGTAAATTAATACTAAAATAATTATTGTTTGTTTTAACTAGTCCTAATTTTTGGATGTTGTCGCCTCCTTGTTGAAAGATTTAGCCTTAAATTTTATCAGGTTAATTTTTTCTGAAGGATATTGTATCAAACTTAGGTTTATGTCATTTCAATTCTTTCCACAATATGATGCTATGGATTGTGGTCCTGCCTGTTTGCAAATGATTCTGAACTATCATGGTTCTAGTGTTCCGCTTCAGAAAATTAGAAGTCATGCCTTTTTGAATAAAACGGGTGTTAGTTTGTTAAGTTTAAGTAATGCGGCTAAAGAATTTGGGTTTGAATCTATGGCGGTTCAATTGACTATAGCTCAATTACGTCAAGAGTTTAATGATCCATGTATTATTCACTGGAAAGGAAATCACTTTGTTGTATTGCTTTCTATTAATAATAAATCAATACAAATTGCGGATCCGGCTCATGGTGTTTTAGATTTACCTTTGACTGCTTTGGATCAGTTTTGGATTCAAGATGGTAAAGAGGGTGTTGTACTTTTTATCAATGGAAATACTGGCAAGAAAAAACAGAATGATACTGCATTTGGTAAGCTTTCTTATCAACCATTTAAAGAACTTTTAGGCTATTTAAAGCCATTTCATGGTTTGCTCAATCAGCTTTGGTTAGGTCTATTCATTGCTTGTGTTTTTGATTTACTTTTACCTTTTACAACGCAATCAATGATTGATTATGGAGTGAATTTTAAACAAATTTCATTCGTTAATTTATTATTGATAGCACAGTTAGGTATTTTCTTTAGTAGGACCTTTATTGATTGGGTACGAAGCAAAATTTTGTTATATGTCGGAGCAGAGGTAAATCTTAGCATTGTTTCTGATTTTTTAAACAAGTTAATGCGTCTGCCGATTTCCTTTTTTGATGGAAAGCATGTTGGTGATATAAGTCAACGTGTTAATGATCAAAAGAAGTTAGAGGTCTTTTTAACTTCCAATACACTCACGACCTTTTTTGCGTTATTCAACCTTGTTGTATATGCCGCTGTTTTAATTTATTTCAGTGTCAGTATCTTCTTTGTGTTTTTCTTAGGAGCAGCAGCTAGTATTATTTGGATTCTTTATTTTCAAAATGAGCGTAAAAAATTAGATTACTTAAGTTTTCAAAAGCTATCACAGACGCAATCACAGCTTTTTGAGCTAGTAACTGCAATGCCTGATATTAAATTGTCTGGCGCTTCGGCACGTAAAACATCTCAATGGCGTAATTCTCAAATTGAATTGTATAAGCTAAAAACAAAATTGTTGAACGTCAATCGGATGCAACAATTTGGATCTTCTTTTTTTAATCAATTTAAGAATATAGTCATTACTTATATTGCTGCGAAAGAAGTCATCAATGGCAGTAATGGTATGACTCTCGGAGCCTTGATTGCTATCTCTTTTATTGTTGGTCAAATGAATGCTCCGATAGAAAAGTTGCTTGATTTCATCCGCTCTTGGCAAGATGCAAAATTAAGTATGCTTCGTTTGAATGAAGTACATGAAATGAAGGATGAAGAAAATCAAGAAAGCAATAATTCTTTCACCTTTAAGGATGCAATCAAGTTTGAAAATGTATCCTTCAGCTATAGTGGGGATCTCCGTTTCGCTGCGTTAAAAGATATTAATTTATCCATCCCTTATGGTAAAACTACGGCTATTGTCGGAGCGAGTGGCAGTGGTAAATCTACTTTAGTAAAGTTGCTCTTAAAGTTCTACGAACCATTAAATGGAACTATAAAAATAGATAATGGATATTTAAGCTCTATCAACGCATCCACATGGAGAAATAGCTTGGGCGTTGTGTTACAAGATGGAGTATTGTTTAGTGATACAATTGCTAGTAATATCGTGGCTACTAGTGAAAATTTTGAAGAAGAAAAAATGAATCAAGTGCTTCGGCAGACAAATCTTTTAAGTTATATAAGTAATCTGCCTAGCGGTATTCAAACAGTTGTTGGTCAGAATGGGGAAGGATTGAGTGCAGGTCAAAAGCAACGGATTCTTTTAGCGCGCGCTATTTATAAGGATCCAGGTCTTTTAATATTAGATGAAGCAACATCCGCCTTGGATGCTGTAAATGAAAAGGAAATTGTT
>JACCDW010576012.1_pt1 | contig 10102 bp, 22 predicted proteins | sample 7449781 | NCBI WGS metagenome assembly JACCDW01 (sample SAMN15323449, study PRJNA562643) | freshwater metagenome | isolation source: river surface water | place: USA:Blue River Watershed | collected 2017-08-18 | reverse complement strand
CTCTAAGATGAGGATGCTCTTCTTGTACTTTACGAGAAGCTCTACCAAAAGAATCTATATAAGGAATTATCCTAGCTTCCATATCTTTTAGAACTTGTTTAAAAGGTTTGTTCACATCGTAATCTATTTCCAGAAGATATATGTAATACAATCTTTCAGTAGAATCTCTAAGTACAGGATAAAGAGTAAGCTTATCTTTTACCCAATCATACTTATCTTTAATCATTTTCAATAATAGTTATTAGTAAATATTCCTGAAAACTTAATAGTTTTTGTACTATATCCCATGTTTTTGCATCGCTAGGTTTTATCATAGCAAATGAAATATAGTTACCACTATTAATAGCTTCGCCACTTAATTTTTTTAGACAAGATTTTAAAGCTGAAATTTCCATTTCCCCAGTTTTGTCTAGTTGTGTATAAAACAATAAAAATGCTAATCCAGATTCTGTTGTAGCTACACTATAATCTCCTAATCTATATAATGCTGGTAACTCAAAGTTATCATCTATATATTTTAATTCAGGAAATTGAGTAAACAATTCTTGATGAGCCTCCTGGCTTTTTACACAATTTAAATTTAATGCTAGAAGTTTAATACTTCCATTTTGTTGTAATGTTTCTAAAACATTACTACTTTTTACTCTTTTTACAATAGGCATTTTACTTTGTTTTTTGATTAAAATAGTATTTATCAATTTTTGCTAATTCTTCAGGTTTATTTCCCTGAAGTTCTTCTGCTTTCGGTAATTGGTAATAACCACCGATTTCTCCAATAAATAAAAAACTAGCTATTTTATTTACATCACCATCACGGTTCTTGCAAATTTTTGCTAGCCTGTAGCGATTTTTATATTTAGTAATATCATACCCCAAACACTTATCCACTCCATAATAAAATGGACTTGCTATACCTATAACGGTATTAGCATCCTCTGCAATATTACCAGTGTTTTTTATATCGCTTAACATAGGCATCCAGTTGTCATTTTCTCTACGTTCCATATTTTCAGACCCACGATTAATTTGAGAAATTACTACAGGGCTGTAATTAAACATATTTCTAAAAAACACTAAAGTTCTTGATACTTTGTCTATTGCTTCTTTAAGATCTTTATGATTGTTATAATTAATCAAACCAATATGATCTATCACAATAAGAGTAATTAACCCTGGATTTTTAGGAATATAGTTTACTATTAAACCATCTTCATTTCTTATAATCTCACCCCTGCTCTCAGCATACCCCATCACATCTTTATATAAATACTCAGGACTCAAAGTACTTCGATAATGTAAATATTTATCTTGTATTTCTTGCATCCTAGATTCATATAAAGGAATCAACTCTTCTACTTCTGGTCTTAATATCTCCCCACCTATAGATAGTATTTCATTTAAACTTGTTAATATGCCATGCTCTCTCCAAATTAAATTAGCAATATGCTTTGCAATTTGATGCTCAGGAGGAATTTCTAGAGAATAATAAATAATCTCTACATCATGTACATAATTAGGGTTTGCTTGAATAAAATCTATAGCTCCATACACATAGGTACTATTAACAAAAGCTGTCTTACCTACACTAGTACCTGCAAAAATTAAATCATAACGACCTGGTTGAATATTTTTAATGTGATTACTTAAAGTAGTAAAGCCTTGAAACGGGATGCCTTTATTTAATCCCTGTTTGCCTCTTTCTATATTATTTTTTAACTTGTCCCAATATTTAATTTTTGCCATATACTATATTTGATCATTATTCCATTCTTGTTCTTCTATACCCGTCTCTTGAATAAATATAAACCACTGTTCCCACATAGAATTATTTAAAACAGTTTCCATGTTAGGAAGAAAATTTAATTTTCCAGCTTGTTTTTGTTTAGCTACAAAAGATTGTATAGCACTTACAGCTTGTTGGTGTGCTTCAATAGTTCTAACTCTCGCTAAATACTTTTTTTCGTGTTTTAATGCTATTTGTGAAGTAGGTCCCGCAGCTCTTAATACTCTAGGACCCACTTTAATAGGATAGCAATTATAAAACTCCCAAAAATTAATTTCATCAGATCTTATATCAAGTAATTTTTCAATATTTTTCTTGCTTAATATAGTATCAGTAAATTTTGTATTTCCTGATAAAATATAATTAGATCCAATTAAACTATTTCTAATAATTAGCGCTTCAGATTTACCAAATATTGCTACTATACTTTCTATATCATTATGATATAGTAATTTCAGTAACACCAATTGATTCGGGGTTAGGTTGGACCGCTTCATCAGCGCCAAACTCAAGGTTATCTCCATAAATAAATTGATTTAAAAACTCATCTAAGTTACAAAAAAATACTCGATTTTTATCAATTCCATCTAGCCTTTTTCTCATCCAAACTTCATCTTGAGTGCCTGGACTATAAAGGTTTATGATAACTGCTTGTTTGTCTGGTTGCATACGAACTACCCGCCCTAATTGCTGTATAAATGTGCGTTTTGTTGAGTTACTGCCCGCAATAATAGCCAAAGAACAATCAGGCACATTAAAGCCCTCGTTTAGAGCTTGTACAGTACTTAAATAGCGTACTTTAGTCCTTTTGTCTTTGAACCTTGCTACTATTTCTTTTTGCACCTTTTTTGTTATTTTGCTATGAAAAGTCATACAAATATCTCCAAGTTTATCTTGCAAACTTTCTGCAAATTCTGTAGTCGCACTAAATATCAAACCATTACGTTTTCCAGTATTCTTTATAATCTTGTCTACTGCGTCTATTTTATTTGAGTTATTTAAACAAATATTTTTGCGCTTTCTCATTGCATTATAATAAGCACCTGCTTGGCCTTGTAAAGCTTTATCACTAGATTTTAAGAATGCTCCTGCATTTTTAAAAGCTTGACCACCATAGCCAAGTTTAGCAGCAAAATGTTTAAAAGCATTGTCAGATTTATTATAATCTGTTTGTTCAGCAGCACTAAGAGGCACAGCAATATTATAAACTGTATAAGGAGATATCCAGTTATTTTCTAATGCTTCATCAACAGTAATTTTATCTATTACTTGTAGATACTCTAGGATTATTTCATGAAGGTTATCTTCACGTTCTAGAGTAGCAGTTAGGCCTAAAATATATTTAAATTCTACTAATTCAAATATTTTTCTGAAACTTTCTGCAGCGTATCTATGGCACTCGTCAAGAATTAAAAAATCATAATTTCTATTTTGTTTGATAGCAGTATTAATTACTAATACTTCAGCAAAATTTACTTTATGAACCTCTAATTCTTTTTCCCATTGATTTTTTAAGGCAATTGTAGGAACTACAATCAAACATGATTGTATTCCAGCTCTTGGCACCATGCCTTTTATAGCCATAATAGCAGTATAAGTTTTACCAAAACCTGTAGCTGCTTGAAATATGCCACTATAATTATTTAATCGCCAACGCTTTAGAACTTCTATTTGTCTTTCTGTTCTAGTCATCTTTTTTTACTAATTTAAAAGTTACTTTACAAGGTTGATTGTATTTTTTCAGACTTAAAGTACTTGGATACAAATTATTTTCTATCCAGTAATGAGCATTTTCTTCTACTATATCTTCTATATACTTATAAGCACTTGTTTTTCTATTATGAATTACAGTACAATGAGTTCTTCCAACTGCTTTGCCTACTTCAGTAAGACTAGCGCCCATATCATATAATTCTTTACCTATTTTAGTGCGCAATTCTACTAAATAACTATTTTTAGAATTTTTTACTTTTTTAAAATAATTGTAATAATATTTACATTTTTTTAATATTTCTATTTTCTTTTCGTAGTTATTTATTAATACATCAAACTCATTAAAATTTATATCTTTTTCCATATTTTATTTTTTAATGTTCCCAATAATCAGTGATATGTGGATCAGCAGATAGTTTTACAACAGGGCAAAATAATTTACCAGCATCTTCCATACATTGTTTTAAGACTTTACTTATTTCTTCAGCTATATTTTCAGGACTTTCTACAATCCACTCGTCATGAACTACATTAGGCATAAGCACTTTAAATACTAGATTATTTTCTTCTAAATATCTAAAGAAATAAATACCTGCAAGTTTAGTAATGTCAGCAGAAGATCCTTGAATCAATTTGTTACTATATGAGCTCTTTATCTCATATTTCTGTATATTTCTATACAGTTCGGACTATATCATCATCTTTAAAATATTTAAATATGTTTTTAGCAAAAACTACTAACTCTTCTTTAGAAGCAGAGTTTTTCATAGAATTTGCCAACTTTGTAATTACCCAAACATTACCTTTAATATATCCTTTAGAAGAGTCTATCCTATCTAAACTATATGTGTGTTCATAATTATCTCTAGTACCTACAACAAAAGGTATTTCTAATAATGGACATACTGGCGGTAAAATAATATCTTCTAATTCTAAATTAAATTCTAAGTTTTTTCTATTACAACGATTTTTAACTTGTTGTAACATTTTTTTCCTAGGATCTAAATTTTGCCAAGACTTATTTTTCATTTGTTTGACACGTTCATTATCAGTTTTTCTACGATTTTCCATATATTGACGATAATGTTCTTGTTTTTCTTTCCTATATTTTCTATAACAATGCTGACAATGATGTGTTAACCCGTCTTTACTTTTGGCATATTTATAAAATTCTTCTATAGGAAGTACTTTTTGGCATTTACTACATTTTTTTGCTATCATAGTTTTAATATTTTAGCAAAAATACTTAAATTGTTTTAATTATCCTAATAGTTTATTTGGATAATTAATTAAAGATGCTCCGCACTCGTGGGTTTTTACCGACCGTTCTGGTCTCCATAACCTAGTCTCTGAACCTTACTACTATTCCTAGTAGTCTTGGCTGCTGATTAGCATAGGCGGACGTGCCCTTAGCCTTCCAGCAATTCACGGAGTTTGCAATACTCATCACTGAGTAAGGTCCCATTCATTTAGGATAATTTAGTGACATACGTTCAATATCACCTTTTTTCATAAAATATTCACGTACTTTGGGTTTATAGAACAATTTAAATTTTTCAGTATTATTTTCTTTTTCGTGTTTGTAATTTTCCCAAAAACCTTCTGTATTATAAATATCATTGTGCAATCTAGTAAAGTCTTGAAAATAATCTATAAAACATTTACGGTTGCTAATATTATTAAACTCTATGTAGCCTAGTTTTAAAGCTTTTTGTTTTTCTTGTTTAAAATAATTAGCTAATCCAGGAAATGCTTTAAAATATTCTTGATATACTTTTTCGCCTTCTTCCATAGAAATAGAAAGATTTTGAGAAATAGTAATTCCAGTACCACCATAATTTATCGCAAAACCAGCACCTTTAGCAATCTGTCGTTTGTCTTTGTGGTTGTTTTTAATCTCATCAAGAGTTAAATTACTAAGCTCAGGAAATATTTTACTTGCAACAAAACTATGCATATCTCCAAGACCTTGAGAATAAAAATATAACAAGTCAGGATCCAAACTCTTATTAGCCAATACTATTTGTTCTTGGCCAGAATAGTCACTCACTATAAGTTTGTTACCTTTTTGTGCTTGAAAACATGATCTAGTTCTAGAATCACTAGGTATATTTTGCATATTAGGCAATTGTGGTAAGTTTTTCTTTCTATCTCCTTTTTGACCACTAGATAATCTACCAGTATTCATAATTTGCTGATAATTGCTATGTACACGTTTAGTAACAGGATTAATATAATTAAACCAATTTTCACCATAAGTACTTACAACTTTTTGATGCTCAGTAAATTCTATATAAGTTTTAATAATAGGATGTTTTTTCTTTTGTGGCCCTATTACTTTTTTATCTACAGAATGTTTAGATAAGCCTGTTTGTTTATCTTTAGTAAGAGTATCAACACCTAGACTTTGCATAAAAGGAATTACTTGATGAGAAGAAGCCCAGTTTAATTTACATTTTGTTCCTTCGTCAAATAAACTTAATTGATTGTCTATATACTTGCTATATTTTTCAGGATTATCTAGAATAAATTGATCCAATTGTGCTTTTATGACGTTTAGATCTTTCAAGTCTTCTTCGCACTTTTTTTGCCAATCTTTAGGATTTAGATAAAAACCACAATACTCTATATAAGCTAGAACTTTAACAAATTCATTGTCTAAACTAGCAGTACGAGTTAAGTTATGTTCTTGTAGAAATACTTGTTGTTTTCTCATTACTTCATGAAGAAACTTTACATCGTAAGCAGCATATTTTATTACTCTTGTACTCAAACCTTCTCTGTGAATGGCACCGCGAACAGTTTTATCAAGTTCTATTTTGCAGTATTTATGCACTACAGCATCTAAAGATTTTCTTGCAGAGTCTATGCCCGTAAATAGTATCCTCTCTACTAAAAAAGTATCAAATATTTTCTTTGGTACTATATTATGATGATATAAAAACCTTAAATCAAATTTTGCATTATGAAATATTAGTGTTTTACTCTCAAGTAATTCTTTATATACTTTGATATCTACTGTATTAACATCTATTACATATTGTTTGTCGTTATCGCCTAATTGCAAAGAAACTAAATTACAAGTATAGGGATCCATACCCATAGTTTCTGTATCGACCGCTATTATATCAAGGTTATTTAAATATTTTAAAGATTCTTCTACATCACATATAATATAACCAACGGAATTAAATAAACTCCGTTGGTTAGTTACTAAATAAATCATAATAATTTAAGATTTTACAGATAATAATTATCTTATTTGCTTAATAAATTTACATAAGCTTGTGCACCTCTGCGTGTTTTACTATGCCATATTACATTAGGATATTTTGGATGCGGTAAATATTTCCAAAAGAATAATAATGTTCTTTTTTTAATGTTAAAAGAACCATGTGCATTTTCTACTATTTTGTAATTCTCCATAATTTTTTTTAGTTTTTATATTTGTTGTTATTAAAAATAATATGCCCCACTAGATAAGAAAAAATACCTAAAATTCCCATTATAGGTATTAATTTTATCTCATCCCTTCTCCATTTTCTGTGTAAATAATCATTGGTTTTTTGTGTCCAATAAATATAGCCATACATACCCATGTATGTCCATATAGCTACGGCTGCTAATAATAATAAACTATCTTTCATCATGTTAAATTTTCTTGATTATAAAGATCGTCAAAAGATTTTAAAATAGTATCATTTTCCATACTATCTATACTTTGCATTATGCCTTTAATGTAAAATTTTTCTAAAAGATTTTTTTCTTTAATAAGATAATTATTTTTTAACAGCCCTGTTAGATATGCTAATATACTTTTAGATTCAACACTATGAGCTTTATCATACTCTGTTTCTAATCTTGTGATAATTTCTTGTATTACACTATTACTCATAATCTAAAAAGTTTGATAATCCCTGAGATCTAAAATATTCTTCTCTTCGGGATATTAGTTCATAATCTAATTGTTTTTTGTGATGTTCTAAGTCTTCTATAAATTCTATATCTTGAGTACTACATTCTACTTTAAAATGATGCTGCACTAAATCAGCATATTCTTGATTAGTTTTCTTGCCATACTGTTGATATATTGTTTGTAGATATAAACTTAGTTCGTCTAATCTTACTCTAGTAAGCTGTTCAGTTTTTTTCATGATTTATTAATTTAGCTTTAGCCAAGCATATTTTTATGTATAAATCAATATTAAAACTATTCCCTTTAAATCCTTTCCAATAGGATATTATTTCAGGTAAGGTTTTAGGGGAACTATTCTTGTTCATAGGTATATTCATGATTTTTAATTTTAAGGATTATAATATATTTTTCTTCAAATTCACTCCAAATTCTTAGTAAATCTCTTTTAGTATAAGTACTATTATGTTTTTTAAGGGTTTTTATAAACCAAGTCTTATATTCTAAATAAATACTAAATTCTTGTATGACTAAAGAATTATTATTTATAATAAATAATTTATCAATGGCTCTATTTACAAATTCTTCTGTCATCCCACAATAAATTCTATTGCCCTATTAAACCATACTAAAGATATCCCTATACCACCATTTTCTTCTCTTACTATTGCTATTGTGGGTATTAACATAAAATGTGTATCCCATTTTATTATTCTAAATTCATATTTCATATGCTATAATTTTTTTATTTGTTTTAAATAATCGTAAATAAATCCTGCTAGGACAATTGCGTTCATGCCAAATGATACTAGTATTTCATAAATATCTTCATATACATTAATACTCAAATGAACGTGTCCTACTACCCAAAATGGTACAGCCAAGTTTTGGCTTATCCAGGAGAGTGTATATAAAAGAAATTGTTTCATTTTATTTAAGTGATTCGAGAATAGTTTCAATATTTTTCTTAGTAAGATAAAAAGATTTATAACTACTCCATACGCTTACAGCTCCCATACTTTTAGATATGATCCAAGTTTCTTCATCTAATTCTATTGTAAGTTTTTCTCCACCATTAGCTATACCTAGTAATAAATTAAAAAATTCTTTTGCTGTTTCTATATCACCTAGTGATAGGTATTTTATATCTGTGATGGTTGTGTATTTAGCATTTTGAAAATAAAAAGTATAATCGCTTCTTTCAGATGTATAGAAGCAAACTAATTTAGGAAGACCTGACAATTTATTATGCCATACAACGCTATCTTTAGAAGTTTCTTTTACTACAATTTGTGAATAAGCTGATAAACTTAATCCTAAACCTAATATTAAAAATAGTTTTTTCATTTTATTTTAGTTTAAAGTGTTTAAAGTATAATAAGAAAATTTATATGTTACTTTCATCTTATTCTGATTTAAAGGTTAATCTCTCCAACTAATAATCATTTTATCAGGTTCTTTTTCAAACATCATTAATGGTTCATCCCACATCATCTTAATTGTTGGTGATGTTATTTCCCCATTTGGACATTGAACAACCAATGGTAATTTTCTTTTTTCTTCACTAATCATTTGAAGTTCTTTAATAAAGTCATTTATTGTTTTCATCTTATTCTGATTTAAAGGTTACTTTTTCTAATTGTTCAAGTGTTGGAATGTTGCAAGTATAGCAATCCTTACTTTTTTCTACTCTGTATTGTATTCTTCCGTCTTTATGCCTTCTTGCTTGAAGTAAATATTTATACCCCATATACCCCGTAGTTGATAGGTCTGTCCATTGACCCCATTTACTTTTAAATAGTTCCATCTTATTCTGATTTAAAGGTTAATAATTCAGGTGCTTCTTCTCTCCAAGCTGTGAAGCAGTTAGCATCATCATTTTCTGCTTTTTCAAACCCTTTGTAAAAACATTTTTTTCCAAAAGCAATCTTCTGCTCCTTATCCATTGCTTTGGCTTGTGATATATCTGAACTATGTAATGTTCCTTGAGTTGAAAATTTTTCAACTAACCATTCTACTGCTGTTTCCATTCTATTCTGATTTAAAGCAATCATAACAAATCACTGGAAAACCTGCAGGACTTTCATCCTTTGGCATATACATCTTTTTACCTGTTGCTTGGACATATACTTCTTCTTTTGGTGCTAAGTATACACCACATTCAGCACAGTATTCTCCATTAATCATTGAGTCTGCTATTTCTCCCATGTTATTTAATTTTAAGAGTTTCTCTTACCAAAAATTGAATCAAATAAGCATAAACTTCTTCTGTTTCAAATCCTGGTTGTACATTAATCCTAGACAATACTGAATATGCAGCATGATAGCATTCATGTGCTACTAATGCTATTCTGTCAGGATCTTTTCCAATCTTTTCTCTAAATCTTACTATGATAAAGCCATCACTATGAGTAACAGTTCTTGCATCAGATTTCCAATCATCAAATGCAAGATCAAACTGTTCTCTTGTAAATCTATGACATAGACAGTCATATAGTTTATCATCAGATTGGTTGATGGATACTACTACATCAGTAGAAAACACATCAACAGGAATTATTTTAAACATTCTATTCTGATTTAAAGGTTTGTTTTTTAGTTTTGGATAAATAGTAAAGCTCTGCGTATTCTTGCATTGCTATCAACGCTTGTGACCTATCAATGATACCATCATAATCAGTATACTTGTTTAG
>JACCDW010312509.1_pt1 | contig 10102 bp, 10 predicted proteins | sample 7449781 | NCBI WGS metagenome assembly JACCDW01 (sample SAMN15323449, study PRJNA562643) | freshwater metagenome | isolation source: river surface water | place: USA:Blue River Watershed | collected 2017-08-18 | reverse complement strand
CATCATCACAGCTGGCGGCAAAAACATCACCCCCAGTGAGTTGGAAAACGAATTGAAATTCTCGCCCTACGTCACCGACGCGGTGGTCATTGGCGACAAGCGCCCTTATCTGACGGTGATCGTCATGATCGACCAAGAGAACGTCGAGAAATATGCTCAGGACAACGATGTACCTTTCTCCAATTACGCCAGCCTCACGCACAGCGCCGAGGTGCAAAGCCTGATTCAGACCGAGCTGGACCGGGTCAACAAGAAATTTGCCCGCGTTGAGCAAATCAAAAAATTCTGGTTGCTCGACACCCAGTTGAGCGCCGAAGACGAAGAACTCACACCGACCATGAAGCTCAAGCGCAAATTGGTCGAGAAGAAATATGCGCCGCAAATCGAGGCGATGTACCGCTGAATCACCTCACCCTTTTCTACAACAGGAGACCTGCAACATGAAACTCAAACTCAGCCTGATCGCCGCTGCGATGGCCTTGACCGCTGGCGCGGCCATGGCTCAGACGCAAGGCGTGTCCAAAACCGAAATCACGCTCGGCTCCATCCAGGACTTGTCTGGTCCGCTGGCTGGCTTTGGCAAGCAAGTGCGCCTGGGCATGATGCTGCGTGTGGACGAAGCCAACGAGCAAGGCGGCATCAATGGCCGCAAATTCAAGTTGCTGGTCGAAGACTCGGCCTATGACCCGCGCCGCGCCGTGTTGGCCGCGCAAAAGTTGGTCAACCAGGACAAGATTTTTGCCATGATCGGCCACATTGGTACGGCGCAAAACATGGCCGCCATGCCGGTTCAGTTCCAAAAGAATGTGATCAACTTCTTCCCGGTCACGGCTGCGCGCGAAATGTACGAGCCCTTCCACAAGCTCAAGTACTCCTTTGCCGCCACCTACTACGACCAGATGCGCCTGGGTGTGCCGATCTTGGTGAAGGAAAAGAACGCCAAGCAAATCTGCGCCATGCACCAGGACGATGAATTTGGTCTGGAAGTGTTCCGGGGTGCCGAGGCGGGCCTGCAGACCATGGGCATGAAATTTGCCGAAGTCACCACCTATAAGCGCGGCGCGACCGACTTTGCATCGCAGATGCAAAAATTGGCCTCGTCCAAGTGCGACTTCGTGGTCATGGGCACCATCATCCGCGAAACCATTGGCGGCATCGCCACAGCGCGTCGCTTGGGCTTCAACCCGACCTTCTTGGGTTCAAGCGCGGCCTACACTGACTTGATCCACAAATTGGGTGGACCCGCCATGAATGGCTTCTACGCCACCATGTCGACCCAGCACCCTTATCTGGATGAAGCCGCACAGCCGATCCGTTTCTGGGCCAACAAGTACAAGACCAAGTTCAACGAAGATCCAACCGTGTTCTCGGTTTATGGTTACAACGCCATTGATTCCTTCATGCGCGCCATTGAAAAGTCCGGTGCCAATGTGAGCACCGAGAGCATCATCAAAGCCATGGATACCATGGTGATCCCACCCGACATCTTTGGAACGGGCGAAATGACTTTCAGCCCCACCAAGCGCTTGGGCAGCAACGCCTCACGCATGTCACAAATCACCGATGGCCGCTGGAAAGTGACTTCGGCTTATTTCAGCGACAAGAAGTAAAGATCGCAAAAGCTTCCGCTTGAAAACCGCCAGCCCCTTTGAGGTGCTGGCGGTTTTTTTTGAGCGGGAGATCTTGTCCTTGATGCGAATTCATTTTCCGATGTTGGATTGACGCCGCCGGATGGCCACACGCAAACGCCAGCTGAGTTTCAGCAACACATAGGCGAGGGCTGCCCCAGCCACAGCAAATATGCCCATGCCCAGCAGCACTGGAGCGCCGACATTTTCGAGACTGTTTGCCCATCCTGTGTTTGACGAAGTTGCAGCATCGACGGGGATGCCCATTGCGATACTCCCAACTTGGTAAGCCAGCCAAAGCCAGAAACCAAATGTCAAGGGGTTTGTCAGCATCGTCATCACGGCCGCAGCCGGTATATTGCCCCGCCACCAAATGCAGTGGGCTGCCGCAGCAAAAGTTTGACCTAGGGGGATCACGAAGGCCCAAAAGGTCCCAATGGCCACGCCACGAGCCACCGATTCGTGCTGTAGTCGCCACAATTGGGGATCGAGAACATGGTGTGCAATCGGTCTCAGCCATTGATGCTGCGCCAGTGATTCGCGGGTGGGTATGGCCCTTTGCAGGGATGAACGCATGGTTGAAAAAAAAGACATGACTGATCCAGCTTAAGTTGCTGGGCATGATGCCCATCCAGAGCTCAGGTAAACAGCAAGAAAAAACAGTGCGATAGTCTTGTTTTTTAAGAATGAATTTATCTTTTATTCAGTAAAAATACAGGGACTGAACCGGTGATTTTGTCTGTTGTCTGGATTGAACTTCTAGGCAATGGACAGAGCCATACGGCGGAACAACAAATTGATAAAGAAAGAGGTATCAGATGGAAACCATCGCTCCCCTGTGGCTTTGGGCCACCTTTGTGGCCATTGTGCTGGTGTCGCTGTTCGTGGATTTTGTGGTGCTCAAAAAGCAAGGTGCCCACGACATTGGCGTCAAGGAGGCGCTCAATTGGTCCCTGATCTGGATTGCGTTGAGCTTCTTGTTCAACGGTTTGTTCTGGTGGGCGATCAAAGACACCACCGGTTCGGTCGAGTTGGCGAACACCAAATCGCTCGAATTCTTAACCGGGTACCTGATTGAAAAATCATTGGCGGTGGACAACATCTTTGTCTTCCTGATGATCTTCACGTACTTCGCCGTGCCCACGAATTTCCAAAAGCGCGTGTTGATGATCGGCATCATCGGTGCCATCGTGTTGCGCACCATCATGATTTTGGTGGGCGGTTGGCTGTTGGCCGAGTTCCACTGGGTGCTTTATGTGTTCGGCGCATTCCTGATCCTCACGGGTGTCAAGATGTGGTGGGCTGCTGGCAAAGAGCCTGATCTCGACGACAACCCCGCCCTGAAGTTGCTGCGCAAGGTGTTGCCTGTGAGCAAGAACTACGACGGTGAGAATTTCTGGACCGTGGAAAACGGCAAGAAGATCGCCACACCCTTGTTCATGGTCATCTGCTTGATTGCTTTGACAGACGTGATTTTTGCGGTGGATTCGATTCCGGCCATCTTCGCGATCACTTCGGACCCCTTCATCGTGTTGACCAGCAATGTGTTTGCGATCCTGGGTTTGCGCGCCATGTACTTCCTGCTGGCTGCAGTGGCCAACAAGTTCCACTTGCTCAACTACGGGCTGGCTGTGATCTTGGTGTTCATCGGCACGAAGATGTGCTTGATCGATGTGTTCAAGATCCCTGTGGGCGTCTCATTGGGTGTTGTGGTGGGTATTTTGGCGACGACCATGTTGCTGAGTGTTCGCACTGCCAAGGCCTGACATTCATCGTCACAGTAGGAGCCCCTGGGGTTAGCGCCCCAGAGGCTTTTCCTTTTCAGTTCGCAGACTCGGTGGCTTGCAAAAGACGTTGAACCAAAGGGTGTTGCACTCTCTTTTCGGTCCCGATTGCAAAAAAGTGTTCTTTCACCCCCTCGCACGGTCCCAAGCGTTGCACATCGTAATGCGCCAGTAATTCGTCGTGCACCCATTCTGCGGCTGGGAACACGCCCATGCCACTCTCGCCAAAGGTTTTGAGCAAGGCGCTGTCCTCAAATTCGCCCACGATGCGCGGGACCACACCATGGTGTTCAAGCCAATGGTCCAATCGCGTGCGCACAGCCGTGTGTCCGGTGGGCAAAAGAACAGGCACGTCGGCCAAACTGGCGGGGAATTTCTTTTTGGCTGATTTGACCAATGCTGCGCTGCCATACCAAGACACGTTCGATGAACCCAATGCATGGTTGTACAGCTTGATGTTCGCGTTGCTCGGTGCAGGACGGTCCGATAGCACCACGTCCAGACGGTGCAGGGCCAAGTCACCCAGCAACTCATCAAACTCGCCCTCGTGGCACAGCAATCGCAAATGGGGCTCACCCAGCACAGGCTGCATCAAGCGGCGAACCACCAGTTTGGGCAGACCATCAGAGATACCCGTCGCCAGTCGAACCGTCGGGGAACTCACTGCATCGCGCACCTTGGCAGGCAAGTTTTCACCCAGTTGGAAAATCTGATCGGCTTGCTGCATGGCCGCCATGCCTGCATCGGTGAGCATCAGACCACGCCCTGCGGGTTTGAGGAGGGCATAACCCAATGAGCGTTCCAGTTCACGCACTTGGGCGCTGACGGTTTGCACCGCCATGTCGAGCTTTTCAGCAGCGCGGGTAATGCCCCCTTCTTTGGCCACCACCCAAAAGTAATACAAGTGCTTGTAGTTGAAGTTGGTTCGCATTCTGCGTTTTTACAGGAGTTTTAATCAGAAATTATCTGCTTTTTCTGTGTGTCTTGTTTGGGTAAATTCACACTGGATTTCATCAGCAATGCACTGGACCGAAACGAGTCCAGCCAAATAACGATGCTTCGTTTGTCCAAATTCAAAGGAGTCACCATGAAATGTCCCACTTGTACAGATGCACCGCTGGTCATGTCGGAACGACAAGGTGTTGAGATCGACTACTGCCCTGCTTGCCGGGGTATTTGGCTGGACCGCGGTGAGCTTGACAAGCTGCTCGATCGGGCTGTTGAGGCCGTGCAAGCAACAGCCGCGCATGCACCAGCAGCGACGCAAACACCTGCCATGCCCCAGCATCAGCCATACGGAGATGGTCGATATGGGCATGGTGATCGAGACGGCTACAAACGCAAAAAATCCTGGTTACACGACATTTTTGATTGAGCGCTGAGACGATGATGAGCAACTTCACCGATCCCGCCATTTTGTTCTTTGTGTTTGGCATTTTGGCCGGATCGCTGAAGTCCAATCTGGAAATACCCCAACCCATTTCACGCTTCCTGTCTTTGTACCTGCTCATGGCCTTGGGTCTGAAGGGCGGTTTTGCATTGGCACAAACGGGCTTGACTCCCGACGTCCTCATCAGTTTGGGCGCAGCGCTGACCATGGCCTTGGTGGTGCCTTTGATCGGGTACGCCGTGTTGCGCCATTTTTTGTCCGGCTTTGATGCGGCGGCCATTGCGGCCACCTATGGCTCGGTCAGTGCTGTCACCTTCATCACCGCCTCTCAGTACTTGGACAACCAAGGCGTGGCCTTCGGTGCGCACATGGCCGCAGCCATGGCGCTCATGGAGTCGCCCGCGATTGTGTTTGCTGTGGTCATGGCCAACCATGTGCGCAGCCGCATGCGCAGCCAAGCTGGCTCGGGTCAAGGCGTTGCTGCAATGCAGGGGGCCGACAACGCCCCCTTGGGCAAAATTTTGCACGAAGCGATGACCGACGGCGCGCAACTGCTCTTGCTCGGAGCCATGCTGATTGGCTGGCTGACCGGCGAGGCAGGTCAGTCGGTCATGAAACCATTTTCGGTGGATTTGTTCAAAGGCATGTTGGCCTTCTTTTTGCTGGACATGGGTTTGCTGGCAGCGCGCAACATGGGGCAGCTCAAAGGGCAATCGCCTTGGTTGGTGGTGTATGCCCTGCTGGGGCCCTGTGTGCATGCCAGCATGGCCTTGTGCCTGTCCTGGGCCTTGGGCATGTCGGTGGGCAACGGGGCTTTGTTGATGGTGCTGTCGGCCAGTGCGTCTTACATTGCTGTGCCTGCGGTCATCCGCCATGCCATCCCTGAAGCCAGCCCCTCGCTGTACTTCGGCATGTCTTTGGGGCTGACCTTTCCCTTTAATATTTTGTTGGGCATTCCGCTGTACCTGCTTGCAGCCCAACAGGTGTTGGGCTAAAGGGTCAAACACCCAGTTGTTTGGCCGCCAGCTCTTTCATGATCTCTTCGGCCCCGCCGCCGATCATCATCACCTTGACCTCGCGGTAAACCCGCTCGCTCACCGTGCCACGCATGAAGCCCATGCCCCCCAGCATCTGTACGGTGGCATCGGCGCAAAATTGCATGGTTTGGGTGGCGTGGTTTTTGAGCAGGCACACTTGGGCCACCCACTCGGTACCGGTCTGGCCCGAATCGGCTTGCTGTGTCACCGCATCCACCCAGGCTTGCGTGGACAAGATGCGCATCTGCATGTCCATGAGTTTGTGGCGAATCACCTGCCGCTCGATCAGGGCCGCGCCAAAGGTCTGGCGTTGGCGGCTCCAGGCCAGCGCCTCGTCAAAACAAGCCTGCGCAAAGCCCAGCGCCATGGCCGACATGGCCAGACGCTCGCCATTGAAGTTGCCCATGATCATCTTGAAGCCTGCGCCTTCTTCACCCAGCCGGTAGCGCTGGGGCACCCGCACACCGTCAAAGTGCAGCTGTGCCGTGTCGGAGCTGTGCCAGCCCATCTTGTGCAGCCGTGTGCGCGTGATGCCGGGTGTTTCGCCGGGCACTAAGACCATCGAGATGCCGCTGGCCCCTTTGCTGGCCGGGTTGGTGCGCACCGCCAGCGTGATCCAGTCGGCGCGCAGGCCCGAGGTGATGAAGGTCTTTTCGCCATCGATCACATAGTCCGCCCCGTCGGCACGGGCCGTGGTGCGCAGGCCCGCCACGTCCGAGCCGCCGCCGGGTTCGGTGATGGCCAGCGCCGCGATGCGCTCGCCGCGCAACACAGGCGGCACCACTTCGGCTTGCAATTCGGCGCTGCCATGCGCCATGACGGGCGGCAAGCCGATGTTGAGCGAGAACAGGCTGGCCATCACGCCGCCACTGCCGCCGTGACGCGCCAGGGTTTGCGACAGCAGGTTGCGCGCACGCCAGGGTGCGGGCGTGCCGCCCAGGTGTTCGGGGTAGCCCAGACCCAGCAGGCCCAGATCGGCAGCTTGCTTGTAGAGGCTGCGGTCAAATTGACCGGCTTCTTCCCACGCGGGCACATGTGGGGCGATGGCTTGTTTGGCAAAGCGCTCCACGGTGGCCTGCAGGCTTTGCAGATCTTCTGTTGTGAAATCAGAGGTGTTCATGTGGCCTCCTGCCATTGCACCAGCACCTGACCCGGGCCCACTTGTTGGCCTGCCGCCACGGGTACGCTGTGCACCACGGCGTCGCGTGCTGCAGTCAGGGTGTGTTCGAGTTTCATGGACTCAATCACCAGCAGCGCGTCACCTTGTTTGACGCGTTCCCCCGCACGCACATGCAGCGCGATCAGCTTGCCATTGAAAGGCGCACGCAGCAAGGTGGCCGCTTGTGCGTGGGGGCCGTTGGTAGGGGCGCTGTGGCTTTGGTCGCTCAGCCACAACTCTGCGTTGTGTGGGCCGTGCACTTGCACATGCCAGCGCGCTGGCGTGCCGCCAGTGTGGGCCGCCAGCACTTGCCAATGCACACCGTTCAGGGTGATAAAGAGCGTGCGGTGATGGATGCCGATGGTGCGTGTATTGGGGGCATGTTGGATCTGCACTGCGTGTATGTCATTGCCTCGGTGCACCCGCGCATGGCCGTGTCCAAATTCATGCACCGCCGCTTGCCAAACGTTGGCCTGGCCCGCAAAGCCCATGCGCACGGGTCGCGCAAAGGGGCTGGCCATGTGCTGCGCGGGTGGGTGTTGGGCATACAGCACCGCCAGTGCGGCCACGGTCTGTCCATCGGCGCTGGCTTGCAAGCTTTCACGCACGGTGTCGGCTTGCTCGGCCAGGAAAGGAATCAGGGCATCACCCGCGTGGAAAACCGGGTGCTGCAAGCACGCAGCCAAAAACGCGCGGTTGGTGGGCAGGCCCAGTAAAGTGGTGTTTTGCAGGGCTGCGTGCAGGCGTTCAATGGCTTCAAGCCGAGTTGGCGCATGCGCGATCAACTTGCCCAGCATCGAATCGTAATGCGGCGTGATCACCGCGCCCACATGCAGCGCATGGTCAAAGCGCAAACCTGCGGGCTCTGCAAAGGCTAACACCGTGCCTGTCTGTGGTGTGAAATGTTCGTCTTCGGCGCACAGGCGCACCTCGATTGCGTGCCCTTGCAGCTGCACATCGGCTTGCTTGAGCTGCAGCGCTTCGCCGCGTGCGATGCGCAGTTGCCACTCCACCAAATCAAGACCGGTGAGCATCTCGGTCACCGGGTGTTCCACCTGCAAGCGGGTGTTCATCTCCATCAAATAGAAAGGCTTTTTGCCCTGCGCCTCGTCCAGCAAAAACTCCACCGTACCCGCGCCCACATAGCCCGCCGATTGCGCAAGCGCAATCGCCGCTTGCCCAAGTTGCGCGCGCAGTGCGGGCGTCACAGCCGGACTGGGCGATTCTTCGATGATTTTTTGGTGGCGGCGCTGCACCGAGCAGTCGCGCTCACCCAAGTGGATGCAGTGGCCGTGGCTGTCGGCCATGACCTGCACCTCGATGTGGCGGGGGCGCTGCAAGGCACGCTCCATCAACAAGTCACCGTTGCCAAAACCAGCCAGCGCTTCCGAGCGGGCACTTTGCAGTGCAGGCAGCAGTTGGGCCATGTCGGTCACCAGGCGCATGCCGCGCCCGCCGCCTCCGGCCACGGCTTTGACCATGAGCGGCAAGCCCAGCTGTTCAGCTTGTTTGGTGAAAGTGGCATCGCTTTGGTCCGCACCAAAGTAGCCCGGCAGGCAGGGCACGCCGTGTGCTTGGGCCAGCGCTTTGGCGGCCGACTTGCTGCCCAGCGCACGAATGGCCGCTGGCGGCGGGCCGACCCAAGTCAGGCCCGCGTCGATCACCGCTTGGGCAAACTCGGCGTTCTCACTCAGAAAACCATAACCCGGGTGTACCGCATCGGCAGCCGTGTCGCGCGCCGCTTGCAGCAGTTTGTCGATGCGCAAATACGATTCAGACGACAGCGTGCCGCCCAGGGCGACGGCGGTGTCGGCTTCTTGCACATGCAAGGCGTCGCGGTCGGCGTCCGAATACACCGCCACCGTTGTGATGCCCATGCGCTGCGCGGTGCGGATCACACGGCGGGCGATCTCGCCCCGGTTGGCGATCAGCAGACGAGAGACCTGGGGGTTCATGCCTTGTCCTTGTCAGAAGGTGTCCAGGGTGCCGGTTGTTTGCGTGCAAAAGCGGCCAGGCCTTGGGCGGCCTCGGCACTGCGCAGGCCTGTTGCAAAGGCCTGCGCCGCCACATCGCGCATGTCGGGTACCGGGCCGCGCACGCTGCGCAGCAGTTGTTTGGTGCTGGCCACCGCGCCGGGTGCGGCGCGCAGCAGGCGCCTGAGTGTCACTTGCCAAGCCGCATCGTTGTTCTCGTCGATGACCTCGTTCACCAAACCCACTTGTTGCGCTTGGGCAGGGGTGTAGCTCAGGCCTTGCAGCAAGCACTGGCGTGCCGCACTCTCGCCTAAGCGTTGCCACACAAAAGGCGCAATCTGTGCAGGCGGCAAGCCCAGCGTGACCTCGGGCGTGCCCAGCACCGAACGGGCTGTGACCACCACATGGTCGGCGCAGCACACCAAACCAAAGCCACCCCCCATGGCCGCACCATCGACCCGGCACACCAGCAACTGTGGCAGGGCGCACAGCGCGTGCAGCAGATCGCCAAAGCCCCGGTTCATGGCCAGCAGCGGGTCGGTTTGCCCCTCTTGCAAAGGCTGGCCAATCAGGCTGGCAAAGCCGCCCAAACTGCCACCCGCGCAAAAGGCACCGCCTGCGCCGGTCAACACCACGATGCGCAAAGCTGTGTCTTGAGCGGCCCTGGCACAAGCGCTGAGCAAGCCGTCCACGATGGCATCGCTCAGCGCGTTGCGCGTGGCCGGGTCGTTCAGTGTCCAGGTCTCGACCGCGCCTTGGCGCGTGATCAGTAAAGTGTTGCTCACGGGCGTGCTCATTTTTGAGGCCGTTTGGCAATGCCCATCATCTTGGACAAGATGCCCAACATCACTTCATCCGCGCCGCCACCGATCGAGGCCAAGCGGCCATCGCGGTACATGCGCGAGACTTTGTTTTCCCAGGTGAAACCCATGCCGCCCCAAAACTGCAGGCAGGTGTCGGGCACGGTTCGGTTCAAACGGCCCGCTTTGAGCTTGGCCATGGTGGCCCACTCGGTCACGTCTTCACCGGCGATGTAGTGTTCACACGACTGGTAGGTCAATGCGCGCAGGCTTTCCACCTCGGCCTTGAGTTCGGCCAGCTTGAACTGCACCCACTGCTGGTCGGCCAGTG
>JACCDW011901336.1_pt1 | contig 10103 bp, 12 predicted proteins | sample 7449781 | NCBI WGS metagenome assembly JACCDW01 (sample SAMN15323449, study PRJNA562643) | freshwater metagenome | isolation source: river surface water | place: USA:Blue River Watershed | collected 2017-08-18 | reverse complement strand
TTGTTTATTTTGCTGGATATGAAAAACATATAGGATTATATGCAACTCCAAGTGGACATGCAAAATTTAAAAAGGAATTATCAAAGTATAAACAAGGAAAGGGTTCTGTTCAATTTCCAATTGACGAACCAATGCCAATAGAATTGATAAAACAAATAGTTGAATTTAGGCTCTAAGAAAGTTAATGGCATAAAAAAGGGGGCAGATGCCCCCCGATTCTCTATTTCTTACACCAAACTTATTTACTTACGAAGCGTTACTGTAGCAACCTTAGTTACTGTGCCTACAGATACAACTACATTTGAAATGGTAGTATCATTATACCCATTATTCCCTTTAAAATTTATACTATAGGTTCCAGATTGTAATCCTCTAATCTTGTAATAGCCATATCTATCTGCAACGCCGTAGTTTGTATCAGTTGCATTATACACAGTGATAAATGGTCTAGATTCCGCAGGAAGCACATTGCCACTTACCGCAGCAAAATTTACATCATTAAATGGCTTCAAATAAGGAAGGAAATAATAACTGCCATTAATGTATTTAATAGATCGATACAGATCTACATCAATTTTAATAGCCGTTGAAGCCATACTTGTTGAATCCTGCTGATGATGCTTTTTCTTAAGGTCAACATACACATATCTAGATCTAACAGTTAGAGGATAAGATATACCATTTTTGATAAGGCTATTGTTAGTTCCTAATGTTAATCTAATCTTACGGATCGTTCCAGTAACGGTTCCAGTAGCAATCATTTTATCAATACCATTTCTAAATGCGGCCACATTGATAATACTTGGTGTAAATGTTAAAGTATCCCATACTCCATAACCATCATGTCGTTTATTGTCGTTCAAGGAATCTTCGTCATCATCGCCATATGCATCATCATCCTTATGTGCTGCGTTGGTATCAAGCTTTACTTCTACATACTTAATATCCAAATTAACAGTATCAAAAGATACTGGCGCATCGGTCAAATACACAATAAGCGAAGTTTTGTCTAAACCGTTACTTGAAGTGGCATTGTCTTTGTTACATGCAACAAATCCAACCACCATTGCTGCAAATAAACTGATGCTTAAAATAATTTTTTTCATACAATGTAGATTTAAAATGTGAAGGGGGTTAATTGGTAGTATAAAGTTAGAGCGGCTGTATAGTTATAAATGTTAAAATGCTTTTTGGGTATTTACTATTTGAGAAAAATGAAAATAATATATACTTATTGCATTGCAAATCTGCTATTTAGAAAAGTATATTTTAGTAATAATTTATATGTTAAAATTTTACTACCTTGAATTTGAAATAATAAAAAATGATAGAAATGAATGAGATCGAAATAATAAAAATTGACATAAACGATATTAAGGCCTTACAACAAATAGGACGACAAACTTTTGCAGAGACTTTTGCAGAAAGCAATAGCCCTGAAAATATGGCCAAGTATTTAAAAGAGGCTTATGCAGACGAAAAGCTAAGCGAGGAATTGAATAATCCAAATTCAGTTTTCTATTTTGCAAAAGCAGACAATCAAGTGATAGGTTATTTGAAATTAAATTTTGGTGTATCTCAAACCGAACTTAAAGACAATACTGCTTTGGAAATTGAAAGGATATATGTTACCAAAGAATATCATGGAAAAAAAGTTGGACAACTGCTTTATGATAAAGCCATCGAAGTGGCAAAAGATAAAATGGTGAACTATGTATGGCTTGGAGTGTGGGAAGAAAATAAAAGAGCGATACAATTTTATGCCAAAAATGGATTTTTGGAATTTGATAAGCATATTTTTGTATTAGGCAATGATGCTCAAACAGATATTATGATGAAAAAACAATTATAAAGTAGACCATGTTAGCAGAAGTAAGCAGTTTTATACAAGGCGCAACGCAATGGCAGGAAGAAATGAAACTATTAAGGAGCATTTTGTTAGAGTGTGAATTAGTAGAAGCATATAAATGGAAGAAGCCTTGTTATACTTATAATACATCCATTGTAGTGATGATTCAGCCATTTAAAACACATTGTGATTTAGGTTTTTTTAATGGCGCCCTTTTAAATGACAAAGAACAACTATTAGAAAAAGCCGGAGAACATACACAAGCTGCAAGGCAAATGCGCTTTACCAATGTGAAAGATATTATCAAATTAAAAACTACAATAAAAAGCTATATCAAAGAAGCGATAGCTATTGAAGCAAAGGGATTGAAATTTGAATCAACAGAGGCATCTAAGTCCATCCAAGTAGAAGAACTCGAAACGATATTTAAAAAGAATAAGGCATTACAAAAAGCATTTCTTGCATTGACACCGGGGAGACAGCGCGCCTACCTAATCCATTTTGCAGGAGCAAAACAATCCGCAACAAGGATTGCTAGAATAGAAAAACACTCAGAAGCTATATTAGCAGGAAGAGGAATCAGTGATTGTACTTGTGGATTGTCTAAAAAAATGCCCTACTGTGATGGATCGCATAAATATGCTTAATAAAAATTAAAAACTAAACCCAAAGTTGATATAGGCTTGTAATTGTTTGGAATTACCGCTATACATACCGCTTAATTCAATTGGACCTAGTAATGTTTTATAGGCTAAAGTTAAAGCACCTCCACTAAGCCATTGAGGATGCTGAATTAGCTTAGTGCTTTTAATATAATCATTTACTAAAACATTAGCTCTAGCAATCAAGTACAAATCACTTATAACATTCCATCTTATTCCTAACATAGCAGAAGAAACACTCTGAGAACGTATAGTTATATCCTGCAAACCTGCAAAAACTATTTGATTTCTATACATTTTATTTAAACCTCCAATATAAAATCCATTAAAATCATTTGCTTGATTGCTAAAATTTATTCCATTTTGAAGCAACCCTAATAGATTTATATTTTTACTGATTGGTTTATAAAACTCAAAATTAAAAACAGATCTACTGTAATTTGGTGCTTTATGTGATACCCAGCCAATTTCATTGTAAATTTTTATCCCGTTGTTTGGATAAACAGGTTGATTGAGATTGTTGAAATGAAAGAAAGCATAGTTGGTGAAAAAGTTCTTATGTCCATTGATTTCGAAGTCAGATTGTATGCTGGGCGAAAATTGCTCTGTTTCGTATCTAACGCCGAATCCAGTAGTAAAATTTCTTCTGTTTGCAAATTGCAGCTTAAAATCTGAGACAAAATAATTCAGTTTATACATCCCCACTTTTACAAAATCCTTATACGTATTGGCGTTGAATGATTCATATTGTAAACTTGGAATTAGCTCGACATGTTTACCTCTTCCTATATACTGAAGATGTTCCGCCTTCACCCTAAAATTTTCACTTAAGTTCATTGTTATCAAAGACCTAGAATTGGGCGAAAGAAAGTTTCTTGTTGTAGCATTGGCAATAATACTAATACCAAAAAAGGAATTATAATGCATAGCTAACTTACCATAGGTTGGGCTACTCTCTTCTACAGAAAAGATGATTTTTGTACTCCCATCTTCAAGCGGCTTTAAACTATAATGAATATAATTATACTCTCTTGTTCCATAGGCTCTTCGCATCATTTCGGCAAAATGCCTTGGTGCATAACTAGTATTGTTTTCGAAATTCATACTATGCAAAAACGCTGAAGGTGTAATTGATTTTAGACCTTTAATTTCGTAGTCAGAAATATATACGTACTCAATACGAGGAAGTCTTCCATTAACAGAATGGGACAGATTGCTGCTTAGTAGATTTAATGAATCTGCTAATTTTTTAAAATAGGGATAAAGCTCATTACCTTTGGCCATTCCTGAATCAATGATCTCATCTGATTTTTCAAAACTACCAGCTGTATATCTATCTAGCATCTGTTCAATATAGACATTGGTCTTATCTACTTGTAATTTATTTCCTTTTTTTTCGATGAGTGAAGCAATTTGATAGAGGACCATTAAAGGATGAGTTAATTTTTCTGCAGGAAGTAGGCCATCTGCAACATTGCTTCCAATTACAAAATTGGCACCCATATCAATCACATCAACAACAGGAAAATTTCGAATGACACCGCCATCAACTAATGCGCGGCCACTGTCTAATACTGTAGTAAACACGCCAGGTATTGCCATGCTTGCTCTTACGGCAGTTATGATTTCTCCACTTTTTTGAACTACTGGCTCGGCATTAGAAATATCTGTTGCAATTCCAACAAAAGGAATACTAAAATCATTGAAATTTTTTATTCTATATACAGGAAAATACAATTCAGACAACTTTATCCAAAGCTCCTCTGATTCCAATGCACCAGTGGGTAAATTTAACTTTTTATCTTCAAATGGTATTTCAATTGCGTACTTTCCATACTCCTCTTTTTCTTCCAGAGACAAAGCGCGTAAAGTGATCTTATTTGAAAATAATTTATCCCAATCCATTGTTCGAGCAATATGCTCAATCTCATTTGCATTATAACCAATGGCGTATAATGAACCAATAACAGCACCCATGCTAGTTCCAGAAATATAATCAATTTTTAAGCCAGCAGAATCAATTGCTTTTAGAATACCAATATGTGCTAAACCTTTTGCACCTCCTCCACTAAGTGTTAGTCCAATCTTTATCGGCCTTTTTACTTGCGCAATAATTTGATTGCTTAGTATTACTAATGAAAGCAGTATCAAGGTTTTGTAAAAATATTTTTTTGAAACTGCTTGCATAATTCAAATCTTAATACAAAGTTGCACTTTTGTTTTTAATATTACCCTATTTTAACCGATGTCATGGTCAATGAGCCTCCTACTGGCTTGTCATTGAAAAAAGAAACCGCATCTTCTTTGCCTTGTAATCCTAGCGTATATAAAAGAGGTAAATAATGTTCTGGCGTAGGTATGGCCAACATGGCTTCCTTACCCAAGGTATTATAATGAATCAATGGTTGATGATCCTTATGTAAGATAAGATCCTTAAACGTTTGATTCATTTGTAAAGCCCAGTCATACCCATATGCAGGACCATCTAATTTATCCCATGCCACCATGCGTAAATTATGTACCATATTGCCACTACCAATAATCAAGACCCCTTTTTTACGCAATTGGTATAATTCCTTAGCTAAGGCATAATGGAAAGCAGGGTCTTTGGTGTAATCAATACTTAATTGCAAAACTGGAATGTTCGCATCTGGATACATATGTCTTATTATCGTCCAAGTGCCGTGATCCAATCCCCAATCATGATCTAGTTCCACTTGTGTGCTATGAATCATGGAAGCAGTCTCTTTGGCGATAGCAGGATTTCCTGGTGCAGGATATTGCACTTCATATAGTGCTTCTGGAAAACCACCAAAATCATGGATTGTTTTAGGAAAATCCATAGCGGTGATACTCGTGCCTTTTGTAAACCAGTGTGCAGATATGACTAAAACCGCTTTGGGTGTTGGGATCTCTTTAGCCATTGCTTTCCAACGATTGCTAAATTCATTGTCCTCAATCCCATTCATAGGTGAGCCATGACCAATAAATAACACTGGCATTAAATAATTTTGCTCTTGCAAGGTTTCAGTGAAACTTTTAAATGCACCTAAAGTATTGATCGCGCTCATGACTATGATTGGGTTAATGATTTTTTGAATAAAATGACTACGACTAATCATTTATGCAGATTGTTTCACAAATTGAATTTCTGCTGCAATTTTCACATCGCTACTTACTAATACGCCACCTGTTTCTAAAGCTGCATTCCAAGTTAATCCAAAGTCTTCTCTGTTAATTTTACCATTCAAAGAAAAACCAACTTTTTCGTTGCCCCAAGGATCCTTGCTAATGCCACCAAATTCCAATTCAAAGCTAACTTCTTTTGTGATACCCTTAATGGTAAGATTGCCTTTTAATTGGCCATTTTCCGCATCGAAACGCTCTAAAGAAGTCGATTCAAATTGTATAGTAGGAAATTTTTCGACTTCAAAAAAATCAGCAGATTTCAAATGGTTATCACGGTCTTCGTTATTGGTGCTAATAGAAGCTAACTGGATGGTGGCAGATGCAGTCGCATTTTTAAAAGACTCGTCTGCAGCATTCAATGTAGCTTGGAACTGTTTAAATTCACCTTTTACATTCGTGATCATCAAATGTTTCACCTTGAAAGTGATTTCGCTGTGTGCTGGGTCAAATGCCCATGTTGTTTGATTTGCCATTGTGTTTATTTTTATGTTGATAAGGCAAAGTTCTAACTAAAAAATAAACAGGCAGTTAACATAGGTTAACAAAATTAAATGAAGATGTAAATCTTATTTCTTCTGCGCCAATTCCTTTCTGATCCTACTTAAAGATTGGGGCTGGATTCCTAAATAGGAGGCAATTAAGTATTGAGGGATACGTTGTACAAAATGAGGATGAATCAATGCAAACTCATTGTACCTTGATTCAGCAGATTCGCTATTGGTTTTTGCCAGACGATATTGCAGCGCCACAAAGGCATTTTGAATTAACAATCTAAAATACCTATCAAAGGCGGGCATCGTATCACAAGCTTTTTGAAAACTCTCTTTATTTAATACCAAAACCTTAGTTGATTCAAGTGCATGGATTGTGTAAATGGCTTTTTTACCCGAAAAAAAACTATATAAATCAGAAATCCAATACCCTTCTAAAGCAAACTGAATCGCATGATCTTCTCCAGCTTCATCTTGATAAGAGGAATAACAGGACCCTTCGGTTATAAAATAGATATAATTGCAGGCTTTCCCCTCTTCAATTAAAATATCTTTTTTATGAAAGGTTTTTTCAAAGAGCATATCCGAAAAAGCAGTACAATTCCCGTCTGGAAGCGTAGTATTGATAAGACGTTCTATATGATCTTTTAATAATTGAATCATCAATTGGGTCAATTTTTTTTGAATAATTGTATCGTGTATTCGAGTAATGCGTTACTCCCAATTTCTCCATGACCAGGTACAATTGTTTTCACATTAGGATACGCTACTTTAATTTTCTGAACTGTACTTGACCATTCATCCACGTTGGCATCGCCTAAATAACCCTTAGATGCTTTTAATTCTTTGATTAAACAACCACCAAACAAAATATTTTCAGCCGGAAAATACCCCACTACATTATCTCTAGTATGTCCCTCACCAAAAAATGAAACTAGTACAAACTGATTACCAATTGATAATTTTAAAGTATCTGAAAAACTATTTAGAGGCAGTTCAAATTTGTTTTCTTTAGCCAATTCGATTGTCTTAAAATAAGCGTAAGAGGAGCTATTATTTTGATGAAATGCTTTTAAGCCGCCAAGGCAATCATTGTGAAAATGAGTTGGTATAATTGCTTTAACCTTAGCATGTAAATTAGATTGAATGAAATGTATTAAAGCCACTGATGCACTGTCATTTGTTGGTGTATCAAATACAATGGCTTCGTTATGATCGCTAACAATTAATCCATTGCAAGGCACATTCCCAAAATCATTGGTTTGTAAGTAAGAAGTATGCTTGAAGCTGTTTGGCGTGATTTGAGTAATCACTAAGTCCTGGGATTCAAAAACAATTTTTGGCTTAAATGCGCTTTGTTGTTGTGCACTCGCTTTGAATACACTTAATGTTACTATTAAGAAAAAAACTAGATTACTACTATAACTGCTATATTTCATGCTATAAAATTAATCAACAAATCTTTATATAAATCAGTAGCTATCCTTTTTTGCACTTACAACTAATTCGGTGTCTATTAACTCTAAAGCCAAGACCATATCCTTTACAGTTTCCTTGTATTTTTTAAAATGAGGGGTTAAAACATGAGATTGATAGGCTTCTGGACTAGCGTACACTTCTAAAATGGTTATTTGTGTTGCATCTTTTTTATCAGCAACGGCAGTATAAGACAATACACCTGGCTCTAATTTTATTGCCGCATTCATTTGTTCTTGTAGTGCCACTTTGTATGCACTAAGTTGATTGGCATCCACTTTGATTTTTGCTATTCTGTAAATTCTATTTGATGATTGAGCATTTGAAGTAAAGGCAATGGTTACTAGTATTCCAGTCATTAGCAAAACACTTATCGCTCGTTGTATTCTACATAATTTCATTTTAAAATGCTTTTAATATACAATGATAAGCCATTTCTTGTTTAGTGTAGATGCTTAAATGATTGTATTTACAGAAATCAATTGATTAAAAAGTGATAGTTATAGAATTAAAAATTAATTTAGATGTATCATAAAATATTCCAACATGGCTAGTATCAATCCACATATTCACTTTAATGGCAACACTGAGGTTGCATTTGAATTTTACAAATCAGTATTTGGTGGGACCTTTAGTAAAATTATTAGATTTAAAGATATCAATTTCGAAGGCTTTACCATGCCGGAAGAAGAACTTAATAAGATCATGCATATTGCCTTGCCAATCGGCGGCACTACAAAAATTACCGGCAGTGACGTGCCTAAAATGCTAGGCGAGGTAAATGAAAGTGAGAACAGAAGTAAAGTAACGATCACTGCAGAAAGTAAAGTAGAAGCAGAAACATTATTTAATGGTTTGTCTGCTGGAGGTGCAGTAGAATTTCCCATGGGCGATAGCCCATGGGGATCTTACTTTGGTGCTTTCAGAGATCAATTTGGTGTGGAGTGGATGATTGAATATCTATCCTAACACCGCCTTTTCAATCACTGCGATATCAAATTTTTTCATCTGCATAAATGCATACATGGCCTTAGGGGCAGTTTGGGGATTACCCATCCATTGACCCAGTTGTGCTGGGACGACCTGCCAAGAAATGCCGTACTTGTCTTTGCACCAACCGCATTTACCTTCTTCCCCCTCTGATGTAAAAGCGTTCCAATAATGGTCAATTTCGTTTTGGTCTGCACATGTAACAACAAACGATACACCTTCATTGAAGTTGTTCTTTTGCGCTCCATTCAATGCCATATAGGATTGATTGTTTAAAGAAAAAACAGTGGCCATTGGATTACTAGATACGATCCTGCTATTAGGGAAAATTTGACAATAAAATTCAGCAGCTTCTTTAGCCCCTTCGGCAAACCAGAGACAAGGAAAGGGAGCACTATTCATAGGATAGATTAATGATTGAAATTAAAGATAATCAAAAATGTATTTCACCTTCCTGCAAATTTGCAGGATGAAGCACTATAAATTGTAACTCTTCCTAACCATCCAAAAGTATAACTTATCCGAAAGCAGCTTTCTAAGCATTAACAACATAGGGCCAGGTTTCCCCACAGCATATCGCATTTGATTACTATTATCAGTTGCGGATTTAAAAATCATTTTAGCTACTACCTCCGGACCTTCTGCATCTTTCATTACTTTATCAGCTGCATCGTTGAATTTTTGAATAAACCCATCATATTGATTGGTGTTGGTAGGTTTAATAAATTGACGACTTCTTCCATAAAAATCTGTAACAATAGGACCCGGTTCAATTAGTTTCATTTTGATATTAAACTGAGCTAACTCGTAATGTAACGACTCCGTAAATCCTTCCACAGCAAATTTAGTAGCATGGTAAATACTATATAAAGGAAAAGTAATTTTACCTCCCATACTTGAAATTTGAATAATTGTTCCGCCTCCATTTGGTCTCATGTGTTTAATCGCCTCTCTAGTTACACGCATTAAACCAAATACATTGGTATTAAACTGCTTTTCAATTACCTCATCGCTCATGGCTTCAAATGCGCCATCGACTCCATATCCAGCATTATTCACAACCACATCAATTTTTCCAAATGCTTTTTGAGCCTCTAAGATTGCTTGTTTAACACTCTCTAGATTGGTTACATCCATTGGATAGAGTGTCACATAAGGAAGATCTTTAAAATCTATTTCCAATGCTGGTTGACGCTGTGTTGCAATGACATTCCAACCCATTTTAGCAAACTCAAACACGGTTGCTTTACCAATTCCACTTGATGTTCCTGTAATTAATACTGTCTTTTTCATACTATGCTTGTTTAATTTCGAACAAACATATTGGGTTAATTTCAAACCAACAACATTAGAGCATACTCTATAGTTGATATTTATTTATCAACACCCTATATTTGCAGTATGTTAATCAACGAGCTATCTAAAAAAACGGGCATTTCAACGCAT
>JACCDW011856573.1_pt1 | contig 10103 bp, 11 predicted proteins | sample 7449781 | NCBI WGS metagenome assembly JACCDW01 (sample SAMN15323449, study PRJNA562643) | freshwater metagenome | isolation source: river surface water | place: USA:Blue River Watershed | collected 2017-08-18 | reverse complement strand
CAGCACGACGCTTGGCCAAGATGTACTTTAACGAAATCATGGCCGGACGCTACGAACCACGTCCAGATGCCACAGCATTTCCCAACGATAGTGAGGATAGATATGAAGGCATGTTGGTCGTCAGAAGTGAGTTGCGTAGTATGTGTAGTCACCATCATCAGCCTGTGTCTGGTGTCGCTTACATTGGTATTATCGCGGCCCAGAAGCTTATTGGTCTGTCAAAGTATACCCGTATCGCCCAGTGGTGTGCTAGACGTGGAACTCTTCAAGAAGAACTGTGTAACGATATCGCTAGAGAGATAAGCCGTGCCACAGACAGTAGCAATATTGGTGTGTATATCCAGGCCACACATGGTTGCTGTGAAAATCGTGGCATCATGGCACATTCAAGCCTAACACAGACCACGGTGTTGACGGGAGTGTTCAAGACTGATCCTGCTGTGAAAAAAGAATTCATGGACAATATCAAACTACAACAAGAGTTTGCTCCAAGGTAATGGAAGTCTTATTAACAGGAATACTAGTAGTGCTTACCGGCTACACTTTTGTCCATCCCAGTGTAGAAAGTGGACAATATTCAGCTGTGGTACACAATGGACAAATCTACAGACTCAATACTAGAGACGGTACCTTTGAACATTGTGAGCCACCAGTGATGAAATGCAAACCTACCACTTTGCAAATAAAACAAGAATTTAAAACAGATCAAAAGTGATCAAACATTTTGGTTTTGATTTTCCGCCTGTGGGTATCATTGGAGTTTTAGAACGCACGGCACCTCCAGATTGCAAATTTTACATACTGGATCCTATCAGCGGAGTGGAACTGCCTTATCACGAACTAGATGCCAATTCTTATGTGATAATTACTACCAACGAAGGGTCCAGTCATCGTTGGTTTGATAGATTGATACCCACGTTGAACAGTTATGGAGTAGATAATGATCGTATTATCATCCGCTCGTGTTGTTTGTGGGATCCAGACAGTCCAGTAAGGCATATCCATACTATTGTTGATGAATGCAGTGACTTTGTCAGCACTTTGACAGATCATGTGGTCAACACAGATTCGCCCACGCATCATTTTGTGTGTTTGAATTGCGGCCATAGATGGCAAAGACATAGATTGTTGCAGTCTATGTTGGATCGTCATGTACAGGATCAAGGAAAAATAACATATCTTGAATTGCCAGCTGGCCATGATCAACGACTCAGTCAATTCCGCGGGCATGATGTTAGCTGGCAGGACCAAAGAAATATCACTGATCCGGAGATCAAAGGTGCACTTTACAATGTCATAACAGAAACTGCCTATGAGCCAGAGCCGGAAACTAACATCATTACACATCATCACAGACCGGGTATGACCGAAAAAAGCTACAAGTGTTTTGCACTTTATCAGATACCCATATGGTTGGCTCCATATCGTTCTGTGGCGTGTTACAGGAATCTAGGATTTGATGTGTTTGACGACGTGGTAGATCATGCCTATGATCTCGAAATTGATCCTGTGAAAAGAATTGACATGGTAGCAGATCAAGTTCGTAGTGCTTGCCAATTACCAATTGCTGATTTGGTCAAATTGAAACAACAATTATTGCCAAGATTTGAACAAAATTTACAGATGTTGAAGCATCACGCAAACAATTTCAGCATCGAAATACCACAGTGGCAAGTGTTGTTTTCCAGCAACAACCCAATTTGACCATAATAGGAACTCATGCTACAATAGCATTATCGTAACTATTTCTAGGTCTGATATGCGTCGTAAACTGCTTTGGATAGCACTGTTTGGCACAGTCGTTGTTGTTTCTGGATGTGGTGGTGGCGGAGGGGGTGGCGGAACCAGTGCCACCATGGGTGCAGCCACGTATCGCCAGGTGCCTTTCAGCACACCGATTCGTGTGGACACTATCAAGCCCATGAATAGCACTGCCTATGAAAGCGACAGCAGTGCATTATATACAGCACCACTGAGTGGCACTGGGGAAGAAGTTATTACGGCAGGCCGTAGTGGCACACAAAATCAAGGCAGTTATCCCACATACAATCTCAATGTGTACGGTTGGAGCAACGGAAGCCTGGTAAACAAGACCAGCCAATGGTTTTCCGGCACAGACAATCAAATACTTGGCAGCGAACCCAGTGTGAAATTTGCTGACTTTGACGGCAACGGTAAACTGGACATGTATGTGGCACCCAACACTGACCAATCGGGTATCACTGGATCCGGCTGGGTGTTTTTCAACAACGGTACCACATTCAGTCGAGTGAATATGAATCTGGATATCAACGGACACGATAGCACAGTATATGATATCAATCGAGATGGTCGTGCTGACATATTCACCACAGGCAGTAGGGTGAGTTTTGCCAACGCAGATAGAACATTTAGCACACACATGGTCACTGGACGTGACTATGGAGGCACAGCCGGTTCAGTGGCCATTGCCGATTTCATGGGCAACGGAACTGCTTCAATTATATTGACTGATCAAAACGCCTGGCAGGCAGGCAACAATAGATTGTACAGCTGGAGCATGGTTGATGGTGGTAGACCCACACAGGACTTTGAGCTCAACTTGATTGCCACATTACCCAATTCAAGATTCTTGTTGCCCAAGTGGAGTACCTACAATTTTGCAGGTAGTCACGATTATCGTGCTCTAGCTTTTGACTTTGACAATGCAGGTCGTACCAGTGCTGTGATTTTTAGTCGGCCTGCTTTGACCAATGGTGTTTGGCCAGACTTTAGCGAAATACAATTTTTGAAAAATCAAGGTGGCGGATCCTTTATAGATGTTACCGACTCAGTGCTAGTGGGCTATGACAATCGCACACCGCCCACTTATAATCCCAAGCTCATGGACGTGAACAGCGACGGACTCACTGACATTGTGCTGGGTGGTACAACCAGCAGTTCAGGTGCTCAGGTTCTAATTCATACTCGAGAACACAAGTATGTGGCCAGTTACGCCACTGTTATCAATGCCTTTGTGGATCAAAGTGTCAACATTGAAAAGGCCCTAAATGCAAGTGCAGAAGGTGGCGGCAATGGTATTGTGTTTGTACGAGGGCCTGACAACAACATGTACCTGGCCACGGCTGTTAATTTCAACAGCGATGGCATACAAAAGAAAGCCATATATCTCAGTAAATTAGGAGCCACAACTACCAACGCTCAGGCCACAGCGGCTGCTATCAAACAGGCCTGGCCTTGGATGAGCGATGGACAAGTCAACACTGTACTGGCACAAAGCTCAACCACATGGTTTGGCATGAATGTGTTGGATCCAGAAAAAGCGTTCCAGCCCATTGGTAATTTGGGCTTGCCATTGGCCACCGGTGGCATAGCCCCCATACGTGGCTACATAACTGGTTTGAACATTGGAGACGGGTCGGCAGTGGTCACAGACAGCCTGGGGCGTGCTTTTAGCACAAACATCAAGCCCATGAACATTTCTACCATAAATGCTTTTGGTTACAATACTGAACACAACGATCAGTACGAGCTGACCAGCCATGCTGAATACTTGGTCAATGGTAGTTTGACCACTGTGGGCAACCTTAGAATTGGCAGTGATTTTGCCGGCAGAGACAACAACGGTCTGGGTCTCAACAAACCCAAACAGTACACTGTGGGTGTGCCCAGATGGTACAGCAAAGGTAATTTCAGTGTGGGCACACAATACACCTATTTGAATTCAAATCCATGGATGGCCTTTGGTGGTGCCTGGGGCGAGATCAATGGAAGTGGTATCATGGACAATGTGGTCACTTATCGAAAAAATGGATTTACCGCACAGGCCAGCGTCATGCATGTTACTACCAACATCACTCCTGGGCTGGTCACCAGAGTTGATAACATGTGGGGTACCTGGGTCGAAACTGGTTATAGATTCGGCCAGGCCAAAGAAAACGGCGACCTCGGCTTGTATGCTGGTATCAAGCCTGTGGTATTGTCGGGTTCGGTACAGGCTCAGATACCCACATCAGTTGACAGTGCAGGCAATGTTGTGTACACTAGCAAGTAGCTGATGATACAGAATCAAACCACTGGATATATACGAGCTTTGTACACCAATCAACTCAGCCGAGACACACAATACAGATTTTCAGCAGTGGCCACACAACAAGGACAATATAGAGTTATGCATGAGTTTAGATGGTGGTTGAATTGAAATTAACTGAAGCACAACAAGCTGGTATAGCACCTTGGGATAACTTAGTAGAAGAAAAATGGTCAACCATGGTATATTTGGATCGATATCCCTGCACACCAGGACACAGATTGTATGTGCCCATAAATGACCATCCAAACACCATAAGTCGTGCCATGGAGGATGCCTTGTCGGATGGCAACCACATGGTAAGTCAAGGAGAATGTGATGCATTCAACATTGGTTACAACTCGGGCGAGGCCGCGGGCCAGACCGTGATGTATCCACACGTACATCTCATTCCTCGACGCTGGGGTGATGTGGAGGACCCAGTGGGTGGGGTTAGAAATACTATACCAGGCAAAGGCAACTATCGTAAATAGCAATACAGCGGTCTCTACGGCGTCATCCCGCTTTACAAACTCTGCCGCCTATGCTAAAATTTAACATAGGAGAAAATCATGGCAACTTACGTTTCAACAAAAACTTACGGCAACGATCGCGGATTGAGCTGTTGCTTCCGTCAATGGCGTAGCACACACAGTCATTGCAGTCTATTACATGGATACTCAATTGGTATTAAATTGATCTTTGAAAGCGAAACCCTGGATGACCGCAACTGGGTCATGGACTTTGGCGGGCTCAAGGCCTTTAAGGATTGGAGCGAATACATGTTTGATCACACCTTGGTCATTGCAGAAGATGATCCCCATAGAGAAATGTTTGAGAAGATGGCCAAACTAGGATTGCAGGATCAAGGCGGCGTGTGCGATATTAGGATCGTCGAAGGTGTGGGTTGCGAAAAGTTTGCAGAATTAGCCTACAAAGAAATGGCCACCATACTGCACACATTCAAAACAGGTCTTGACTATCATTGTCCCAATGGTAAAATCTACAATGCCCGCTATCCTGTGGGATCGGGTGTTCGTTTGCGTAGTGCAGAAGTGTTTGAGCATGCCGGTAACAGTGCGATATACGAAGGTTCTACCGATTGAAGATATTTGTCACAGGTGGTGCAGGGGGAGTTGGCTCAGCTCTAGTGCGACACCTATCAGCTGATCATGAAGTCACGGCTCCAGACCGACACCAGCTAGATCTGCTTGATTTTGATGCCATAGCCAATCTAGATCTCAGCCAGTATGATGTGGTCATAAACTGTGCAGCAGCCAATGCAGGGGCCTACTTGGGATGGCATGGCAATTCTTGTGAAAATCAAGTCAGCCAGGTCAATGTGAATTTTACAGCACCCTTGCTGTTGGTCAAAAAATACACAAGCCAACGCAAAACTGGACAATTTGTATATGTGACATCTACCAATGTGGATGATCCCATTGCCTACAACATTTTCTACACTGCGGCCAAGGCAGCTTTGAGATACAGCATAAATGTTATCAAAAAAGATTTTCCCAACATGGTGTTTACCGAAATCTGCCCGGGCAAGATCAAAACACGCATGCTGGAGCAAAATTATCAAGGTACCAAAACAGCTGAAGAAATTGAACAACTATATGCCAAAGGACCGTGTTTGGATCCAGAAGATATTGTCAGGGTCATAGATCAGGCAATTAAATACAAGTTAGATCACGTTGCAATTTCACCTCATGAGTAAACACGCCTACAAAATAGCAGTCATGTTGCCCACGCACAAACGCACCGATGCACTGAGTCGTAGTGTGATGAGCCTGATTGATCATGCACAAGATCTGGATTCAATACAGTTCATATTCGGTATCGACAGCAACGATGATGTGGGCATGAACCATTTTATCAATGTGCTTCAGCCTGAGCTAGATCAAAAAAACATCAACTACGAAGCCCTGGAATTTGAACCTTTGGGCTACGGCAAGCTCAATCAATACTACAACAAACTCAGCGAATCTGCTGATGCTGATTGGTTGTTTGTGTGGTGTGATGATGCCATTATGGATACCACTGCATGGGATCAACGCATAGTCGAATGCACCGGTGAATTCCGGCTGCTCAAGGTACACACCCACAACGAACACCCTTACAGCATATTCCCTATCATACCAGCAGAATGGCCTGAAATCACCGGCACCTTGTCTCGACATCAGTTGATCGATGCCGAAGTAAGTCAAATGGCCTACATGTTGGACATCATGAAAATCATTGATGTACATGTGACTCATGATCGTGCAGACTTGACCGGCAACAATGCCGACGATAATGCAGCCAAGAAACAATACTTCGAAGGCAACCCTAATAATCCACTGGATTTCCATTATCCGCCCACACAACGTCAGCGTCACATAGACATAGATAAGATGCACAACTACATGAAAGAGCAAGGCATGGACACCAGCTGGTGGGAAAACATCAAGGCAGGACGACAGGATGCCTGGCAAAGAATGAAGGAAAATGATCCAAACAATCAGACCATGCGATTTGATGTCAAAGAAACTGTGCCTGGACACAAGGTCATGGTAAAACTAGAAGAACCCAACAAGTGAACATAACTCAGAGTCAGCAAATAGATCAATGCCTGATCACTGGAGCTCCAGTATCAAAGATATTGGATTTTGGTCAGCATGCTTATGCCGACACGTTTATCAGACCCGATCAACTCAATCTCAGCGAGCCTGTTTTTCCCTTGCAAGTAAATCTCTGTCCTGAGTCTGGCAGCATACAATTAGGATACGTAAGCCACGCCGAAGATCGCTACAATCTCTACAGTTACAGTTACACTTCCAGCAACAGTACCACAGCCCGAGCACACTGGGATGAATACAGTGACACTGTTCACGGTTTTTGGAATAGAGTCCGCATGGCTGTGGAAATTGGCAGCAATGATGGATACTTGATAGAAAAGTTTGGCACACATGGTCGTAGGATCTTGGGCATTGACAGCAGCCGTGCCATGTGTGACATCGCTCAAGCCAGAGGTGTGCCTTGTGTAAATGCCTTGTTTGATCATGAGGTAGCCGAACAAGTGATCATAGAACATGGTCATGCCCAGATCATCATGGCCAACAATGTGTTCAATCATGCCAACGATCCGGTGGCCTTTGCCCGTGCAGTAGCCCATCTGTTAGACACAGATGATGGCATATTTGTATTCGAAGTTCCTTACTGGCTCAGCATGATTGAAAGTGGACGATTTACTGACATGGTGTATCATGAACATCCAACGTATTTCACTGTGAAAATGGCATGGAACATACTGAAAGCAGCAGGAATGGAGATCGTGGATTTTGACGTGGTTAATTATCACGGTGGCAGCCTACGTGTTTTTGCTCAACACGACACAGGAGCCAACATGCCAGTCAAAGTTGAAGATGCAATTGCCAGAGAAACACAGGTTGGTCTGTTCGATCCTAGGTTCTACGAAGTTGTCCAACGCAGATTTGAACAACAACGAGATGCCTGGTTGCATGAGTTTTATCGTATCCGTATGCAAGAACCAGATGCTGTGTTTATTGGTGTGGGTGCAGCTGCCAAGGCCAATACCTGGCTGACCTGGCATGGACTTAACAAGACTCATTTGCACTGTATCACCGATGCCAGTTCGCACAAACAAGGCAAATACACTCCTCTGTCACGTATTCCTATCCTAAGAGACCAAGAATTCGCCAGTCATGACAGCCCGTATGCACTCATACTGAGCTGGAATATTGGCGAGGGTCTTAGGAAGGCCATATTAAATATCAATCCCAACACAAGGTTTATACAACAATGAAATATTACAACATTAACAAAAACATCGAAAAAGGTCTGGGTCAATTCACCGACGAACGTGGAACTATCACAGACATGTTCTATGCCCGCAACATGAATCACGGGTGTATCATAACCAACCAGCCATTGGCGGTGCGTGGTAATCACTATCACAAGCTGACCACACAATATACTCTGGTACTCAATGGCTCATTGACTTACTATAGCAAACCCGTGGATTCAGACGAACCAGTCCAAACCTTTGTGGCCGGACACGGTGACATGATCATCAGTGAACCCGGCGAAATACATGCCATGAAGACCGGTGAACATGGTTGCACATTCATTGCCTTTGCCGAAGGTCCACGTGGCGGAGAAGATTACGAATCAGACACATATCGTGTAGATAGTATTGTTTCAGGAGTATACAAATGAAGATTGGAATCATAGGTCGTGGCACAGTAGGCAGTGCAGTATATGAAGGTTTAGAATATCTTGGTCATGACATGACATTTTTTGATCCGGCCTATCCAGGATCAGAGTTGGCACATGTGTTGGACACAGAAGTTATTTTTGTCAGCGTGCCCACAAACCAATTGCCCAATGGTGATTGTGATACCAGCATTGTTGAACGAGTAGTAGACGAACTCAACACAGCTCAGTATCAAGGCCTCATAGCAATCAAAAGCACTGTGGTTCCAGGAACCTGTGATCGTATCAGTGCCGCATATCCAAATCTGCGTGTGTGCAGCGTACCAGAATTCCTACGTGCCAAAATGGCTCTCACTGACTTTACAGAAAATCATGATTTACTGATCATTGGCAGCACACGAGAGCAGGATTATGACATTGTCAAGCGTGCTCATGGCTTTTACCCACGCTATGTGGCTTGTGTAAAACCCGTCGAAGCCGAGATCGTAAAATACTTCAACAATGTGCATCATGCCATGAACATTACTTTTGCCAACGTGACAGCTTCGGTATGCGATAAACTGGGTGCCAACTACATGACTGTGTACAATGCCATTACCAAACGCGATTGTATCAATCCTGACTATTTATTGAGCAACAAAAATTCAAGAGCCTATGGTGGACATTGCCTGCCCAAAGATACTGCGGCCTGGAATAATCTAATCAAAAACCTGGGTTTGGACTTTGAACTTATTCAAAGTGTTATCAATGACAACGAAAGATTCAAATGAAAATACTAGTAACTGGTGCCAGCGGCTTATTGGGCACAGAAATCTGCCGCCAACTCAAACAAGACGAAGGCATGGAAGTATGGGCGGTTGACAACCATAGCCGCAGCTCAACTGTTCCTGACTGCGATACTTTCCTGGAATTAGATCTAACCATTGGTGCCAATTTTGAAAAGTTGCCCCGTGATTTTGATTTCATTTATCACTATGCTGCCATCAACGGCACCAAAAACTTCTACGAACGCCCCAACCAAGTGATGTGGACCAACATGGTCACAGATTTCAACATGTTTGAATTTGCTACCATGTGCAAGAATACCTTGAAAAAATTCGTGTATGCCAGCAGCAGCGAAGTTGTATCAGACGATCCAGTCAGTCCGGTGCCGGAAAAACTAGATTGCACGATCAAAGGCATACACAACGCTAGATGGAGCTATCGTCTACCAAAAATCTGCAGTGAAAACTTTTTGACTAATAGTGAAATACCCTATGTGATATTTCGTTATTTCAATGTATATGGTACTGGCAGCAAAGCCGGACACTTCCTGGCTGATCAGATCAACAAAATCCGATCAGGGGTATTTGAAGTGGTAGGCCCCGAAGAAACTCGCAGTTTCTGCCATGTGGAAGATGCCGTACGTGCCAGCATACACATGAGTCGTGCTGTAGAACGCGAATTGTTAAACATTGGCAATGATCGAGAAATCACCATCATGGAAGCAGCTCAAACCATTGCCAGAGCCATGGGTCATACCGATCCTGTCTGGATAACCACAGCCGGCAAGGCAGGATCAACACCAAATCGGCGTCCAGATATCAGCAAACTTAAATCGGTAATGAAAGATTATCGTCCCAGATCATTTGAACAAGGTGTTCAAGAAATCGTTGACACTATGAAGTAATTGCCGTATAATAAAGTATGAAAAAAATCTATCATACTTGGCAAGACATCGAAGGTCAAACACAAGAAATACTGCGTCAAATACACGTAGATGGGTGGCGTCCCGATTATGTGGTTGGGCTCACACGTGGAGGCTTGGTTCCAGCCAACTTGATCAGCCAATATCTTG
>JACCDW010073547.1_pt1 | contig 10103 bp, 4 predicted proteins | sample 7449781 | NCBI WGS metagenome assembly JACCDW01 (sample SAMN15323449, study PRJNA562643) | freshwater metagenome | isolation source: river surface water | place: USA:Blue River Watershed | collected 2017-08-18 | reverse complement strand
TATCGGTGGACTGGCTAACATTCCCGCATCCGCTCTCGCTGGGCAGACAGCGGAAGGAATCGCGGGCATCCTCACCCAAGTAGCGGGCAATCTCCCCATCCTCAAAGCGGCCATCCCCCAAGCGAGCGTCGCCATTGCCGAAGCCCTGCAATCTGGCGCGGTTGGCGCATCGGCAACGATCGGTCAACTCCTCGCCCCCTTTGCCGTCGGGGCGGGAGCGATGAAGGCACTAGGGGCGGGAGCCAATAGCTTGCCAGGATTCGATCGGGGTGCCAATCAAGCGATCGCCGCAGGTACCGAGTCGGCAACGACTAAATTACTGGAGATGGCGGCAAATATCAAAGGGGTTAAAGGTGAATTTGCGACAGCGAGAATTGCCGCTAAGTTGCCCCAACTCGCCGCCGCGCCTAATAACGGCGAGATTATCGATGCCGAGATCGTAGACGATCTAGCCCTGCCTGGTGCCAATCGCTTCGCCCTCCCTGCGGGTAAAAATCCCACTCCAGCGATCGGGCGTTCCGTACCCGCTTTATCTGCCAATCTCAGCCGAATCGATCCGCGCGATAATGCGGCAATCTCCGCAGAGGTCGAACGGATTAAAAAAACGATCCGCTCTGAAAAAGCAAGAATCCTCCAACTATTAAAATCTAAAGATCCCGAAGCAGTAGAACAGGGATTGATTCTCGCCCAGGAATTGGGTATCGGACAAGCGATCCTCAAGCAGGATTTACGCGCCCTAATCGATCGCGCCCGCACTAGCCGCAATCAGTTGGTAGCGGATAATCCCGATATTTCTAAGAAAGGCAATATCCCTGGTTACTCCTCCCTGCTCAGATCCCAGCAGATCGCCGCAGGGATGGCAGATGATAAGGGGGCGGCGACTAAGCCGATTGTCGAGCAGATCGAAAGGCTAGAAAAAGATCCCAACCTCGTCAGCCGCATCAATCCCGCCCTCAAGCGGGGGGCGATCGGTGCGGGGGTATTCGGCTCGGTAATCGCCGCCCTCACTACCGGAGCGCAAGCCGCTACGGTCGGTGGTGGTGCGGTAGCAGGCGGGGGATTATTGGCGGCTCTGAGTCCGTTCCTGTTGCCCGCTCTAGGGGTTGCAGGGGTTGGGGCGGCTGGATATGCAGGCTATCGAGCGATTAAATCCCGTCCTGCTGGTAGTTCCAGGCTAGAAGGCGCGGCATTCGGCTCGATTAATGCTCCGCAGGTAGTGGCACAGATGCCCGATCCGCCCGATCCCGATACCGATCCGCAAGTCGAGAAGAGCGTCAAGAGTAAATTCGGCAATTTTACCCGCCTGCTCGGTAGTGCGGTGGTGGGATTGATTGGTTTCCAAGTCGCTCAAATGGCTTTGCCGTTCATTACCCAAACCCTAGGACAGAGTATCGAGAAGGCATTAACTAGCAACAATCTCAATCTCGCCCTTAAATATACCTCTCCCACCCAGGGAGATTATAGAGGCACGCTTGCAACATCCCGCCAATTGAGCGACCTACTCGGCACGGGCGAACTAGGTATCCGCGAGTCGTTGAGTAGCTTTAATGCCTCGATTAAAAATACCGCCCTCGAAGGTCAGGGCGATAGCATTATCTCTGGCTTACAGAAATACGGCAGACTGCTCGGAGTCTCGCCCGATCGCCTCAAGCTTGCCACCACCGCCGTCGCCCAGTCGGCGGGTAAAGGTCAGCTCTATAGTGAGGAGGTATTCGGTCAGTTAGCTGAATCCCTCCCAGGCGGTGCGGTAGAATTGGCGGGTGCTAGCGGTCTGAGTGTCAAACAATTGCGGGCGTTACTCAAATCCGGTGGGGCGGATGCAGCGACGATGCTCTCTCGGTTTGGCGGTCGCTTGAATGCGATCGGCGATCTGGGATTGGCTGATTTTGAGAATTCGCCTCAAGCCAAGCTCGGTAGGTTTGGGGCGAGTACCGAAAAACTACAGGTAGCATTAGGCGAACAACTATTATCACCCCTCGCAACGGGTGCGGATGTTGCCGCTAAGGCGATCGATACCCTCACGGGTAGTATGGGGGTATTGGGTAGCGTCGGGGCGAGTATCCTGCTCAAGATGGCGATCGATGCTTCGGGATTAGCGGGCGGACTTACTAAGCTCGGATCTTTTAGCTGGGGTAGTTTTACCCAAGGGATTAAGGGCGCAGGGGTAGCCTTGGGTGGATTGGTCGCCCCGTTCGGTGCGATGCTAGGTCAACTGGCTCTCGCCACCTTGGCAGTCGAAGTCCTCAAAGCGGGATTTGATGCTTTTAGTGGTGGCAATACTCCAGGTAAAGCGATCGCCGATGATATGGAGAAAGCTAGGATCGCGATCGAGAAGACCGTTAATGCGGCTAGTGGTTTAAAAGATGTTAAATCCACCCAACAGAGTCGGGATAGTTATTACGATGGTAATAAAAACCTGTTCGATCGCATTCAAGATCTCAGCCCTCTTTTTAAAATTCCGCAGTTATTTGGAGCTGATTCGGCGACCACTCAGGCTAAGTTAACACAAGACAAAGCTCAACTCGAAAAGGCGATCGAGCAAGGTAAAATTGGGATCGAGGCATCCCAAGGCTATAACCCCAATCCTACCGATTTGAGCCGAATGCGGGAGTTGGATAGTGAGATTAAAATCCTCAAGATTAAAGAATCCACCGCCACGGGTTTAGATCCCCAAGAGATCGAAGCGATTACCAAACAGATTGCTGTTAAAACTCAAGAAAAAGCCAAACTAGAAGCACCAGTTCAGGCGCAATCGGTAGCGATCGAGCAGCTACAGAAACAGGCAAAAAGTATCGCCGAAAATCCGTTTTATAATTCCGATCCTGCCTTTACAAAGATCGTCGATGCGGCTAGAGAACAGTTAACCAAGCTCGAACCCGAAGCGAAGAAATATAAGGATATCCTCGCCGAATCGACGATCGCCTCTCGTCGGGCGGCTCTGGCGATCGAGTCGATGAACTTTAAATTAGGCGAAACCCAACAAGCGATCGAGCGCACTAACGCTCAGGGGTTATTAGAATTAACTGAAAACTTTAGCGGCTCCCTACTCAAAGGGGCTAGAGCTACGGCTGAATTCGATTTAAAACTATCGACCCTCTCGGCACGGATTAAGGCTATCTCTACAGCTAGCGAAACCGCAACTAAGGAATTACAAGATCCGACGATCGCGCCGCAGATTAAAACCTTACAGGAGCGCAATAAATTACCTGCCAATCTAAATGATGTTACCGACGAACAACTGAAACTATTAGAGAGCGATAATAATATCTCTAAACAAACGATCGCCGTCCTCAAAGCCAATCGTAATTATGCTAGCGATTTATTAAAGCTTAAAAATGAGGAGGCAAGCTTAATCGATGCGCGTCGGACGGCGTTAAATGAAGAGAGTAAAGCCGCTAAAGAATATTACATTACCACCGCCGCTGAGGCTAAGAAATTAGAACTAGCTAGCATCGAATCGAGTCGGCAAATCTCGCAAGCCAATCTAGTTTCTCAATTTAGATTGGGGCTGAGTAATGTTAGTTCGGCAGTCGGAAACTATGTCAATAGTTTGATTGAAATCTTTTCTGATTTAGGCAACCTTACCCGCATCGAAAACGAGCGCAAACAGAAGGATTACGATCTAAGAGTCCAGGAGATTAAGGCTAAGATCGAATTTACCAACCGCAATAACCTCAGCTCCGAACCCGTTGCCGATCCTAATGCTAAATCTGCCGATCCTGGTGGCATCGGCAGTCTCAAGGCTCCGGTAAGCGGTAAGATTACTAGCGGCTTTGGATACCGCACCCACCCCGTTAAGGGCGGGCGGAGAATGCACGCAGGTATCGATTACGGCGTTAAAACTGGTACGCCAGTGCAGGCGGCGGGTTCGGGATCTGTCACCTTTGCGGGCAGTAAGGGCGGCTATGGGTATCTAGTGGAAATCGAACACCCAGGCGGCGAGCGTACCCGTTACGGGCACCTGAGTAAAATTAATGTGGCTGTCGGACAGAAAATCTCACAGGGCGACATTATCGCCCTCTCTGGTGGTGCGAAAGGAGCGGTCGGGGCTGGCACCTCTACGGGGCCGCACTTGCACTTCGAGACGCGCGGAGCCGATGGGAATGCGATCGATCCGATCGAAAGGCTCAAGCGAGTAGTGCCGACGACATCCAAAATTGCAAGTACGCACAAGTCGATCCAATCCAAGCAGATCCCCTCTAAATCTGGCTACACGCCGATTACCTCTACCGTGTATTTCCCTGGCGAGGGAGATATAAAAATGGAGGGCGAGAAAAAGGATATCTATGGTAAATATATCGATCGTAATAGCTTGGTGATGGCAACTCGCACCACCGATACGCTAGGGGGATTGCCCTACGGCTCTGTGGTAGAAGTTCGCAATCCCAAAAACGGCAAAACCGTACAGCTGAGAGTAACCGATCGAGGTACCCTCAGACCTGGGGTAGATACCGACATCACTCCCGCTGCCACCCAACGATTGGGAATCCCGGCAGATGGGCGCAACAAGCTGGAAATGAAATTAATTAGTAGCCCTCGCCCCGTGGGTAGCTACAACCTCGGATCGGGAATCGGTAAATATAAGGTATCGGGAAATAAAGTAACCTATACGGGGCCGATGGGACGGGCGATCTCTGCCGATCCGACCGAACTCAAGCAACCGCTATCAAATCCCGAATTCAAACAGAAAAAACCGATTAACTATATTCCCCCGCCAACCTTTGGCACCACTCCAGGCGCGATCGAAGATCCGACCAAAAACCCGCCGACACCTACGAGCTATGATTCGATTCGGGAAAACAACCTCAAATCCTATCAAACCCAAATTAAGAGCCTCGAAGACCAACGCAAAATTAACGAGCAAAACTCTAAAGTATTAACATCTAGTGCGATTTTTGAGGCGCAAGCTAAGGCGCGTAAAGCGGCATTTACCAAGCTCAAAGGGCTGCGGGATGAGAAGCTAGCTAAGATTAAAGAACAGCGGGAAATTGAGGATAATGCCGATAATTTAGGCTATCAGGATAACCCCGAAGATCGTCGCCGCATCCAAGAGCGGAAAGTCAAACGCGAACGCTTCGATCGAATCGAACGGGCGCAGTTTGATATTACTAGCGTCAATGAGGAAATTAAGGGATTAAAAGAGACATTAAGCACCGCCAAAACTATCGATCGATCCACCCTCAACCCCCAACAATTGGAGGTATTAGATAACATCATTAAAAACACTCCCGCCTGGATTAAAGACCGCGAACAACGGGCTAAATGGTTGGGTAAATATATTAAAGATACCGATAGTTTTTATGATAAATATGGCAAGGATATCGTTAGTAAATATAATATCAACGCCAAGGAGTTAGCCGATCGCTCTAAGCGCGACTCTACAGCGGCGGCGATTAGAGTCAATCAACAGGATGTAAATAGCATCGTCGAATTCCAGAAAAAAAATCCCTTCGATCTGAGCATGGGCGATCCGCTCAAACTTCAAGCCCAAATCGATAAAGATAAACTTAGAATCGAATACGAACAAAAACGCAGCGACCTGACTAAAACCGCCCGCGAATCGATCGATAGTACCGATAAGGTGAGATTGGGTGAGATCGAGCAACAACAGATGTCGAATAAGGCAGAATACGATAAAGCAATCGGTAATATCGACAAGAAATTAGCTGAGGATATTATCGATCGAGCTAATAAATATAGCGAATACATTACCGCTCAAAAACTCGACTTGAGTGGCAAACAACAGGAGGTATTACAATCGGCTTTATCTACCTATAACGAAAAAGAAAGATTGGCTCCCACCTTTGCCGATCGCAAGCAGATCCAAGAGGCGGCGATCGAGCGACAGAAGGAAGACGATCTATATACTAGAAACCGCCAAACCATCTACAATAAATACCAAAACGATCGCAACGAAGCCGCTCGCAAACTGTTCGAGCAGGAGTCCCGATTAGAAGAGGAGCGACACAATCAGACCGTAGCAGGCATCAATTACCGCCTGCGAAATGCCCTAGTCGAGAATGATATTGCCAAACGACAGGATATATTAGACCGCGCTCGAACTATTGCCGAATCGAACCTGGGTGCTAGATCGGCTAATGCTAATCTACTCTCGGCTAAGGGGATGAGCTACGCATCTCGCCTAGAAGGGGCATCGATCGAGCGGGCTAATCTCCAGTTATCTTTAGCCGCCGAACTCAAGGCGATCGAGGATTTTAGGCTCAAGAATCCCGAACTCCAATCCCAGGCAGAGATGCGGGTAACGGATGCCAAGGAAAAATACGCAAAATCGATCGAGGCTCAATCGGTACAGATGGAGAAAGAGCGATCGAACAATCTATTCGGATTGCGCCAACAGGTACAGTCGGGGCAGATAGAACAGTTATCCGCCTATAGCGAGCGATTCGGCAATCGGGGCAACAGTTTCGACAAAGCCACTCTCGATCGACAGATTGCGATCCAGCAGTTGGCAATGGCTAGAACGGCGAAACTGAAGGAATTTGACGAATTAGAGCTAGCTAATGAGGGGGACGATAGCGCGGTAGATGCGATCCGGCAGATGCGCCAAGAATTTGAGGCTTTAAACGATATCAAGCTCGACGCGATCGAGGCTCAATTTAGCCGCTTTAAGGGCGTATTGGATGAATCGGTAGCAGCGGGTGGAAATCTTATCGGTAAGGCTTTAATCGGTCAATCGAGCGGTCAGGATTGGTTAAACCTAATCGTTGCGCCCTTTAAGGGAATCACCGATACCGCTACTAAATATTTATCCTCAGCCTTTAGTAAAATAATCCACGACGCGCTCGGCGATCCGGTTGAGGGATTGAATGGCTTACTCGGTGGCGGTCGGCAATCTCAATCTGGGGATGGGGGATTGTTGGGATTTGGAATTAAAGCCCTCACCGGATTGTTTGGCGGTGGGGATGCCCTATTCGAGGGATTTGCGACGGGTGGGGTAATCTTGCCCACCCAGCCAGAAGGGATAGGGGATCGCACTTTAATCAGGGTAAATGCGGGCGAGGCGGTAATGGTGCCTGGATTCGTGCGGGCGATGGGTGGAGAACGCGGCATCGATGCTCTCAATCGCCATTTTACCCGCGCTCGTGGCTTTGCTGATGGTGGCGTGCCGTTACCGATTGCCGCACCGAATCTACCCGATATCCCCAAAGCTCCGGAACTCACCACGCCCTCACCCCAGCCGCGCGAATCGCTCCAACTCGAATACACTAAAATCGGCGATCGAGACTTTATCGATCGCGAACATTTAGAATCGAGATTAGCAGAACACGATCGCAAATCCCGCACCAGATTGAGCGAATACGATCGCCAAAAAGACGATCTGATGCGGAATTCTTTGCAATATAAAAGACGAATGGGGATTGCTAAATAAGTTAGCTTCTAATCTGAACGGGCATAATTAAATAAGTAATCGAACCACCGCCCATAGGCTCGATCGTTACTGGCTCTAACGCACCATTGATATTAATTAAAATTTCTGGTTCTGTTAGCGTTTTCAAGCCTTCAAGTAGGTATTTTATATTAAAGGCTAACTCTAGATCGTTGCCCATAATCTGAGCGCGGATCGACTCTTTGCCGCTGCCACTGTCCTTACTCTCTGTGCAAAGCTCGATCGAAGATTGAGTGCAATCGAGCTTAAACTTAACTAGATTGCTGCCATCGGCAAAGACAGAAATTCGCTCTAACGCTGAAATTAATTCCTTACGATCGAGGACGAGTTTACGTTGAAATTGCTTAGGTAATAGCAATCTATAGTCGGGATATTTACCGTCTAGAGTGCGGGTGGTAAGTTGCAATCGATCGCAACTAAAAACTGCTTGCCCTGGCTCGGCTTTAAATTCTAAAACCCCGTCGGTATCGATCGTTTTAATCAGATCTTTTAGGGCTTTAGCTGGGACGATGATTTCAAAATCGGGTAACTCGATCGAGCCTAATGCTTGGCGATCGAATTTAACCACGCCCAAACGATGTCCATCGGTGGCGGCAAACTCTAGATCGTCGCCAGTGGAAGAGATACAAACTCCGGTGAGGATAGCTTTAGTTTCATCATCAGAGCAAGCAACTAGGGTGCCCTTAATCCCCTCGATAAAGATATTGGCGGGAATTTTAACAGCAGTATCGCCACTCTCGATCGTCGGTAATTCGGGATAATCGCTCGCATTGAGGGCTGATAACTGGTATTTACCACAAGACGAGAGGATGGTTACTAGCTCCCCATCAGCTTCGATCTCGATCTCTTCATTCGGTAATTTGGAAATAATGTCGGTAAATAATTTGGCGGGAATAGCTAACTCGCCCCCTAATTCTGGCTCGACGGCCAGGGTCGATCGAATGCCATTACTGAGGTCGAATCCAGTTAGGGCGATCGTATCGCTTAAAGCTTCAACCTTAATATTGGCGAGAATCGGTTGGGTGGGGCGAGATGGAATAGCTCGGTTAACTGATGCTAAACTAGCGGCGAGAATGGATTGGGAAATAGTGAATTTCATGGTGTTTTATTTTAAGGTTTCGGTGTATTCTTTTATGGCAGAATTGCAGGCATCGATCGCGAGAGATAGATTGTTAGTGAAAATCAAGCTTTTAACTATCATCACCTTAAGTCCCTCTCTCCTGTCTTTAGCAGTTTTATTTTCAAAAGATTCAATCGCCCAAGTTAGATACTCGATCGCCTTGCTTAAATCACTTCTGGGATCGGGATCTTTTTGTCCGGCTCTCCACAGGTATTTAACGGCATTGAGCATATTAAAATCCCAATTGCGATGCCTTTCTAGATGCCAGATAGTATGTATGCAATCCTCCTGATAATCGATCTCGAATATATCGAGAATGGGTTTGCCGAGCGGGGATGGTGTTTGATAATAAGCTTTAGTCATTGTTATTTATTGCCAGTCTTTTTCGCCTGGACATTTTACGAATTTACAAGCATAGTCAAACGCCGTAACCCTCATCGTAGAGCTAGCCCATGACAAATTAGACAAGTGATGAGGACGGCAGGAGGTACCGCAACCAGGGCAGCGAAAACCACCCCAGGAAGCGATCGACCATTGAAAAGATTTATCGATCCTTTCTTCCATGATTCGATCGAGTTGTTGAAGTTTGGCTTTGATTTTGTAACGGTTGCGACGGCATTGTCTTTTGTTCATTATCGTTTACTAGGTAATCTCTGCACTGTAAAACCATTCGATCGATCTCGGTTTTAACTGCCTGCCACTCCTCTCGATCGAAAGCGATACACTCACATTCTTTCGAGCCTCTATTCTGAGCGATCTTAACAAACTCACCTCCAGCTAAATCGTCGATTTCGATCGTAGTCGCTCGCTCTGAGTAGATCGGATCTCCCTTTGGAGCGACTACAATTTTAATAATTCTTGTTTCGTATTCCATTAATTTAACTCCTCAATAACGATCGATCCATCAAGGTTTAGGCATTATTATTTACTGCCAGTCTTTTTCGCCTGGGCATTTTACGAATTTACAAGCACAGTCAAATGATGACGGTCAATGCCATTGAATTTCAATAAACGAATCACAATTTTCGGGATCGAATAGACTGTACCAACCGTCCTCGGTTCGTAATTTGGCACCAACAAACCGCCAACAATTGAGAGCGCGAGGACAATCTTCTCTTTGGCATCCAGAATCATCTAGTGGCAATGGTCTTTCGTATTCCATCAATTTAATTCCTCAATAACGATCGATCCATCTATGCCCCAGACCTTAATTGCGTGTATTTCCCACACAAAACTATCATCTAAATCTCTTGATAAGCTATCGATGCAGCTTTTAACTAAGTTATCCGTGTCTGGTTTATTTTGGTGTGGTTGCCCGTCAAATTTAACTCGTTTCTTCTGACTCCAAGACTGAGGCATGGGCATGGTGAATACTAAACGCAATCGAGCGGGAACGGGATTATTTCCCCACTGCAATCTCAACTCATCAGCAAAGGCTCGATAGCGCATTACACAGTCGCGTTGATTCCATTTATCGGATTGAGTCATGCGGGGTTTTGGGACGGGGACGATTTGAATCTGCATAATTACCCCACCCAACTTAAACAATAACGTCTCTGACATCTCCCCTTGGTA
>JACCDW010527761.1_pt1 | contig 10104 bp, 18 predicted proteins | sample 7449781 | NCBI WGS metagenome assembly JACCDW01 (sample SAMN15323449, study PRJNA562643) | freshwater metagenome | isolation source: river surface water | place: USA:Blue River Watershed | collected 2017-08-18 | reverse complement strand
GTGGATGGCTTCTTGCGCGGCGGACAATCGCTACCGGTCTTGCCGGTGAACGAGACGGTCTTCCCGCGCTTGGTCTTGAACTTGATGGTGGTGCGCTTGCACTTGGCGGCCATGTCTTTTCTCCGTGTGGCTGGTCAGCGGCTGGGGCGCCGCGGGGGCAATGGTCGTGGCGCTGGTTGCGGCCGCGGCCGTAGGCAGCATGACGCTGCGTTGGGCCGTGGCGTTGCGTGTGGCGCGAGCGGCGGTGGACGGCGCATGTTCAGTCTCCCATCGAGGTCGGCGCACGGAGGATCAGCACCGCAGCAGCGACGCCGGCAAGCAGCACGGCGCCACCGATGACGTATGGTAGCTTACCTTTGAAGGCCGTGGATGCGGACGTCGTGGGCAGCGGTGGCAACGGCAGCTGACCGGCCGGCGATGGAACTGGCTGGGTCGACGTCGGGTAGCTCGGCACACCCGTCGCTGGCGGGATTGTCGGTGGGTTCGTTGCCACGATAGGGCCGCCCGCCTTGTCGGCGATCGCCTTCAGCAGGTTGCGTGCCTTGTCCGCGTTCTTGGCGATCAGCTCAGGCGTCGAGTAGGCGACGAGCAGGTTGCCCGACGGGATGCCTCGGCTCACAGCCGCGCGGGCGACCGACTGGAAGGCGGAGACCGTGCCCGCGCCGACTTTTCCGTCGACTTGGATCTGAACGGGCAGCCCGAAAGCGCCTGCGCAGCGGTTCACCAGCGCTTGCATCTCGCGGATCGTCGCGTCGCACGCCGGGCAGTTTTTCGATGCCCAGATCGACCCGTACTGTGCGACGCCCATCGACTGCTGGGTCGTTGACCCCGCCGCCGAAGCCGCCCACGGGTCGTCACCCGTAGGTGTGCTCATCGACATCGCAGGCCCTGCTTGCGTCGGGCTGGATTGGGTCACCGAGGACAACCAGTCAAGTGGCCCCGCGAGGTGTGGCCCGCTGACGAATTGGTTGAGCGGAGCGGCCGTATCACCGGCCTGACCGAACCCCAGGTTGTTGAAGGGCATGACCAGAGGGTATCGCAGATCGCGTACGCGATCCACCAGGGTGAGGCCCGGTGATACACTGCGGCCCATGCCGTTGCCGCCCGTGTCCGTTCTCTTCGAGCCGGTGACCTGTATGCCGTCCTGGATCCCGCGGTTCGGGTTGATCCCGAACACCACCGTGGCGTCAGGGTACCGTGTTGACGCACGTGGCAACGTGCCTGCGGACCCCCAACGACTCGCCGACGATGCCAGCAAGAAGCTCGGTGTCCCGATCAGCCTGACGGCCTACACGCTGGCTCGGTACGTCACGACCGAGGTCGGTACCAAGTCCGTTGGCGAGCGCGTGGCGGTGATCCAAGACGCCCTCAACCGAGTCAACTACGTTGAGAAGACGGGGGATGTCCTCAAGCTCCTGTTGTACCGCCAGCCGCCCGGTCACCCAAACCGTGGTTTCTATGGGCCGATCCACGGTCGGGACTCGTCTGGCGCCGTCAACATTCAGTCCGCACCGTACGGGCGCTGGGCCGCGACCACACGAGATCCGACGCTGTCAAATTTGATGATCGTCAAGGCCGTCCTTGATGGCGAAATCCCCGCCGACTTCAACAAGGGCGGCGACGATCAGATGGGCCCGGAGCACCTCAACGACCCGGTCGGTTCTGTGCGAAGCCACGCCACGCGGAGCCGTCAGTATTGGGTCGGTCCGCTCCCTGGTGTCGACCCGTGGCGGACGATCACGTACCGGACGATGAAGGACGTCGACCCCAACAGCGAGCTGGGCCAACGCCTGATCGCTCGTGGCGTTGCGGCAATGCAAGCACCCCGGCCTGACTGGTCGACGCTGCCGGCCTGCGGCGACGCCCCGCGTGCAGGCAGTGGCGGCGGCCTTGATATGACGACGGCGGGCAAAGTCGCCGTTGGTGGCGCAGTCGTGACAGCCGCCGCCGTTGTTGCCGCCGCTGTTTACCGGCGTCGGCGCGGCACGCCCGTCTTGTGACGAGGCCGCCGGTTCAGGTACGATGACGTATGACCGCCCTGTTGGCGCTCCTCGGATTCATCATCGGCTTCGGCCTCGTCGCGCTTGCCGCGCACGGCTCAGGCAAGTGACAGTCAAGGCTGTGTCGAAGGTGTCCGACCCGCCAGCGCTTTCGGCGGATGACCTTGCGCGGGTTCAGCAAGAGTCGCGACGCCTCTTCGATGCGTTCCTGGCAAGAACGGCGGGTATGGAAACTCTCACTAGCGATGACCTGAGGGTCCGCGTGAAATAGGTGACCAGTGACCCACCAAAGCAAAATCATCGTAGCCGCAGCGGTCGCAGGCGCAGTCATCCTCGCCGTCGGTGTCACGGCGCGTGCTCGCACCCACCGCGCTCATGGGCAACGCCGCCGGCTGGCGGGGCCGCGTGATCAAATCACCGATCGCGCGACGTTAGACCGCCGGCTCAAGGCACTGCGCCGCGACTTCAAGAAGGTGTACTTGGACGACGGTCAGGCGATTCGCGATGCCTTCTTGAAGCTGCGCCGGCGCGTAGACGACATCAGCCGAGCTGCTTCGGGTTTCGTCGACGGCGCCGCTGACTTGACTGATCAAGCCATACGTGACCTGGTCGCGGCGAAAGAAAACGCGCTGGAAGTTTACCGGGCGCGTTTGGATACGGCCACACGCGGCGCGGCGGATGAAGTACGTGAGGCGCGGCGGCGCGCACGCCCTTGGTTTTTGGAATCTTCGTCGAAGGCGGCGCTTCACACCGATTCCGACGCCCCGAAACGGCGCCGCAAACGCGAGACGGGTGTGACCGTTCCGTGTCCTGTGATCACGGATGCTGAAGCGGCCGAAAACATCCGTCGGGGCGTCCGCTCGTAGCGCTTGGCGTCCTCCCTGTGATACCATCGGAGGATGACCAACTCGCCCCGCTGCCGGCGTCGTCCGAGTGCCAACGTTTTCATCGACCATATCCCTCGTGGGACGAAGGTCATCGACTGTGGCCGGTGGTACATCGCGCGGCTTCCTGAGGGTGATGCAGTGATCAATTGGGATGGTCGGTACGGCATCGAGTCTCAGAGCCGGTTGCGACGTGCCGCCGTTCGTGGGTCGTTTGCTGGCACGAAGCGACGCCGACGTTCTCGGCGCTGAAAACGTATTGGATCGGTCACCCGATCAGCGTTACCATCTTGGAATGCCGATCCTCCCGATCCTGGTCTTGGTCCTGTTGCCGTTTTTGCTGTCCGCCAGCGGCGATCCTTTGATCGACCTGGTGATGGCCCTTCGTGAGGGCGACGCGCGGCTCATCGCCGCAGCTGCGCTGTCGCTCTTGATGGCTGCTGCCGCAACGGCCCGTGACAAGATCGCGTGGCTCCGCGGCGACCGCGGCGGCGCCGTGCTGGTCATGGTCTTGAGCTTCCTGGGTGGTCTCGTGACGTCACTCGGCAGCGGCGCTCCTGTGGACTTCAAGATGTTCTTGACGGCGCTCGAGATCGGGCTGGCTGCCGTCGGTGGTTACACCTGGGTGCGGCGCTTGATCTGGCCCAAAGATAGCGGCGGTCAACGCGCCGCGACTTTGGAAGTCCAACCGCTGACGCCGCCAGCGTCGAGGCCATCGTGACACCCCAGCTGCCGCCGGATCAAGGCGGCGAGCGCGCGGAGAAGCCGACACGAGGCACGACGGTCAAGCTCTCTCGCAAGGAGATCGTCGAGCGTGCGCTGTTTGGCATCATCGCTGTCCCGCGAGCGCCCCGTGGCGCGCCGGCAGACGCAGGCAATCGTCCGCCGCACTACCGGCTCCCGTACCCGAACGGCGGTGATGACCCGACGCGGGCGTACGGCATCTATGGCGAGCCGCACTGTTTCGCCTGGGCGTACGGCGACCGGACGCCGGTCGCTGACTGCATCGGCTTCGCGCTCTACTGCTTGGGCGTCGACCGCTACCAGCCGGGGTACACCGGCACGAACGGCGCGTGGCTCAACTGCAAATCGATCGTCGACGACGCGAACGGCCCGCGGAAGTTCTTCACGCGCGCGACCGAAGCGGAGGCGCTGCCAGGCGACTTGTTGATCGACGATGCCCACGTCGGTGTCATCGTTCGGCCTGCGCTACGGTGGTGGGTTGACACCGACGGTGACAACGTCTTGGACAAGGGTGAAGACCGTCGCGAAGACATCCTGGTCGTCGATTGTTCCCCGCGGCATGGCCGCGAGGCCTCGGTCAACTTCGGCGGTCGTTGGTCGTCCAAGTGCATCGTCGTACGGGCACGCTGGGTGACCGTGTGACCTGACACCCTCGTGTCATTTCAGTCCAACGTTAGTAGATCGGGAGACAACATCATGAAATTACTTCTGTGTTTGGTCGTCGGCTTGTTGTCCACCACGACCCCGGCGTGCGTGTCGTCCCCGGCCGTCGGCGGTGGGTCAACGCTGCGTGCCCACAGCGTCGCTGCACAGACGCTCGATGACATCGCGAAGCAGGCGCGTGATCTTGTCATGGCCCAGCGGCAGCAGGTGATCGACAGCGCCGTTGCTGCGGCGAAGGCTGCGCAGGTCGGTGCCTACGAGCTGTCACAGTCGGTCCGCAAGGCGGCCGCCGACTTCGATGCGACACCCAAGATCTCCTCCGTGAACGCATTCATCGCCGCCAAGGATCTCTACGTGCGCGCCGTGCTCGTAGCGGCGGGCAACGACAAACCGACCTGGGAGCAAGCAAAGGCGATGCTCAACGACGTCGTCAAGACCTACACGGCCATGCGGCAAGCGCTCGGGACGCCGGCGGCGATGCCCGAGTTGCCTGCGGCCATCGTCGACCTGCTGTCTGCCGCTCGAACCCCTTACGTGGAGGCCGCGTGATGTCCGTGTCAGCTATCCTTGAGGCCGTCGCTGTTGGGCTCGACGCCATCGACAAGTCGACGCACGATCCGGCGCTGCTGGCCGCTGTCAAAGCCGCGTCCGTCACGGTTCGTCTCATCGCCAACATCGCGGAGAAGCGGACCCCGGAAGAGGCCATCGCCATTCTCGAGCGGGTTCGCGACCATGGCGTCGGGCCGATCGGGTCCGACGAGCTTGACGAGCAGCTGCGCAGCGCCATCCGGGGTGCCATCGGCGATTGACCCCTGTGGAGATCGCGTGACCGATCTGCTACCGTAGGCGAAACCGCCGGCGCTGGCCGGCCCACCCGGAGAACGACCCATGGCCCTGACCGCTACCCTCGTGAACGTCACCGCGGACGAGATCGTCTACCTCCTCAACAACGTGGCCACCCTCGGGACCACGTTGACCATCCCGGCCGCCGGCGGGGCCACCCCCGACCTGGTGACCGACGCAGCCAACGCGACCTTCGGTCGCGCCGTCGCGCCGCGACTCCGCCAGGTCGCCCGCGCGGGCCTCGACGGGCTCGGGAACCGCCCGGCAGGCGGCTGGACGCAGGCGCAGGCCCGTGACCTGCTCATCGCCAACGGCGCCGTGCAAGCGGGGTCGTCGCTGATGCCCCGCGCCAAGGTCGATCTGCAGCCGGTCAGCGGTGCCGCTGGCGGGCCGCTGTGCGAAGTCGACGCCAACGTCGACGGGTCGGGTCGCCCGACGCTGTCCGTCACCGCGGCGGCCGTGGCGGGCGACTGCATCCTGCGCATCTCACTGCGCGGGACCTGATCAGCGCCGTCGGGGTGGGCTTGACTCAGGTCGAGCGAGCCCCAACCGAGACGCCATGTAGCACCAGCTGCATGGCGTTTCACTTTTCGGGCGAGATGCACATGAAACCGTTGGCGCTGACAGCCAACTTGTAGTCCTTGTCCCCCGGCCGCATCCCGACGGCGAGGCGGCCGAGCCCTAACCGGATCGACTCTGACTGGGCGTGGTTGTCCGTCCAGTGCTTGGTTATCATGATGGATTGCGCGATGCCGTATCGGTCGACGTTGTTTGCATCCGAAGCCGACGTGATACCTGTCAAGACAAGTATCGCAGCGCCTGAGTCGCGCGCCCAGGATTGTAACTCTGGGAGGCAATTGTCAAGGGCATTTTGGTTGCCTACTGATTCAACGATGAGAAGCCTAACGCGACGCACTTGCGCTTTGGCTTGCTCACGGAAGCCTTCGACAACATCGCCCAGACCAACCTTCAAGTTGAAGATCCGTGATGGATCCCCGCCTGCCGCATCAGCATATGCTCGAATGTCGCCAAGCAGCGTGCCGCCGATGTGGAGGACGTCTGCAGCATCGAATAGGTCACTGCTGTCAACGACCTTTCGCAGTCCAGTCGTTACGTCAGCCGCGATGGCCATGGCCATGATCATCCTCTCAGGACCGCCGGTCAGGATCGAAACTTGACCGAGGGGGATTCGGTTACGCCAGAGCCACGTGATCTTCGTGGGCGTGACGGTGTCGAGGCCGGTGATGTCGAATGGTTTGATCATGGGGGTCTTCTATCACGGACCCCTGACGACCTTGGCGGTGCTCACCGACGACGGGTTCAGGTCAACGGCCGACGTCTGCCTCGGAAACTGGCGGTGACACGCCCGCAGCCGACTCGTAATACTGCAAGACCTTGTCGGTCATGAGCTTCGCGGTGGCATTCCGCCCGCCCGGAACCACTGTGTACTCCGGTCCGTCCCAGACCTCGCCGGTGACCTCGTCGACGCGAAACGGCCGGGTCGGCATCATGGTGTTTCCTGCGTGGATCATTGCCACGTGCTGGAACTTCGCGCGTGCGACGACGGCGCCGCTGGCGGCTCGTTTCGCGGCCCAGTCCATGACGTTCGACATCTGGTGTGCGCGTGGGTGGATCGATTTTGTTGCACGGAACGGCCATGCGTCCCACACCACGCGGCGGATCATGCCGATGCCGTCCACGACTGGCGTTTCCGACGTCCGACGTACAAGGCGGCGATGTTCACCGATCAGCTCGTGGTAGTGCACGACGTCGGCGCCGACGATGTCGACGCCCTTCTTGGCCGCCTGCCAGCACGCGGCCAAGCGGTCCTCCGCGGACCAGTCGTCATCGGCCCACAAGATGAACCACGGAGCTGCGCTGGCAGCGACCGCTTCATTTTGCTTGTCGGTCAGCGTCTTCCAGGCACCGTAGACCATCTTGACCGCGACGTTGTGTCGAGCGAGCCGCGCGGCGGCACCGAGGCCGATGTTGCTGCCCTGCTCGAGCGCGACGATCAGCTCGTATCGTGGCGTCTTCGCTTGGTTCACGAGGCATTCAACGGCCAGCCGTCGAAACACGGTGCGCTCGGGGAGGGTCGTCATGATGATCGACACGTCGGGAACCGTTGCCATGGTTGATTTTCTATCACGGCCCCCTGACTGTCACCCCATCGTGGTACGTTCTCGTTTGGGAGCCGACCTCTTGTTTAGCAGCCACTTCAAGCCCGTCGAGCGTCGCAGCAACACGGTCGAGGTGTGGCCGTAACCCCCCACGGTTCACGCAAAGCGGTCGGCTCCCATCTATCTCATGCCCACCACCCAACACGAGTCCGTGTCGTGCGATGCGTGTGGCTGCATTGGCCAACGCCCGTTGACGCACGTGGCCCCCGTGAACTGGTTCTTCTTGGCGACGCGCGATGACGCCAGCGGCGGGTCGTTCGTCGTCTTTGCGTGCAGCGAAGCGTGCACGCGGTCGCGCTGGGAACGCGGGCCTGGGCCGCTTGTTTCCGGGTTCCATGACGCGGTCACTCGGCATGTCAACGACCGTCTGGCGACCCCGGCGGCGCAGCCTGCTCGAGCTGGCGCCACACAACCTGTGTCCGTTGGTCGGATCGTACGTGTACATGGCCCGGGCTGTCCCAGCGACGGATTCCCCGCCATCGTAACCGCGGTCATAGGCGACGCGAACGACTGTGTCAGCGTCGTTGTCTTTACCGCTGCGTCGGGGCGGGTTGGCTTCGTCGACCACATCGCACTCGACGACCTGCGTGTGGGCGTTGTACCCCACGTCAACGGGCTCGAATCGCCGATGAGCCCCTCCTTCTGCTACTGGGATTGGCCACCACGATGACTACCGAACCAGACAAGCATCTCGAAGACGCCCTCACGGCGATCGCCGGTTACGTCGCCGGCGCGCGCTTCGTGATCCGCCCAGACCCGAACGATACGACCCGCGAGATCGTTGAGATCCATCGACGCCGCGGCGTAGACACGCCCGACACTGGGCTCGAGTTTGCGGGTCAGGCAGCGCTCGAGGCCGTCAACGTCCTGTGCTTTCGGCACCTGGAAGGCATGGGCGTGCTTCCCGATGGCGCGTCGACTGACAGCGGCTTCGACGCGTGGCCTGAGGTCGCGTCCGCAGCGGCGGCTGTGCCTGACGTGTCGCCGGCGCCGCCAGTTACTGCCCCGGGCGACGGCGAAGACCTGGACACGGAGCCGAGCAAGCCAAGGACCAAGCGCAAGTGACACCGGTGGCGTTGACTCGCAAGCCCGCGCGCGTTTCAGGCGCGGCGATCACGCGGACACGCGCCGCGCTGGGTTTGACTGTGCCTGCGTTCGCTGCTGTCCTTGGCGTCGGTCAAAGCAGCGTCTACCGCTGGGAGTCACAGCGCTGGCCCAAGTTTCACCCGGCGGTCTCGGCGATCGTCGGTGCGCTACAAGGGCTGCGCGAGCATCAGCTATCAAGCATCGGTGCGCTGCTCAACACGGCGGTCAGCCAGGACCGATACCTCGAAGCTCTCGCCATCTTGATCGCTGTCGCTGACCCCGCCGCCATCACGGCCGCTGCGCGGGTCAAGTAGACACCACCGCCATGATCTTGAGCACCACGCCGGGGTTGGGTAAGACCCATGTTCGTGGTGGTCGGGTCATGCGCGTGCTTCACGATCACGTTGTCGCTGCCGACGACGAATCACCGGTGACGGCGCGGATGGGAGATCTCGTCATCGAAGTCATCGACCAGCGACGCGACAGGGTCATCGCCCATTCATACTTGTCGGGCGCAGCGATCCGCCGGTTGAGTTACGACATGGCGTTGCACAGGTATGAACCTGGACGTCACGCGCGGTTGCCCGCCGTCGAAGTCGCGCTGCGGTCCTCCGCGGTCGACGCGCTCGACAGCGTCCAAGCTGCGATCGAGGCCGTCAAGTACAGCGGCGTCGATGTCGCGACGTTTTCGGCCGTCACGCCGCACTACACCGCGGCAGCACATGCTGTGGTCACGCTGTGGCAAAGCTATGCGCCACCGGGCGTCGAGCCTTCTCATTGCCATCTGATCGGCGCGATCCGTCGGGGTGCACGCGGTGTCTTCCGCCGCAAGAACCCTGGTGTATTCATTCACTTGCAGCCACGTAGCGCGGCGAGCAAGCTCGGCGTCACGGCGTTTCAGGCGGCGCTGTTGTTCAGCGTCGTTGACGACGACGCGGCCACGCCAGAGCGCGGCCAGCCGGCGGCACCCGACACGTTGCCCATGGGCGACGAATAGGGTTAGCCCTCGGCGTCGACGTCGGCGGGCGGCACGACCGTGTTGGCTGCGAACGATCGAACCTTGGTGTAAAAATCCTCGAGTCCCTTGCGGAACCCGTCTTTGTAGCCGGCTTCCCAGCCTGAGCCACCGAGCGTTGATTGGCCGCCCTGCGCGCGCGCCAGTCGCTCCGTGAGCGCGATCCGCAGGTACTGGCTCGTCGATATTTGTTGCCCCAGCGTCTGTGACAGCGCCGCGCGGTCGTGCTCCAGCATCGTTTCCATCTCGGCGTCAACGGCCACCGAGTAGATCCGCGACCCGTTTTTCCGGGTGCTCTTGGCAATTTTTTGACGTGGGCGTGGCACGTTGAGGTTCCGAGCTTCCCTCGTACCGCGCCGCGCGGCAAGCATGTTCGGATCGGGGATCCGATCCCCTGGGTCCAGCCCGGATCCGGGTCTGGCGGCCGGGGCCGGGTTCGGATCCGACCCGGACGCCGCCCGGTTCCGGCTCGGATCCGACTCGGATCTGACTCGGATGCTGTCCCAATAATTACGGTAACTTACTGCGAAAGTTACGGTGAATTCGCAATAAAATCGATAAGTTACACGGTCAATGTTCCGGCACGGCCGTAAAACGGAGCGGGACACAGGTCGGAATTTCGAATAAAAATCGGATACTTATAAAATAAATCGCACTCTTGACGTGCGCTGGACCCTGCCGCGATCTAG